>JAEEGL014924893.1_pt1 | contig 23756 bp, 20 predicted proteins | sample 9134231 | NCBI WGS metagenome assembly JAEEGL01 (sample SAMN16246548, study PRJNA631951) | gut metagenome | biome: gut microbiome; feature: rumen; material: fiber-attached | host: Bos | place: Iran: Karaj | collected 2018-10 | reverse complement strand
TTCATGGGATTAAAATCTTAATTTGAGTTTGTGGGAATACTCCTTGCAGGCGGCGGGATCCTCTGCCTCGGCATCGTACCAGTTCCAGAGAATCTTGACGGGAACTTCGGAGCCGGAAGGCAGCAGGCCGTCCAGCCGGAAACATGCGTACGTACGCACGTAGGAATATTCATCGGTATCGTCCTTCGGATTGACGGGAATCTCGCCCAGCGCGTCGTGCCTGAGACGGAGATAAAGCGTGTCATTGGCCCCGGTCGGAAGGGTGTACTCCAAGTTAAGCACGTGCTTGACGGAGGACTCATCTTTGACGAAGAGGCCCAGCAGGGAGTTGAAATAGCCGCCGGAGAACCAGCCGTCTTCGATGGAGACGGGGTCGTCCTGCGCGCTTCCGGATGCCTCGACGGCATCTTTGGCAAGCGGTTGCGAAAAAGCGTTTACCCGCACGTCGAATACGCCGGTCCGGACCTTCTTAAGGATGTCGCAGGCGAGGATCAGGCGGCCGTCCCGGGGAATCTCCCGGTCGGTGGCATTCTCGACGATCACATATTCGACGCCCGCGTCAGAAATGTATACGCCGTCGGTCGCCGTGATGAACGAGACGTCGTTATAATACAATACCTGATCTTTCTTGCAGCTGACGGCGGCAAGGGCGAGCAGGATGGCGGCAAAAGTCAGGAAACGTTTCATCATTTGTTTTTTTTCGTTGGACGGGCAACCAGCTGGATGTCGATATCTTCTACGGTATATCCCCGGAAGCGTCTCCGCTTGAGGTGGGTGGCGACAAGGTCGGAGAGTTCCTCGTCGGCAATGTCCCGCCACCGGTGGTTCTCGCGGTCATACAGATGGATATGGCAGTCGGTATTGACGTCGAAGTACATTTTGTTGTTGGCTGACAGGCGGCGGGCATAGATGCGCGCATCCGCCAGCTGGATCAGCGTATTGTATACGGAAGCGACGGAGATCCGGGTTTCCGGGTCCCTGGACAGCCATTCCGCCACCTGGTCGGCGGATGCGTGCCCGAGCGCGCACATCGCCTCATGGACGGCCAGCCGCTGCCGGGTCGCCTTCATCCGGTGCTTCTTCAGTTGTGCCGTAAAGTCCTTCATACCGGGACAAATATACCGCTAATTTTGATAAGTTCAAAATTAAGTATGTATTATCAAATAATTATTTATATTTGCAGAAAATGCACTGACCATGAAAAGAATAACCCTTTTATTCACTTGCCTGCTGATCGGGATACGGGTATTTGCCCAGGTTCCGCCGGTGAGCGAAGCCGTCGTTGTCGCCGAGTACTGCAACCATTGCGGCCTCGTCGATTATGAGAAAGGAGAGCGGCATCGCTCCGACTGCCCCTATGTGAACGGCGGGGCGGCCTCCAGCGGCTCATCCTCGTATTCTTCGGGAAGTTCTTATTCCCTGGATCCCAGTATTTCGTCGGCTATCAGTTCGATGAGTTATGCCGCCGGAGAGGCTATCGGCGATGCATTCAACCGGGCGATGGACAATTATGCGGCCGGATCCATGATCCAGTACGAAGGCACACGCCCCGGTGACCAGAACGGCTATTTCGTCGTCGCCCGTAATGGCCGGCACGGCAATGTCGGTATGTTCGACAACGGCAGTCGTGACCGCTGGTGGAAGATCGGTCCCGTGTACAAGGATCTCAAGATCTATGACCTGAATTCGATCCTCGCCACCAAACGTAGTGGGAAGGTCGGGGTCCTGAATGCCTCCGGCAAGCGGGTGCAGAAGGTCCTTCCCTTCGAGTATGACGGTTTCCAGACGCTCGGCCGGAGCAGCGAAAAGGGGATGGTTTATGCCCTGGGCCGCAAGGTAGGGGACAAAACGATGTGGAGCATCTGGAGCGGCCATTCCCGGCTGATCATCGATGAGTTCGAGAATGTCAGTATTACGGATGAAGGTATCGTGGCTGAAGTCGGCGACCGGTACCAGGTCTTCGACAACAATGGCCGACTCAAGATGATTGTCGTCCAGCAAAAGAAGTAGTGCATATGAAAAAGTTTATCCTTACCCTTCTTCTGGCTTTGTCGGTCCTGCCGCTCGCGGCCCAGGTCGTTGTCCAGCCCCGTCGCCCGCACCGCTTCTTCAGCGTAGAGGGTGGCGCTACACTCTCCCAGATCCATCGGTTTGACGGCCGGGCCCAGGGGGGCTGGCACCCCTATGCCGGATTCTCCTTCGTCAATGCTCCGATGACCGGGATGACAGAGCTCGTCCTGGCGCTCAGCTATCGCGACAAAAGCTTTACGGGGGTCGCGACCGAGGAATTCCCCGAGGCCCCGTATTCTCACAACGTCCATTCCCTCAATCTCGATATGGGTGTCAATTTCTACCCGTTCAAGCAGTATTGGTACATTGGCGGTCTCCTGGAATTCGGCGGTAATTTTCTCGTACAGCGGATCGAGCCCGACGGCACCAAGGTCCGTCTCAAGGCCAAGCAGTTGGATGCCCTCGGCCTCTCGATGGGCGTCGCAGCAGAGACCGGCGTAAGCTTCAGCGGCTGGCCGTTCGGAGACCGGGTCACCGTTTTTGCCCGCTATGCCTACGACATCCTTGGCTCACCGTTCAATAAGGCTTATTGTAATGACGGAGGATACGGCGTCACCCGCAAACTCTCCTGCGGCAATCTCATCCTTGGCGTCCGCGTTCCGATTCTGCTCTATCACGACTAGGGAGAGCAGCGGTTAAATTTTTGATCTATAGATTGTTATGTAAAACGGGGTGCTCGAAACAAGCACCCCGTTTTACATAATTAGTTAAATATCAACATTATGAGTGCTGCGGCCTCTTCTTCAAAAAAAAATCACTATATTTGCAGGTTACAAACAAAATGTGCGTTGGGTACTTGTAAATTGGTTGAGGAACGCGCTGCGTTATACTTTGTTGAATACTTGCGATAGTTGAGAAGTGTATATATGGAAAAGACCAGATGCTTGATACTCGGGGGCGGCCCTGCCGGATATACCGCGGCGATCTATGCTTCGCGGGCCGGGCTCAGCCCGATTCTGTACGAAGGCCCGGAACCCGGCGGCCAGCTGACGACCACCACCGTGGTGGAGAATTTCCCCGGATTCGAAAACGGCATTGACGCCGCTTCGCTCATGGACAGCATGCGCAAACAGGCTGTCGCGATGGGCGCCGACATCCGCAGGGGCTCCGCTACCGAGGCGGACCTTTCCGCCCGTCCCTTCCACATTACCATTGACGGCTCGGACGTCGTGGAGGCCGCTACGCTCATCATCGCCACCGGCGCATCCGCCAAATACCTCGGTCTCCCCTCCGAGACCCGGTTCCGCGGACTAGGCGTCTCGGCCTGCGCCACCTGCGACGGTTTCTTCTACCGGAAGAAGGTCGTCGCCGTCGTCTGCGGAGGAGATCCTGCCTGCGAAGAAGCCCTCTACCTGGCGGGCCTCTGCCGCAAGGTGTACATGATCGTCCGCCGCGACGTCCTGCGTGCCTCCAAGGCCATGCAGGAGCGTGTCTTCGCCCGTGAGAATATCGAAATCCTCTGGAATTGCAGTACCCAGGAGATCCTCGGCGACGCTTCCGGCGTTACCGGGGCCAGCCTCCTCCGCAAGGACGGCGCCGTCATCGACATCGCCGTCGACGGCTTCTTCCTCGCTATCGGCCATCATCCCAACTCGGAGCTGTTCGCCCACTGGATCGAGACCGATGCGGAAGGCTATATCGTCACCCGCGGCAAGACCTCCGCGACCTCGCTCCAGGGTGTATTCGCCGCAGGCGACGTCCAGGATACCCTGTACCGCCAGGCAATCACTGCCGCCGGCTCCGGCTGCCGCGCCGCCCGCGACGCCGAACGATTCCTCATAGATAACAATGAGTAAGATGAAAAGATACTTTCTCCTGACGCTGCCTCTCCTGCTGCTTTTCTCCTGCAAGAGCCAGTTCGACGCCCTGCTTTCCAGCAATGACGCCGATGCCAAGTACAAGGCTGCGTTCGAGTACTTCAACGCCCGGAAATACCAGAAATCGGCCCAGCTCTTCGAGTCCCTTTCCGCCCTGACTTCCGGGACGGCCCGGGACGATACGGTGCAGTATTACTGGGGCCTCAGCAACTACCGCTACAAGGATTTCTATACGGCCGAGACCAACCTGACCAAGTTCCTCACCAACTATCCGCTGAGCCCGTTCTCAGACGAGGCGCGTTTCCTCCGGATCGACTGCCTCTACCGCAGTACGCTCCGCTACGAACTCGACCAGACGCCGACCCGTACGGCCATCGCCGCCATCCGCCAGTATCAGGCCGAATTCGAAGGCAGCGAGAACATCCATGCGGAGGCCTGCCAGAAGATGCTCGACGACCTCGAAGGCCGCCTGGACCAGAAAGCCTTCGAAGCCGCCCGCCTGTATTACAAGATGGAAGACTACAAGGCTTCCCGCGTGGCGTTCCGGAATATCCTGAAGGACGACGCCGAGAACATCTACCGCGAGGACATCCTCTACTATACGGCCATGTCATCGTACAACTACGCCTTTCACAGCGTCCCCGCCAAACGCAAGGAGCGGTATCTGGTCTTCATGGACGACTATCTCAACTTCGTGGGCGAGATTCCCGAATCCAAGTACCGCCGGGAGCTCGACGTGATGTACAAGCGCGCCCAGAAGGCGCTCGGCCGCTACCAGGGCTCCGACGAGGAACTGGAGGCCAAGACCCGTGAATTCGAGCGGGAGCGCAAGATGATCGAGAAGGCCGAATCGAAAAAAAATGAAACCTCCGCTCAAAAAGCCAGGTAATCTAATTAGAAACCAAAAAAAAGAAGATATATGGACAGCAAGAAGAAAGTTCCGGTCAACACCATTACCAGGGATATCAAGAATCTGGCCGAGCCTACGGGCAACATTTACGAGTCCGTCGTGATCCTTTACAAACGGGCCAACCAGATCGCCCTGGCGGAGAAGAAAGAGCTCCAGAAGAAGCTCGAAGACTTCCGCAACGACCGCGACACCATGGAAGAAGTGTTTGAGAACAAGGAGCAGATCGAGATTTCGAAATACTACGAACGCCAGCCCAAACCCGACCTCGTGGCGATCTCGGAGTTTGAAGACGGCGAGCTGTATTACCGCAACGCGGGCGGCGAAGAGAAATAAATGCTCTCCCGGCTCCACATCGAGAATTACGTGCTGATTGACTCTCTGGATATCACTTTTCCAGGGGGTCTCAGTATTATTACAGGGCGCACCGGTGCCGGTAAATCCATCCTGCTCGGCGCGCTCTCCCTCGTCCTCGGCGGCAAGGCCGATGCCGGGATGATCGGGGCCCACGGCTCCGGTTGCGTTGTGGAGGCGGATTTTGACGTTCGGGACGACAGCCCGCTCAAGGCTTTCTTTGAGGAGAATGACCTGGAGTGGAACGGGGGACATATGACTGTCCGCCGTGTCCTCCACGCTTCGGGGCGTTCGCGCTGCTTTATCGACGACCTGCCGGTGCAGCAGAGTGTCCTTGCGGAGTTGTCCGCTTCGCTGGTGGATATCCATTCCCAGCATCAGACCCGCCTGCTTTCGGACGCCGCCTGGCAGCTGGAAGCGCTGGACCGCTATGCGGGGAGTGCTGCGCTTGCCTCGGAAGTCCGTCTGCTCTGGAAGAAATCCGGAACGCTCAGGAAATCCCTCGCGGAGATCCGGGAGCGGAAGGCGCGGATGGCGGAGCTCCGGGAATTCAACGAAGCCCGTCTCGACCGGCTGACCCGTGCGGCCATCGCTCCGGGTGAGCTGGAAGAACTCGAAGCCGAACAGAAACGGCTCGCCAATGCCGAAGAGATCAAAGAGGGGCTCTACACGGCCGAGTCGCTGCTTTCTCCGCCCGACGGAGGCGGCGTCGTCTCGATGCTCAAGGAAGCGGAGAAGTCGCTGCAGCATGTCTCCCGGTATGTTCCCGAAGCGGAAGAACTCTCCGGCCGCCTGGCCTCCTCCCGCGTGGAACTGGATGACATCCTTTCCTCCCTGTCGGCGCTCAGCGGCGATGTCGAAGTTTCGCCCGACCGCCTGCAGCAGGTCGAAGACCGCCTTTCTACCTTATATTCCTTGATGAAACTGCATCAGGTCACGGACCTCGACGGTCTGATCGCGGTGCGCGACCGCCTTGCGGCCGAGCTTTCGGAAGGCGAGCAAATCGATGACCGGGAGCAGTCCCTTGTCAGGGAACTCGAATCCTCCGAAAAAGCCTATGCCGACGCCTGCCGGCGCCTCTCCCAGGCGCGTCAGGCCGCGGCAGGCGGTTTTGCGCAGGAAGTGGCCGGCCAGCTCCGTTTCATGGAGTTGGAGAAGGCTTCTTTCCGGGTCGAAGTGTCGCCGGTAGAGGGAGGCCCTTCCGGTACGGATGCCGTCCGCTTCCTATTCTCGGCCGACGGCACGCGCGAAGCCGAAGTGGCCAGGGCCGCGTCCGGCGGTGAAATGTCGCGCCTGATGCTCAGCCTCAAGGCGATGATGGCCCGTTATGCCGAAATGCCGACGATGATCTTCGACGAAATCGATACCGGCGTATCCGGCAGCGCGGCCGATGCGATGGGCTCCGTCATCTGTTCGATGGGACGCGACATGCAGGTCATCGCTATCACCCATCTCCCCCAGGTGGCCGCCAAAGGGAATTCCCATTATCTCGTCACCCGGAACGAAAATCCCGCGACAGGGGAATCTGTCACGGGAATCTCTGAAATCGCCGGGGAGGACCGCCTGCTGGAACTTGCCAGGATGCTCAGCGGATCCTCGCTGTCCGAAGCGGCTGTCCGGAATGCCGCGGAGCTGCTCAAGGCTCAAGCGTAATCGTCATATCCTTCTGATAGACAACCCTTCTCACGGCTTTGTTGATGAGGGAACCCTTTTCGTTCGGACGCATCTTGATGTCTGAATGCAGCAGGCGCATGTCCAGTTCGTGGGCATACTCCTTCCACTTCGCTCCGTAAATGGAGTAAAGCTTGACAAAGTAGTAGGTGACGTCATAGCCCTGCAGGGCAAACTGGTTGGGTTCGAACTGGAAGACCTCCCAGTAACGGGAGAAGAAATCGCTGACCTTGCTGTCGCTCTCGTCGGTGAAATACGCGGTCGAGAAGTGCATGCGCACGGGATAGAAGATGTCGGTGTCGAGTTCCTTGAAATTCCGGGCCTTGTTGGGGGCGTACGTGTTGAACGAATAGTCCTTCGAAAGGGTCTCCAGCGCGGTGAGCATGTCAGTCACGGCGTATTCGTTCTCGGAAGCCAGGATGATGTCGGTGTAACGTCCTTTGCGGATGGCGGTGTACATCGAGCTTCCGTCCGGGATGACCGTGTACCTGACACCCTCTTCGTCAAGGAGTTTCTTGATCTTGTCGGCGACGGAGCCCTGGGCGGTACGGGGCGCGATGACGGCGACCTTGCCGGTTGCACCCTGCTCGCGGACCCACGAAGCCATGTCCTGGAACTGGAAATCATTGTTGGCGGCGGCGTGGAATATGCTGTTGCATTCGTCGGCAAACCGGGCCGACTTGGGATCCAGCGGGGAAATGACCGTGACGGAGTCACCTGTCACCTTGAGTACATTCTCGATGTCGGCGGGGGCGGACGGACCGATGATGAGGTCGGCCTTTGCAAGGGTGTCTGCGCCCGGCACCGCGCCGTCCGTGATGTCATAGACACTCAGCGTCGTCCCGATGCCTTCGCTCTCGAGCTGTTTGAGCGCCATCAGCGCGCCGCTGTAGAAGTCCATGTTGATGCCGCTGAAGCCGTTTTTGCTGCCGAGGGCGAGCAGGAGGGTGAGATTGACCTTGTCCGTTCCTACGTACGGCGGCTCCTGGATGGTGTCGGCCGGTTCGGTGGCGAAGGTCAGCGCCCCGAGGGTGTCGGCGTCAACGGCTACGGTGTCTGACAATGCCGTGACGGGCCTTTCGTCAGACGGCCCGGCGGCCGCCACCGCCTTCTTGACGGGAATCCGGAGTTCCTGCCGGCTCTTGATCGACTTGGACGCGAGGCCGTTGGCCTCCATGATCTCCTTGACCGTCACGCCGTACTGGGCGGCGATGTCGTCGAGGTTCTCGTACCATTTTACGGTATGGGTCCGGTATTCACCGGTCTGCACGATGTTCTCCTGGCTGGTCTCCAGCGGCGCCTCGGCTTCCTTGACGGGAATCAGGATGATGGAATTCTTCGTGAGTCCCGTCCCGTCGGCGCTGATGGAAGGGTTCATGTCAGTGATCTCCTTGATGGTGACCCCGTATGCCCGGCTGATGGAGTAGAGCGTCTGCCGTTCCTGGACGATGTGCGAATAGTACATCTTGCCGCCGATCTTGACCTTGTCCTTGGAGATCGTGACCGGGACGGGTTCGTAAGCCTGGGCGTATGCCGTGACCGCCGTCCCTGCCGTCATAAGGCAGAGCGCGGTGAGGATGCATATCTGTAAAGTCTTTCTCATGGCGCTATGGAATTTGCTGCGCAAAGGCGGTGAGATGTGTGCAAAAGGTGTTCCAGGAGAGGCGTTTCTTCTCTTCCCGGATGGCTCCGGTAAAACGTTCCCGGAGGGAAGGATCCGCGAAATAGTCCAGGATACCCTGCCGGATGTCTCCGCTGTCGGGGCGGGGAACCACAAGGCCGGTGCCCCGGTCGCCGATCGTGTCCTTCAGGCCGCCCACGTCTGTCACGATCATCGGGACCTCGAAATGGTACGAGACCGAACTGATGCCGCTCTGGGTGGCTGAACGGTAGGGAAGGACCGTCACGTCGGCCGCGCTGAAATACCGCTTGACCTCCGAGTCCTTTATGTATTGCAGGAAGAGGTGGACGCGGTCTTTGCCGGGCAGGCTGTCGATGACCGCCCGGTATCGGTCGAAGGATCCGTAGGGCTCTCCGGCAATGATGAGCTGGTAGTCTTCGGGAAGGTCCCGGAAGGCCTCCAGCAGGATATCCAGCCCTTTGTATTCACGGATGAGTCCGAAGAAAAGGAGGTTCTTCCGGCCGGGGGCGAGCCCGAGGGCCTTTTCGGCTTCTTCCCGCGGGAGCTTCTCCCCGAAATGGGTGTAGAGCGGATGGGGAAGAACGGTGACGCGGGCGTCGGGACGGAGGCGGAGAAGGTCTTTCTCCACGGCCTTGGAGAGCGTGACGAAACCGTCGCAGCCCTTCAGGAAATACTTCGTGAGGGGGGTGTCGACCAGCCGTTTCTCGTGCGGGATGACGTTGTCGGTGATGGCGATGCTCTTGCAGCCGGCGTGCCGGGCGACGTATCCGAGGGAAGGACCGAACCAGGACATCCAGTACCGCATCACGAGAAGATCCGGTTTCCAGGCTCTGATGGCCCGGGCGGTCTTGCCGTATGAGAATGGATTGGCAGTGTCGAGGACGGCTTCGCTCTCTACGCGGGCGGCCTCGTCGTCCGGCGTGACATACTGCGTCTTGCCGGGGAAGAGGAGCGACGGATACTGTCTTGTAAAATTAAACGCCTTCACGGTATGGCCCGCCTCTTCCAGTGCCTGCAGGATGGCTGCATTGAACTGGGAGATGCCGCCCCGGAAGGGGTAGAAACAAGACAGGATCGCGATGCGCATTTATTTCTTCTTCGCGGTCTTGGTGGAGTCGGCGGGCGCCGGTTTGTCCTTGGCCTTCACATATTCTTCGTTGAGGCCCTTGAGGAGGATGTCGGTGATGTCGAGCGCGGGATCGGCCGCGGTAACAGGCACGGAGAGGAGTCCGCCCTGGGCGCCGCTCGTGGTCGCGAGAATCATCGAGTAGTGATGCTCTTCGTTGAACTGGATGATGAAGGTGTTGATGGCGTCGTAGACCTGGCGCATGGTGACGGCCTGCTCTTCGGCGATCTCTTCCTGCTTGCGCATCGCATAGTTCTGATAATCATTCTGCTTCTTCTGCAGCTGGGCGCCCTGCTCTTCGGCGACAGAACGCATCAGGAGGCCCTTCTCGTATTTCTGCTGGAAGCTGTTCATCTCGGCCTTGAGGTTGTTCTCGCGGCGGGTGATCTCGTTCTGGATACCTTTGACCTTGGCTTCGAGGGCGGAGAGCTTGTCGTTGGCCATGTCGTACTCGGCCATCAGGCGGTCGGCGTCATAGTAGACGATCTGTCCGTTGAAGGGGGAGACGGCGGTGCTGTCGGACTGCTTGCCGGTGTCGTTCTTGCCGGGGGTGTTCTGGTTGCAGGATGCGAGGGTAAGGGCCGCTGCGACGGCGGCGATGCTGAGGATAATGATTTGTTTTTTCATTGTATGGATTGAATTTTTGTTTGTCGTAAAGTTACAAATTACAAATATAGGGAATTCTTTTGAATTACGGAGAGATAAGCGGCGATAGTTTTCTCCAGCCCGAGGTAGAGGGCGTCGCAGATAAGTGCGTGCCCGATTGAGACTTCGGCCGTGAAGGGGATGGCGGCAATCAGCGCTCCGAGGTTGTTGAGGTCGAGGTCGTGGCCGGCATTGACGCCGAGGCCGAGCGAGCGGGCCGCGAGGGCCGTTTCGAGCCAGGGTTTGACGGCGTCGCTGTCACCGGCGGCGAAGCGCTCCGCATAGCCGGCGGTATAGAGTTCCACGCGGTCGGCGCCGCAACGGGCCGCGCCTTCGGCCATCGCCGGGTCGGGATCGATGAAAATCGAGGTCCGGATGCCCCTGGACTTGAATTCCCGGCACATTTCCGTGAGGAATTCCCGGTTCCGGAGCGTATCCCATCCGGCGTCGGAGGTCAGGGCGCCGGGCCCGTCGGGCACGAGCGTCACCTGGTCGGGTATGACTTCGTTCACGAGGTCGACGAAGGAAGGGATGGGATTGCCTTCGATATTGAATTCGGTGCGGATGCGCGGACGGATGGCCCTGACATCGGCATAGCGGATGTGCCGCTCGTCGGGACGGGGATGGACGGTGATGCCTTCCGCGCCGAAAGCCTCGCAGTCGAGGGCGGCCTGGAGGACGTCGGGCCGGTCGCCGCCCCGTGCATTGCGCAGGGTGGCTATCTTGTTGATATTTACACTGAGTCGTGTCATGGCAAAATATGATATTTCTTACAAAAATAACATAAAATTCAAGTTTTAATGCTAAATTTGAAAGTTTTTACGACGATATTGGATGAACCTCGCCATTTACATCAAAAATAAGGCCTTGCAGGCCGATCCGCGGGTACTTTCTTTTAAGAAAAGCCTCCGTGATGCCGGCTTCCGCCTCTCCTGCGTCACCTGTGACGACGCCATCCCGGATGGGACCGACATGGTCCTGAGCCTCGGCGGCGACGGGACTTTCCTGTCGGCGGCCCGCCTGGTCGGGGCGAGCGGCATCCCCGTTGCCGGCATCAATTTCGGCCGGCTGGGATTCCTCTCGGAGAATACCCCGGAGGAGATGCTCCAAGCCCTTCTCGCCGGGACGTACCGGATCAAGGAACGTACGCTGCTGGACGTCGACGGCCAGTATGCGCTCAACGAAGTGGCTATCCACCGTCAGGGCGGCGCCATGCTCGGCGTCGAGGTCCGGATCGACGGCCGGCCCCTGCCGGTGTACTGGGCCGACGGCCTGCTGGTTGCGACCAGCGCCGGTTCCACGGCCTATTCGCTCAGCGTCGGCGGACCGATCTGCATGCCCGGTTCCCGGGTGCTGATCATCACGCCGATCGCTCCGCACAACCTCAATGTCCGGCCGCTGATCGTCCCCGACAGCGCGACGATCGACATCTCGGTCCGCTCCCGCGACCCGGAAGTGACCGTCTCGCTCGACAACCGGAGCTCGGCCGTCGATGCAAGCGTCACGCTCAGGGTCAGGACGGCGCCGTTCACGCTGCGCCGGGTCTGTCTGGAGGGGCGCAATTTTATCCAGGCCCTGACGAGCAAACTCTTCTGGGGCGAAGATGTAAGAAACGGAGACTGACCATGGCAACGGAAAAGAACCTTCCCGTCCACGTATCCATCATTATGGACGGCAACGGCCGCTGGGCCAAAGAGCGCGGCAAAGAGCGCATTTACGGGCATTTCGAGGGCGTCGAGAGCGTACGCGCCTGCACGGAAGCGGCGGTCGAGGACGGCATCCGCTATCTCTCGCTGTTCGCCTTCTCGGAGGAGAACTGGAACCGCCCGGCAGCAGAGGTGGAGACCCTCATGGGCCTGATGATGCGCTCCATTGAGAACGAAGTCGGTACGATGATGAAAAACGGCGTCCGCTTCGTCGTCCTGGGGAACCTCGGCCGCCTGAGCAAAGGGCTCCAAAGCGCCATCGCAGGGCTGATGGAGAAGACTGCACACAATGAACGGCTCACGCTCATCGTTTTTCTCAGCTACAGCGGCAAGTGGGATATCCTGCAGGCTTCCCGCCGCCTGGCGGAAGATGTCGCGGCCGGCAAGGTCGCCCCGGGAGACGTCGATGCCGCCACCTATGAATCCTATCTCATTACGGCGGGTTACCCCGACCCGGACCTCCTGATCCGGACTTCCGGCGAGCAGCGCATCAGCAATTTCCTCCTGTGGCAGGCCGCCTATACAGAATTTTATTATACCGATGTCCTTTGGCCGGATTTTCGCAAGGAGCAGTTCCGCGCCGCGCTTGAGGCGTATGCGCATCGCAACCGAAGATATGGTAAAGTCTAAAATATTTACTATATTTGCAGACTTGTTAGAAGAACACGAATGAGATTGAGAAAGATATTCTGTACAATGGCACTGTTGCTGCTGGCATCCACCCTGGTGCCGGCGCAGAATGCCGGAGGTACAGTCGATATAGATTACAATTCATCCCGCAAATATATTCTCGGCGGCGTCTCCGTCGAAGGCAACACTTATTTCAGCGACCAGCAGATCATCCAGCTGACCGGCCTCCGCAAGGGGATGACCATCACCGTTCCCGGCGAGGACGTGACGGCCGTCGTGAAACGCCTGTGGCAGCAGCGCTTCTTCGAGGATGTTTCCGTCGAGGCCGATTCGCTCAGCGCAGGCCGCGACAGCCTTTGGCTCAAGATCTCCCTCCTGGAGCGTCCCAGGGTCTCCCGGTGGTCTTTTTCCGGGGTGAAGAGCGGCGAGAAGAAAGACCTTCAGGAGCGCCTCAACCTCCGTCCCGGACGTGAATTCTCCGAATACGTCGCATCGGCTTCCACCGACATCATCAAGCGCTATTACAAGGAGAAGGGCTTCCTGCTGGTGGACGTGGACGTCCAGACGCGGCGCGACTCCGTCATCCGCAATGCGATCCGGGTCAATTTCCATGTCAACCGCGGCGAAAAGGTCCGCGTCAGGGACATCAATTTCATCGGCCACGACGGCGTGAAGGAATTCAAGCTCGCCAAGGCCATGAAGAAGACCAAATCCAACAAGATATACAACTTCTTCAAGAGCAAGAAGTTCATCGAGAAAGAATACAAGAACGACCGCCGCACCGTCATGGAGGCCTTCAACGAGGCCGGATACCGCGACGCCCGGCTGGTCCGCGACTCCATCTATTATGTGGAGCCCAACAAACTGGCCATCGACATGGTCTTCGACCAGGGTGACAAATACTATTTCCGCGACATCACCTGGACGGGCAACTCCGTGTATCCGACCGAGACGCTCAACCAGATCCTCCAGGTCAAGAAGGGCGATGTCTACGACATGGTGACGATGAACAAGCGCCTGTTCGGCGGCGGCAAGCAGACCGACTACGACATCTCGAAGCTATACCGCGACAACGGCTACCTGTTCTTCAACATCACGCCTGTCGAGGTCAATATCCAGAACGACTCCGTCGATGTGGAGATGCGCATCGTCGAGGGCAAGCCCGCCACGCTCAACAACATCATCATCAACGGCAACGACCTCACCAACGAACGCGTCGTCCGCCGTCAGGTGTTCACGCGCCCGGGCTATCTGTTCAGCCAGTCCGACTTCGAGCGCTCCGTCCGTGAAATCGCCTCCCTCGGCCAGTTCGATCCGGAGGCCATCATGGACCCGAACAAGGGATATTCCATCATCCCGAACCAGCTCAACAATACCGTCGATATCGTGTACAACGTGACGGAGAAGCCTTCTTCGCAGCTGGAACTCTCCGGCGGATGGGGCGGCTACACGTTCGTCGCTACGGCGGGTGTCAGCTTCAACAACTTCTCCACGCGGCGCTTCTTCGACAAGACGGCCTGGCGGCCCGTTCCGCTCGGCGACGCACAGAACCTCTCGCTCCGCTTCCAGACCAACGGCCGGTACTACACGGCCCTCACGGCCAGTTTCATGGAGCCCTGGCTCTTCGGCAAGAAGCCGACTTCGCTCAGTATCTCCGCTTACTATACGCGTCTGACGAATTCGAATTTCTTCGTCCAGAGCACCGACCGGAGTTTTGAAGTGTTCGGCTTCTCGGCCGGCATCGGAAACCGGCTGAAGTGGCCCGACAATTACTTTGTCCTCTATAACGGGCTCAGCTGGCAGACCTATAAGCTCCGCAAGTGGAGCAGCGACTACTCGTCGTTCATCTTCGATACCGGTATCTCCCACAACCTGAGCTATACGCTGAGCCTGTCGCGTAATTCGACGGACCAGCAGATCTTCCCGCGCCAGGGCTCGGAATTCAATTTCTCCGTGCAGCTGACGCCGCCGTACTCGCTCTTCCGCAAGCACAGCTATGACAGCAACGGCAACCGCATAAAGGTTAACAGCTGGAAGGATATCTCCGAGAATGACTACACCTTCAACTGGACCGATGCCCAGCACTACAAGTGGGTCGAGTACCACAAGTGGAAGTTCGGCGCGACGATCTACACCAAGCTGGTGGACAACCTCGTTCTGATGGCCCGGGCACAGTTCGGTTACCTCGGATACTACAACCGCCGCTGGGGCTATTCCCCGTTCGAGTACTTCCTTGTCGGCGGCGACGGTATGACGGGCTACTACAGCTCCTACGGCTCCGAGATCGTATCCCTGCGCGGTTACGAGAACTACTCCCTTACGCCGCAGATCAAGACCAAGAACGGCTCCAACTACCAGGGCAACGTCTACGACAAATTTACCGTGGAGCTCCGTTATCCCGTCGTCCTGCAGCCGCAGAGCACGATCTTCGTGCTGGCTTTCCTCGAGGGCGGTAACTGCTGGTATGACATCCGCGACTTCAACCCGTTCCAGATCAAGCGTTCGGCCGGCGTGGGCGTCCGTGTGTTCCTCCCGATGATCGGCCTGCTGGGTATCGACTGGGGCTGGGGCTTCGACGATCCTGTCAACGGAAAGAGCCAGTTCCACTTCGTCATCGGGCAACAATTCTAGAATGGTATCCTATTTGCAAGATATACGCATCGTTTGAAAATTTAACAGTTTAATTGATATGAAAAAGATTTTTGTAATTGCCGCAATGGCGCTTCTTACTCTTTCTGCTTCCGCGCAGAAAATCGCCCGTGTCAACTTTACCGAACTTGTGCAACTGATGCCCGAGGCCGACAAAGCCCGTGAGACGATGGCCGCCGCCAGCAAAGAGGCCGACGAGACCTACAAGACCATGGTGGAGGAATTCCAGACCAAATATCAGCAGTATCAGCAGAAGGCTTCGACCTGGACGGCTTCGATCAAGGAGAGCAAGGAACGTGAACTCAGCGATATGCAGCAGCGCATCCAGGAGTTCCAGCAGTCCGTCAGCCAGGAGCTTCAGGAGCAGCAGAACACCTTGATGGCCCCGATCTACCAGAAGGCCCAGGAAGAGGTTGAGAAAATTGCCAAGGCGCAGAATGTGGATGTCCTTCTCGACAGCTCCAGCGCCCTGTACTTCAGCACTGCCATCATCGACCTGACCGCCGAAGCCCGCAAGGCCCTCGGTATCAAGGAAGGCCGCACCCTCGAGCAGCTCCAGCAGGAGATGGCCGCCCAGCAGCAACAGCAATAATCAAAACGCAAAAACCAATCATAACCAAACATAACCGCAACACCACATAATGCAACACAAGGTAATTGATGCGAAGGATGTTGTAATAAGGTTTGCAGGAGATTCGGGAGACGGCATGCAGCTCACCGGATCTCTTTTTGCTTCTACATCCGCCGTTTACGGCAATTCGCTTTCAACATTCCCTGATTTCCCCGCCGAGATACGTGCGCCGAAAGGCACCGTGTCCGGCGTTTCAGGTTTTCAGGTGCACATCGGCAGCACGGATGTGCGCACGCCGGGCGATTTCTGCGACATGCTCGTCGCCATGAATCCCGCGGCGCTGAAGGTCAGTGCGAAGTTTCTCAAGCGGACGGGCACGGTGCTCGTCAACCAGGACGCCTTTGACGATGCATCCCTCCTCAAGGCCGGCTTCACGAAGAATCCCTTCGAAGAACTCGGAATCCAGGACCGGGATATCATTATCGCTCCGGTCCTGACCCTTACGGAGCAGAGCCTCGCCGACAGCGGCCTCGACCACAAGGCCGTCGAGAAGTGCAAGAACATGTTTGTCCTCGGCATGGCATGCTATATCTTCTCGCGGCCGCTGGACTATCTGTACAGCTACATCGAGGGAAAGTTCGGCAAGAAGCATCCCGAGATGGTTGCCCCCAACAAGAAGGTCCTCTTCGACGGCTTCAATTATGCGGCCAACCTCCAGATGGTGCCGAATACGTATCATATCGCCCCGGCTCCGCTCGAGAAAGGGACTTATCGCAACATCACCGGCAACCAGGCCATCGCCTGGGGCCTGATGGCGGCCGCCGAAAAGGCGGGGATTCCGCTCTTCTGCGGATCGTATCCCATCACGCCGGCCACGGCAATCCTGGAAGAACTCGCCATCTACAAGAGCCTCAATGTGAAGACGATGCAGGCGGAGGATGAAATTGCCGGCATCTGCACGGCCGTCGGTGCCGCCTTTGCCGGCAACCTCGCCGTGACGACGACTTCCGGTCCGGGCCTCTCGCTCAAGAGCGAAGCGCTCGGCCTGGCCGTGATGGCCGAACTGCCGCTGGTGGTCGTCGATGTCCAGCGGGCGGGCCCCTCGACGGGAATCCCGACCAAGACCGAACAGACCGACCTCAACCAGATTCTCTACGGACGCAACGGCGAATGCCCGGTGGCGGTGATCGCGCCGCATTCTCCTTCCGACTGCTTCGACGCGGCGTTCTATGCCGCCAAGACGGCGCTGGAGCACATGGTGCCCGTCGTCGTCGCCTCGGAAGGCTTCCTCGGCAACGGCTCCGAGCCCTGGCGGATCCCCGCGATGAAGGATTATCCCGCCATCTGCCCGCCGTTTGTCTCCGGGCCGGTTCCCGAAGGCGGTTTCAAACCGTTTGAACGGGATCCCGAGACCCTGGTCCGCAAGTGGGCGGTACCCGGGCTCGAAGGCTTCGAGCACCGCATCGGCGGTCTCGAAAAGGACCATGACGGCGTACTTTCCTCGGCTCCGCTCAATCATGAGACGATGGTCCGTGAGCGGGCGGAAAAGGTGGACCGGATCGCTTCCTGCATTCCGCCGCTGAAGGTGGACGGCCCGTCGGAAGGCAAACTGCTTGTCGTCGGCTGGGGCGGCACATACGGCCATATCCTTTCGGCGGTCGACGAGATCCGTGCCGGGGGAGACGCAGTCAGTTTCGCCCACTTCGAGTGGATCAATCCGCTGCCGGCCAACACCGCCGAGGTGTTCGGCCGCTTCGAAAAGATCCTCGTATGCGAACTCAACAGCGGTCATCTCGCCATGTGGCTCCGTACCAAGGTTCCCGGCGTGAAGATCCTGCAGTGCAACAAGATTCAGGGCCAGCCCTTCCTCGTGCAGGAAATCGTGGCAGGCATCCGTAAAGCAGAGGAGGAGTAGGCTATGGCAATGAAATATACATTCAAGGATTTCAAGAGCGACCAGGAAGTGCGCTGGTGCCCCGGCTGCGGGGACCACGGCGTGCTGGCCGCCCTGCAGCGGGCCCTTCCGATGGTCTGCGAGGCGCGGGATTATGTCCGTGAGCAGTTTGTGATGGTCTCCGGCATCGGATGCTCGTCGCGGCTGCCGTATTATCTCGATACCTACGGCTTCCACGGCATCCACGGCCGGGCCCTTCCCATCGCCACGGGCATCAAGGTGGCCAATCCGCACCTGAGCGTGTGGGTCTCGACCGGCGACGGCGACTCGCTCGCCATCGGCGGCAACCATTTCATCCACGCCATCCGTCGCAACATCGACATCAACATCATCCTCTTCAATAACCGGATTTACGGTCTGACGAAGGGCCAGTATTCGCCGACCTCCAAGTTCGGCATGATTACCAAGACCTCCCCTTACGGGACGGTGGAGCATCCGTTCAATCCCGGATCGCTCGTGCTCGGCGCCAAGGGCACTTTCTTTGCCCGGAGCCTCGACACCGAGCTCCAGCTCAACCAGGAGATCATGGTCGAGGCGGCCCGGCACGACGGTACGGCGGTCATCGAGATGCTGACCAACTGCGTCATCTTCAACAATGGGACCCATGCCGACATCACCGACCGCGAGGTCCGTGCCGACCGCACCATCCTCCTTCGCCACGGCGAGAAGATGATCTTCGGCAAGAACCGCGACAAGGGACTGATCCTCGTGGGACGCAAGCTCAAGGTAGTCACCATCGGCGAGGACGGTATCACGGAGCACGATATCCTCGTCCATGATGCCCATAACCCCGACCTGGGCCTCCATACGATGCTGGCCGAGATGAAGTATCCCGAGTATCCGGTCGCCCTCGGCGTCATCCGTGCCGTCCGTGACCTTACGTATGACGACTGTGTCACGGAGCAGTATGAGAAGGTAAAGGCCACGTCGAAGATCCAGTCGGTGGACGACCTTCTCCACAGCGGCACCACCTGGAATGTTGAATAGCAGTTCCGGACCTTTTGAATGTCATTCCGGACGTTTTGAATGTCATTCCGGACTTGTTCCGGAATCTAAAATAAACCAATAACGCTAGTATGAAAACCAATGAAATCATGGCGCGCCTGAGCGCCAAGTACGGCGACCAGAAGGAATTCCTTCAGGCCGTGCAGGAAGTGCTCGAATCCATCGAGGATGTATATAACCAGCATCCCGAATTCGAGGCGGCAAAGATCGTGGAACGCATCGTGGAGCCCGACCGGATCTTCACCTTCAAGGTGACGTGGGTCGACGACAACGGTGAAATCCAGGTCAACACCGGCTACCGCGTACAGTTCAACAACGCCATAGGCCCCTACAAGGGCGGCCTCCGCTTCCATCCTTCGGTCAATCTCTCGATCCTCAAGTTCCTGGGCTTCGAGCAGACCTTCAAGAACAGCCTCACCACCCTCCCGATGGGCGGCGGCAAGGGCGGCAGCGACTTCAACCCGAAAGGCAAGTCCGATGCCGAGATCATGCGCTTCTGCCAGGCCTTCATGCTGGAACTCTGGCGCAATATCGGTCCCGATATGGATGTCCCTGCCGGTGATATCGGCGTGGGCGGCCGCGAGATCGGCTTCCTCGAGGGAATGTACAAGAAACTTACCCGTGAGCACAACGGCGTACTGACCGGCAAGGGCCTGCAGTACGGCGGCTCCCTGATCCGTCCCGAGGCGACCGGCTTCGGCGCCGTATATTTCGTCCAGCATATGCTGCACGAGAAGGATGCATCCCTCTCGCTGGAAGGCAAGAAGGTCGCCATCTCCGGCTTCGGCAACGTGGCCTGGGGCGCTGCGACCAAGGCGACGCAGCTCGGCGCGACCGTGGTTGCCATCTCCGGACCCGACGGTGCGATCTACAATCCGAACGGAATGACGCAGGAGAAACTCGACTACATGCTTGCCCTGCGTGCCTCCAACAATGACGTCGTGGCACCTTTCGCGGAGAAATTCCCGGATGCCACCTTCCTTCCCGGCAAGAAGGCCTGGAGCGTGAAGTGCGACATCGCCCTTCCGTGCGCCTTCCAGAATGAGATGAGTGCGGCCGACGCCGAGGAACTCCTTGCTAACGGGACCTGGCTCTGCGCCGAGGTCTCCAACATGGGTTGCCAGCCGGGCGCCATCGAGGCGTTCCAGAAGGCCCGCATCCTCTTCGCCCCCGGCAAGGCGGTGAACGCAGGCGGCGTGGCTACTTCCGGCCTGGAAATGAGCCAGAATGCCATGCACATCAGCTGGAAGGCCGCCGAGGTCGACGAGCGTCTGCACGGCATCATGGATTCGATTCACACGGCCTGTGTGAAGTATGGCACCCAGCCTGACGGCTATATCAACTACGTCAAGGGCGCCAATGTCGCCGGCTTCATGAAAGTCGCCGAGGCCATGCTCGCCCAGGGCATTGTTTAATATTTTATGAAACACAAAAAACTCCTTCTGGTGGCAACCGCGCTCCTCGCGGTTGCCCCTTTGTTTGCCGTTCTCAACGAGCGGAACCTCGCGGAGACACTGTCGGTTCTCCGGTATGAACTCCGTTCCGCCTACAAGACCATGGAGGCGCGTTCCTCCCGGGTCCGCGGCAACGGCGAACGCCAGCATGCCCGCCTGGTGCAGATGATGCAGCGGAGCAACGAGCTGTCCCTGATGCTGTATTCGCAGAAGCAGGACTACACCTTCGACATGACCTATGCGCTCAACGAGGTGTCGAAGAACTACAACGAGTTCTCCGCACGGCGGCTTCCGTTCGATGACATCATTACACGGCTCGACATCGATATCGACCGGTACGACCGCCTGGTCCATGCGCTCAGGAGTCTTCCGCCTTCCAATGCCGTGGAATATGTGGACAGCCTCGGCAACGTGGTCGTCCTGCAGACGGGCGGCCAGCATCCCGGACACGTGCCGGGCGACGGCGGACACCGGTCGCATCCGGACGGGATGCGCGAGCGGCCTTTCGAGCTCGATTCCCTCGGACAGATCGACCGCGACAGCTGCCTGTTCTATGCGGAAGCGCTGCTGACGGCAAGCCGGCTCCAGAAGGAGAAACTGGTGCGGGACAGTACGCACTATTCCGAGACGGCGCAACTGCTCAAGTCGGCCTACGACTATGCGCAGGACCGCTACAAGACCGTCCAGAATCGGATCTTCATCGAAGGACAGACTCCCTATAACCAGATTATCCGTGGCTTCAGCCGCTATTGGCGGCAGGCTTCCCGGGATGCGGAAGACAAGTACAGCCCGTCGGCGGTCGGCGGCATCCAGAGCCAGTGGCGCGGTCCGATGGTGCTCGGATTCTCGGTGTTCGTCCTGATCTATCTGGCTATTTCCATCCTGCTGGGCGTCGTTGTCGTGATTGTCCTGACCCGGAAGGTGAAATTTTTCACGCGTCCGCGCTTCGCCCGCCACAAGCTCTCGATGGTGACCGTCGTGGCAATGATCATCTTCTCGGTGTCAATCCTCATCGGGAGCGCATTCTCGACCCAGAACTTCTTCAGCATGGCCTCCCGCCTGCTGGTGGAATTCGCCTGGATGCTGGCGGCCGTCCTGGTGTCGCTGGTCATCCGCTTCAAGGAAGAGAACAAAGTCTGGAAGGGCGTTCTGCTGTATCTGCCGGTGATGCTGATGTGCCTGCTGATCATCATGCTCCGCATCATGTTCATCCCGAACAGCCTGCTGAATATCGTCTTCCCGCCGGTCCTGTTGCTGTTTACGGTGTATCAGCTCCTGGCACTGCTGCACAACCGCAAGGGCGTTCCGCAGATGGATGCCATTTTCGGCTGGGTATCGCTGGCGGCGATGACCGCGTCCACGGTCGAGGCATTCCGCGGATTTGTCCTGCTGGGCATCCAGCTGCTGATCTGGTGGATCTTCCTCCTGACGCTGCTGCAGACGGTGACGGCGGTCACCGAACTGGTCTCGCGGTACTATAAGAAGCACCGGGACGGACTGCGGGAGATGTACCGGGAACTGCACCCCAACCTGAAGTCGCGGACCGACGAAGACCTGATCACGGTTACCTGGCCGTTCTCGCTGATGAAGAAGGCCCTGCTGCCGGCAGCTTATGTGCTGTCGCTGCCGCTGAGCATTTACATGGCTTCGGGCGTGTTTGACCTGAAGGATGTGTTCCGGGAGTACTATGCCTATCCTTTCCTCAATGTGGAAGGATATATCAGCCTGTCGTTCTCCAAGATCATCACGGTGGTGGTGCTCGGATTCATCTTCAATTATATCAATTACTTTGCGAAGGCGTACTACCGCCTGCTCAAGACCCGTTCGGTCATGAAGGCCCGCAACGTGAAGGTGCTGCACGAGAATGAGGTGAACTTCACGCTCATCGAGAACGTCATCTCCATTTCCCTGTGGAGCATCTATGTGATTACGCTGTTTATCCTGCTGAGAATCCCGACGGCCGCCATCAAGGTGGTGGCGGCGGGTCTGGCGACGGGTCTCGGATTTGCCATGAGGGATATCCTGAACAACTTCTTCTATGGCGTCCAGCTGATGTCGGGCCGGCTCCGGGTAGGGGATTCCATCGAATGCGACGGCATCCGCGGCCGGGTCGACAACATCAGCTATCAGACGACCACCATCGTCTCGACAGACGGTGCCGTGATGGCTTTCCCGAATGCGACGCTTTTCAACAAGAATTTCAAGAATCTCACGCGCAACAATTCCTACGAGCTGCTGTCCTTTGAGGTGGGCGTTAAATACGGCGTGGATGTGGAGGAGGTCCGCCGGATCATCCTGGAGGCCCTGAAGCCGCTCCAGGTCAAGGACAAGTACGGCCGGGAGGTGGTCGACCCCAAGCGCGGCATCGAAATCCGTTTCAAGGAATTCGGTGACAACAGCGTCAATCTCCAGATTGTCCAGTACACCACGGTCGAGGAGCACTTTACCTACGCCGCCCGGGCGAAGGAACTCGTCTACAATGCCCTTAACGAGCACGGCATCGAGATACCTTTCCCGCAGCGCGACCTCTATATCAAACAAATGCCGGAGCGTTGATCTCCGGCATTTTTTTAGGATTCTGAAGGCGTCAATCAGAAGCTGAATTTGGCCATGGCGAGGATGCGGTGGTTACCGACCCAGTGGAGGTTATCGGTGACGGTTGCGTCAGGGTTGAAGCCGTCGCCATACTGGACCATCGTGTAGTCGTATTCAATGGCGAACTGCATCTTGCCGAGGTTGTAGGCAAAGGTAGGGGAGAAGCGCATCATCTGGTTGATGTTCTTGAAGCCGTTGCCGCTGAAGTAGTAGCGGGAGGCATCGGTCATCTCCTTGCCGCCGGCAAGGCCGAAGCACTTCACATAGCCGATCATGCCGATGCCCTGGAAGCGTTTTCCGAACTGGGTCGAAATGAAGTTGACGCTGCTCTGGGTCGGCGTATATTCATAAGAGAAGCCGTCCGCCTTGAGGGCCGTGGCCGCGTAGCCGCCGTTGAGCTGCATATGCTCGCCGCTCTGGACGAAGGCGCTCTTGGCCTTGACCTGCCAGTTCTTGCCGGTGTACTGCAGGAAGATGAACGGGTTGAAGGTGGTGAGCCACTCGTTGTATTTGGTGTCGCTGACGTTGGTAATGGTTTTCGCCTGACCGACGGGAAGTTCGTACTCCATCCCGTTATTGTCCGTAAAAGTCGCTACCTGCTGCACCGTGGCGGTAGTTACCCTATAACCATAGTGCGGGCGGATGCTCAGGGCGGAAACACCGACGCGGCCGAGGAAGCCCCCGGCCTTGAAGGACAGACCTAGATAGGCCTCCGGGACGATGGCGCGGCGCTGGTATTTGTTGGTGCTGCCGTCAGGACCGTTGGAACGGTACTGCATCTGCTCGATAAACCCGGCGGCAAGGGTGACATGCTTGCCGAAATTGGCGTTGTACATAATCTGCGCGCTCCTGTTGAACGGAGAGAACGGGGCGCCGGTCTCCAGGGCGATCGTGTTGGCGAGGTCAGCCGCGAGCGGATGCCAGGTCTGGCCGATGAGGAGGCTGTGGGAGAATTTCTCG
>JAEEGL016083354.1_pt1 | contig 23759 bp, 21 predicted proteins | sample 9134231 | NCBI WGS metagenome assembly JAEEGL01 (sample SAMN16246548, study PRJNA631951) | gut metagenome | biome: gut microbiome; feature: rumen; material: fiber-attached | host: Bos | place: Iran: Karaj | collected 2018-10 | reverse complement strand
CCCTGCTCCCAAAGCAGGTGCGCTAGCCGGACTGCGCCATACCCCGAAAAAAAAGACGATTTTCCATCGTCTTTCTTGCGGCGGAGAAGGGGGGATTCGAACCCCCGGTACCCCTTGCGGGATACGACAGTTTAGCAAACTGTTGGTTTCAGCCACTCACCCACCTCTCCAGGTGCCGAATTGCGAGTGCAAAGATACAGCTTTTATCTTTATCTGCAACCTTTTTTATGAAATTTTTTACAAAATTTAATAAATTATTGATAATCAGTTGTATGAATCACAGCGCAAAACGACACACTCTCTTATGCTGACATCGTTTCGTGTATCTCATCCTCCAGCTGATGCAACGACTCATTTAACTCAGGATAACGCTCCCGTAGTTCGTTGGTGATCATCAACACCTCTTGGTATTCCTCCTTGGCAAGGTCGTAGTGCTCCAAAGCCCAGTGAATGTCGGCAATCTTTTTCAACGCAGCCATATAGGGCGCTGGCCCCAGTTGCTCGTTTTCATTGGCAAGCTCCACGACTCTCTCCTTGAATGCATTGAGGAGCGCTTCCCCTCGCTTGGGATAACCAATCTCGTTGTAAAGCATGACTTCCTTCCTGATTAATTCGAGAAGAAGATTGTAAAGGTTTGGCTTCTTTCCAAGGTCTTGGCTGAGATAACTTATCAGGATGTTGTGCTCTCGCTCCAGCTCTCGTACAGCACCTTCAAAGTCGCCGTTTTGTATTTTTATGTTGGCGAGGGTTTGAAGCGCCGAGAAGAGAAAGAGGGTGTGCTCTAACCCGTTCTCATTCAGCTCCATGCAGCCTCCAATGGCTTGGCTCACGGTCTCCTCAGCCTCTGCGTCTTGTCTCTCCTTGGCACAAAAAACCGCCCAGTTTAGCTGCCCTGAGATCTTGTGAACCTTCAGCCGTGGCTCCTCGTGGATATGCTTGTCGCAGAATTCAATAAGCTCCTCATAATAACGTTTCAACGACGCTTTGTCGTTTCTAAGAAACATCATTTTAATGATGTCTTGATAGAAAGTGGCCAGTGAACAAAGCAGCGACTTCTTACTGAGTTGTTTATCCTGGCGACAGGATGCGATGCCTTCCTCCAACACATGTTGTAAAAACGCGTCATCATTAAGGTGACTCGCAACTTCTGCCGACAAATGAAGCATGTCTAAATATTCCTTGAAGAGTTGGGTGGCAAAAAGACTGTTTTTTCTGCGTTTATACTGAATGATCTTTTCCGTCATTTCCACCGCTTTGGGGTACTGGTCGTTCTGATAGTATTCTTTGCTAAGCAATAGCAGGTCGCTGCAATACACATAATCACTCAATCGGAATGATTCAATGCAACTGTGGTCAAAATAATGGATGATCTTTTCCAAACTCTTGATGGCTTTTTCGTGTTGTTCCGACATCACTTCAATTCTGGCTCGCGAGGAGTGTAACGTCATCTCATACAGAGGTTCTTTCCGTTGGAAGCTCTCATACAACGCCAGCGCCTTTTCTATGTGGGCGAAAGCTTTGTCATAGTCCTCGTTGTTCGTGTAACCCAAGGAGACCATGTGGTGTGTCTCCGCCAGAATCGATTGGAATGCACTGTCATTAGGGTTGCTTTCTAATAGATTTTCACTGAATTGAACGGCTTCTGTAAAGGCAATCTCTGCCTCAACTGGCATGTCCTTCTCGAAGAGTTCACAGCCTTCGTCCACTTTGTTGAGGACATAATCCAAATGTTTCCTTAGTTTAAGTAAATCTTGTTTAATCGTTGCCATAATATTATTTGTTTCGATATAAATCACCTGCAAATATATGGAGGTTCTTTATATCGAAGCAAATAATATTGTTGAATAAAATTCAAATACTTAAAATGCGTGAACGACAGCGTCGTTAAGGTTGCTCTTCTTCAAATAGCATCAGCTGGTTTTCAGTGACATAGAGTTCAGCAGGAACCTCATATTCATAGTTGCTGATAAAGCGGGAGATGCTTCGTTTGATCAATTTGATGGGTGTGGTCCGCCTTGCCTTGCAATAGTTTTTCAAGGAACGATATTGTCCCTGTGAGAGTTTAAATGTAATCGCATGGTATTGATAACTTTTGCGCGATCGTTTGTTTTTCTTGTTCTTGCTCATGGCTGCGGTGGTATTATCTTCATCCAAGGATATCCTTGCAGCTGAGAATCAGCTGGGCAAAGCGCTCGGCCTCGGCCTCGGTCTTGCCTTCGGAATAAATCCTGATGATGGGTTCTGTATTCGATTTGCGCAGATGTACCCATCCTTCATCGAAGTCGATTTTGACACCGTCGATGGTAGTGACTTTCTCGTCTTTGAATTTCTCGGCAAAACGGGCGAGGATGGCATCGACATTCATGTCGGGTGTGAGTTGGATTTTGTTTTTCGACATGAAATAGGGGGGATAGGTCTTCTTGAGTTCAGAGCATTTGATTCGTTTCTCGGCGAGTTGTGTGAGGAAGAGTGCGGTGCCGACGAGGGCGTCGCGTCCATAGTGAATGGCAGGGTAGATGACACCGCCGTTGCCTTCGCCACCGATGACAGCTCCTACTTCCTTCATCTTCTCGACCACATTGACTTCTCCGACGGCGGCGGCATGGTATTCTTGGCCATGGGAGCGGGTGACGTCACGCAAGGCACGGGTGGAGGAGAGGTTGGAGACGGTGGGACCTGGGGTGTGCCTCAGGACGAAGTCGGCCACAGAGACCAGGGTGTACTCTTCTCCAAATAGCTCGCCGTCTTCCTTGACGAACACGAGACGATCCACATCGGGGTCAACGACCACGCCGAAGTCACATCCTTGCTCACGAACATAACGGCAGATGTCGGTGAGGTTCTGGGCCAGCGGCTCTGGGGTGTGCGCGAAGCGTCCGGTGGGTTCGCAGTTTAATTCGAGGATGTCTTCCACACCCAAGGCTCTGAGCATCTTGGGTATGGCAATGCCACCAGTGGAGTTGACTGCATCGACAGCCACTTTGAAATGTGCGGCCTTGATTGCTTCACGGTTGACCAAGGGTAAGTCAAGGACTTGCTGGATATGACGGTCAATCCATCCGTCCACTTGGGTGTAGCTTCCGATTTGTTCGATGGGCACGAACTCGAACTCGTCGCGCGAGGCTACATCAAGCAGCCAGGCACCTTCCGAAGCTGAGATGAACTCGCCGCGGTTGTTGAGGAGCTTCAGCGCGTTCCACTGGGCAGGGTTGTGGCTGGCAGTGAGGATGATGCCGGCGTCAGCCTTCAGTCCCGTCACTGCAACCTCGGTAGTGGGTGTGGTGCTTAACCCGATGTCAAGCACGTCGGCTCCCATGGCTTGTAAAGTGCCACATACAATCTGGTTTACCAGAAATCCTGACAGACGGGCATCGCGACCGACTACGATGCGTGGCCGTTCAACACCGCCACGCTGGATAAACTTCACAAAGGCTGCGGTGAATTTCACCATGTCGATGGGGGTTAGGTTATCTCCTGGAAGGCCTCCGATAGTACCACGGATGCCGGATATGGATTTGATTAGTGTCATAGTTATACTTTTTTGTTCGTTTTTACGTTGTTTGTATTTGAAGCTTGCAAATTTATTATTTTTGTTTTAAAAATACAACTATGAATAAAATACTCTTTTTTCTCACAGTCGTTTTTCTTGCAGGAAACACTTTCCTTCATGCCCAGGATATGAACAAAACCGACAATAAAGGGCGTCGTCAAGGCCCGTGGACCGACTTCTACGCCAATGGTCAGAAACGTTATGAAGGCCAGTTCAAGAATGGATTCTGCGTGGGGGAGTTCAAGTATTATGACGAGCAGGGAAACCTGAAAGCTATCAATACCTTTGATAAGTCGGGGACACGTGCCCTCAACAAGAGCTATTCCGATGGACGGATGGTGGCCACAGGGTATTATGTAAACCAGAAGAAAGAAGGGGAGTGGCGTTATTATTCCAAAGAGAACGGCAAGCTGCTGCTTGTGGAAGAGAACAAAGAAGGCAAGGTGCATGGGAAATCCACCGTTTACAACCCTGTGAACGAGCGTGTGGCGGAAGAGGCGGTATATGTTGAAGGGAAACGCAACGGGCCAGCCAAGCAGTATTACGACTCGGGAGTGTTGATGATGGAATGCCAATACCAGAATGACCAGCTTGAGGGGCCAGCAAAGACTTATTATCCCTCAGGAGCATTGAAAGAAGAAGGCAGTTTTAGACAAGGGCAGAAGACCGGTGTCTGGAAGACGTATAATGAGGATGGTGACGAAGTGAACAAAGAGAACTACAGCGCTCCTGTACTGGGGCCTACGGACAACCTTTGAGAAGGTCGTCCACATTCTGTCGGCCATGTTCTTTTGAGGCTTTATAATAATAGCATGACATGTCGATGTCGTTCTTGACGAAATAAATCCTACCCAAGGTAAACTCCGCGTCTGCATAGTTGGGCTTGATTTCCAAGGCCTTTTCCAAGTCAACAATCGCTTCGTCAATCAGGTTCCTGTTGAACTTGCAGCATCCGCGGCAGTAGTATGCCTCATAGTTGTTTTTATTGTATTTGATGGCTTCGGTAAAGCACTCTTCTGCCTTTGTGTACATGGCATGGTCAAGCATATACGTAATTCCTTCGTCAAAGGCGCGTTGTGATTTTTCAGGACTTTCACAGCAGCACATCAAGAGACAAAAAGCGGCAGCAGTGAGGAGACTTGTTTTTTTCATAGGGGGGAAGGTGTTTCGTTTCATGACGCAAAAGTACGAATTATTTCTGAAACCTCATTGACAATCTTCTCGAGTTGTTCTTGACTCTTGGCCTCGGCGAGGAAACGGAGATAGGGCTCGGTGTTGGAAGGCCTGATGTTGAGCCACCAGTCTTGATAGTCGAGGCGATAGCCGTCGAAGTCGAGGAAACGCTCGGGCTGTTGGATGGCGGTGAAATGGTCGCGCACGGCATCCATGGCCTCCTGTTTGCGGTCCAGCTTGAAGTTGATTTCACCGGAGTTGTGATAGGAGGATATTTCATGGATGATGGAGCTCATGGTACGGCCTTGACGTTTGAATTCAGCGAGCAGTCCAAGCACGATGGATGCTGCCAGCAATGCGGAGTCGGAATAGTAGAAGTCGCGGAAGTAATAGTGTCCTGCCAGTTCTCCGCCATAAACGCCATCGAGTTCGCGAAGCTTGAGGGCGGCGTAGGCACGTCCCACACGCCAGGTCTCTACATGGGCTTGGTAACGGTTGAGGTATTCTTGGATGGCTCGTGAGCTGCGGATGTCTTGAAGCACAATGCCTTTCTCATGCCGTTGCCCGATGAAGTAGTTGCCCAGAAAGGCGATGATCAGGTCGGGAGAGATGAAGTTCCCCTCCTCATCGATGAAGGTGATGCGGTCCGCGTCGCCGTCAAAGAGCAGCCCGATGTCACAGCCTTTCTCTTTCACCAAAGCTTTGATTTGCTCTTGGTTGACGGCTTCAAGTGGGTTGGGCTCATGGCTGGGGAAGTTGCCGTCAAGGGTGTCGTTGATATAATGAGCCTTGCCAATCAGCTCGTGGACGAACAGCGACGACATGCCGTTGCTGCAATCCACGGCAATGTTTAAGTTGTCGTGGCTGCCAACGTAGCTACGCTGGAATGCGAGGTAATCCTCCTTCACCTCTTTGTGCCGGATCACTCCTTTTTGTGTGGCGGGGATGCATGGCTGGTCGCTCTCCACCAAGGCTTCCAAACGGTGCAGTCCTGTGTCATATCCCACCGGTAGCGCGTTGGTCTTGGAGATCTTCAAACCGTTGTGATTCTTGGGATTATGGGAAGCCGTGATCATCACAGAGGCATCATAGCCATAACGTGCGGTACTCCAATACACCATAGGGGTGGTGGAGAGTCCGATGTCATCTACATCGATGCCACGGTCGGTGATGCCTTTGGTGAGTGCATCGAACAGCGTGTCGGATGAAAGACGGATGTCGCGTCCCACCAGAATAGTTTTCGCTTCCAGGATGTCGTGCAGGAAATATCCAATTCTATAGGCGATGTCTTCGTTGAGGTCCTTGCCCCATTCGCCCCTAATGTCGTATGCTTTAAATGCCTTCATGTTTTAATGATTGAGTTTATTAAGTGCTCTCTGGTACCTTTCTGCGTTTCGGTTGTGCTCACTGAGGGTTTTGGCGAAATTATGGTAGCCGGAGAAATCTTCTTTGGCGCAAAAATAATAAAAATTATGTTTTTCCGCATTCAAGACCGCATTTATTGCAGCTAAGGAAGGGATGCAGATGGGTCCGGGAGGAAGTCCTATATATTTATAGGTGTTGTAGGGGGATTCTATTTCCTTGTGAATATTGAGTACTCGTTTCAGCTCGAAGTCACCCGAGGCGAAGACGAGGGTGGGGTCAGCTTGTAGCAGCCATCCGTCACGAAGCCGGTTGAGATATACCCCGGCGATGCGGGCCATCTCATCGGTTTTGTTCGTCTCCTTATCGACGATGGATGCCAAAGTGCTGATTTCTACGGGAGTGAGTTTCAATGCCTTGGCTTTGTTCTTTCTTTCTTCATTCCAGAAATGCTCGTATTCACGCTTCATTTTCTTGACAAACTGGTCGGCACTGGTGTTCCAGTAAAACTCGTAGGTGTTGGGAAGGAACATCGCGGGGATGGTTCTTGTGTTGAACCCCAGGACTTGAAGGCTGTCGCTGTTGCTCAACATGGCTACCAGCTCGGCGGAGTCGGCTTCGATTTGTTGGCTGATACGTCCAGCAAGCATCTTGACATCACGTATGTTGTTGAAAGTGAGTCTCACCGGCGTTTGCAATCCTCCTCTCAGCAAGTTGATCAGCTGGTTGTTGCTCATGCCGTTTTTCAGGATATATCGACCGGGTTTGACATGGTCGGGATAGTCCTTTTTGAGGGCAAGCCATTCAAAACTGGTTTTGTCGGTTATCAAGTGGTGCGTGTAAAGGGAGTCCAACACCTCGGAGAATGTGGCGTTGGTGGGGATATAAAGAGAAAACTCCTGACGTTCTGGGGTGAAGACATTGGGTTTCATCACGGTATTGAAGAGACGGTAGCCGAAAAACAGGGCGATTAAAATCAATACGCTGAAAGTCAGGATGATAATCCGTTGTATGCGTTTTCTTTTTTGTGCAGTTGGTTGGTTGTTTTTTTTCATTGGGCAAGATGTGAGGGGTTGATGAATTGATAAAACAGGGCGTCGATGAATCCTTTTGGGGTTTTGATCCAGTCTTTTCTTTTACCGCCATATTGGAAACCCAACCCTTGAAAGAGCTGCTGGCTGGCGAGGTTGGTCTCATCGATGAGGCAATGGACTTGGTGGACCATGACATCGTTGAACAGATAGTCCAAAAGCAGTGTGATGGCTTGTGAGGCATAGCCTTGGTGCCGGTGGGCTTCGTCAATCAAGATGCCAACACCGACCCTTTCGTTGATGGGGTCGTAGTCGAAGAGGTCAACACATCCGACAGGGGAGGTCGCTGGCAGGATGTGAATCATCAACCGCATTTGCTTGTTGGTGACCAGGTCGCCATTGCTCAGGAGAAATTGCTCGATTTGGAAACGTGAGGTGGGGGCGTAGGTCTCGCTGACCCGCCATATTCTTCGGTCGTTTTCCCAACTGTAGATCAAGTCGGCATCTTCTGGTTCGGCGATGCGAAGTGACATTTTGTCATCTGTGATAAACATAGTATTTTTTTGTTGTTTTGGATGGGTATAAATATTAGTGTGGCATATTATTTGATGTTTTACAATCTCTTGGATTTTTTTGCCAAAAATACACTTTTCGAGACAATAAAGGCGAAAAAAGTGCATTAATGAAGAAGACCAAAATAAATTGAGAAGAATAACCAACAATTAACTGATAGAATGATGCGTGTTAACAGAATGATGATGACCGCTATGAAGTCGGTCAGCCTTGCTGTCGCCCTTTTTGGAATGGTGGCATGCAATGAAAAGACAGTTTCAGAAGACGTTGCAAACAACGAACAAAACACTGTGGTAGAGCAAGTTCAGCCTGCGGCACAAGTGCATCGCGCGGCTTTTCTCCCCACGGAAAACACTCCTGATTTTGTGAATGCGGCAGAGGCAAGTGTCAATGCCGTGGTGCATATCAAGACTACCATCGTTCAGAAAAGTGCTTCGTATAATGATTTCTTTGGTGCTTTTCTGGAACATCTTTATGGCATTCCGGGCCAGTCTCAAAGCAACACCATGGTGGCTTACGGCTCTGGTGTGGTGCTTTCTCCTGATGGTTACATCGTGACGAACAACCACGTGGTGGAAGGTGCTGACGAGGTGGAGGTCACCTTTAATAATAAGGTGGTGCGTCAAGCTGTCATCGTGGGTACGGATCCTTCTTCCGACCTTGCGTTGATCAAAGTGGAAGGAAGCGATTTCGACTATTTGGTGTTCGGCGACTCCGACAAGGTGAAAGTAGGCGAGTGGGTGCTGGCTGTAGGTAATCCTTTCAACCTGACTTCTACCGTGACCGCTGGTATTGTGAGCGCTAAAGCCAGAAATATCGGCATCTTGGGTGAAGGCAGTAATGTGGAATCCTTTATCCAGACGGATGCGGCTGTGAACCGTGGCAACAGTGGTGGTGCTCTGGTCAACACCCGTGGCGAACTCATCGGAATCAATGCGGCCATCGCTTCCCATACGGGATCATACGAGGGCTATTCTTTCGCCATCCCTTCCAACATCGTACGCAAGGTGGTCGATGACCTCTTGATGTATGGTGAGACCCAACGTGCTTACATCGGCATCTATCCTCAGGAGATGGATGCGGATAAGGCTGACAAGGCTGGCATGAAAGACATCAAAGGTGTTTATGTCGCGGATGTTGTCAGTGATGGCGCTGCAGAAAAGGCTGGTATCAAAGCCGGTGATGTCATGACCCGTATCAACAATAACGAGATCAACACCACGACACAGCTTCTGGAGGTGGTCCGTCAATACCGTCCTGGCGACGAGGTGGAGGTGGAAATTATCCGTAACGGGAACGCCCGCACCTATACCGTCGGGTTGCTCAATGAGTCGGGTTCCACTGAGGTGGTCAAAAAAGGCGATAGCTTCTACAACGCTACCTTTGGTGTGGTGCTTCAGCCTGTTACGAAACAGGAGATGAAGAACCTTAAGATTAACAGCGGCTTGAAGATTGTGGAGATTCGCCAAGGCGCGTTCCAAGGCGCTGGGGTGGAAGGCTTCATCATCACCGCCGTTAATGGCAAAGCCGTCTCCTCTAAAAACGACCTGGAATCGGCCATTGCTTCAAAACGTTCGCGTAAGACCTATATCGAAGGGGTTTATCCGAACGGCATGAGGATGAACTTTGAGTATTATAACTAATAAAAACAATCAATTTTTAAAGGAAGATTATGAAACAGTTAAAGATCACAAAATCCATCACCAATCGTGATGCGGGTACTCTTGAGAAGTACCTTCAGGACATCGCGAAGGAGCCTTTGGTGACTCCCGAAGAGGAGGTCGAGCTGGCTCAACGTATCAAGGCAGGAGACCGCAAGGCTCTCGACCAGCTGGTGAGGGCCAACTTGAGATTTGTCGTGTCGGTGGCCAAACAGTATCAGAACCAGGGACTCTCGCTTCAAGATTTGATCAACGAGGGTAACGTGGGACTGATCAAGGCTGCCCAGCGTTTCGACGAGACTCGCGGGTTCAAGTTCATCTCGTATGCAGTCTGGTGGATCCGTCAGTCCATCCTTCAGGCCGTGGCGGAACAGGCTCGCATCATCCGTCTTCCCCTGAACCAGGTGGGCGCTATCAGCAAACTTAAAAAGACTGCTGCCATGCTGGAACAGGAATACAATCGCAAGCCTTCCGCTGAGGAGCTTGCCAAGGAGATGGACCTTTCGGAAGCGAAAGTGCAAAGCCTGATGGGGATGAACATGCGTCAGATCTCGACGGATGCCCCGTTGGATGATGACGAAGAGGGTAACTTCCTCGATGTATATGTTGAGCAGGACTCTGTCGCTACCGATGAGGCCGTCGAGAACGAGAGCAACCAGAACGCCATCCAGCGTTCTCTGAGTTGCCTTACCGACAAGGAGCGCCATGTCATCAACATGTACTACGGCATCGGTACTCCCCGTGAGTATTCGCTGGATGAAATCGCTTTGGATCTTGGCATCTCGCGCGAGCGTACCCGTCAGATCCGTGACCGTGCCCTGAAACGTCTGAAAACGGGAACCAGCTCTTCTTTGTATCAGATGTATATGAATCAATAGTTTTTTTATCTTTGCAGGTGAATTAATCATGATCGTTTAAAACCTTTCTGAATATGAAAAAATACGAATTGATTTCGCTGCCTTACGCAGCCGACGCCTTGGAACCCGTGATTAGCAAAGAGACTATAGGATTCCATCATGGCAAACACCTGCAAGCTTACGTCAACAACCTGAATGCCGCCATTGAAGGCACGAAGTATGAGGACATGCCGCTTGAGGAGATCGTGAAGACCTCCGAAGGCGGCGTGTTTAACAACGCTGGTCAGATTCTGAATCACAACATGTATTTCACCCAGTTCCGTGCTCCGAAAGCCGACAACCGGCCTGTGGGAAAGATAGGGGAGGCCATCGAGGCACAGTTTGGCTCTTTTGAGGCATTCAAGGAAGAGTTCACGAAGAAAGGAGCCACTTTGTTTGGCTCTGGCTGGGTGTGGCTCTCCGCTGACGCGGACGGGAAGCTGGTGATCACTCAGGAGACTAACGCGGGCAATCCTGTGCAGCGCGGGCTGAAACCTCTGCTGACCTTCGATGTGTGGGAACATGCTTATTATCTTGATTATCAGAATCGTCGTCCTGATCATCTGGCTGCCTTGTGGCCTATTATCAACTGGGATGTCGTCAATGCCTATTATGTTTAACATTTAATCCTAATCAACGGTCTTTTGACAAGACTGGATTGTGGTTTGAAATGAAAAAATCAAGTAAAATTTTTTTAGGCATCGGCATCTTAGCGATACTGGCTTTGGCGGGATGGTTTTTCTTTAAGTTTTATTTCGTCTTTGGCAGTGGCGTGAAAGCCGGGGAGATGAATTTCTTTGTTTATAAAGGGTACATCTTCAAGACCTACGAGGGTCGTTTGATCCAAGCTGGATATAACTCGAAAAACAGCACATCGACCATCCAATCGAACGAGTTCAACTTTTCCGTCAAGGAAGAATCGGTGGCTCGTCAACTGGAACGTTGCGCAGGGAAACACGTGGAGTTGCATTACAAGGAATACCTTGGGGCGTTGCCTTGGCGTGGCATGAGTAAATATGTCGTTGACAGCGTCCTCAGCATCGAGCCTGCGAATAACACCATCTCTTTCCCCGTCGAAGTGGATTCGGAATGATTCCTTTTCATTATTTTTGTCGAAAGTTTGTTTTGCTCTGAATTATTTCCTACCTTTGCGCAACTAAATTACGTTAACATTAAAAATGATTACCATGGATAATTACGAAAGCTCATTGAAACTCTGGAATGAGAATGAAAAAGCCGCTAACGAATTGATCAACATCGTCGGCAAACTTTGGTATGACAAGTCTGTTGAACTGATTCTTCTCCGTTCCCTTTTGGTGAACCGTGGTTCAGGAAAGATCTTGAACAAGCATCTCCGTGCTGAGGCTGTGTTGGGCAAGCCCGTCCGTGTGCAGGACTCACTGTTGATTGCAAAAGCGCTTCTCGCTGAGAATCTCGCTCCAGCCCGTATTGATATCGGACGTTTGAACTCTGAATGGACGGACGAGCGTGAAAAATATGACAACAACATCACTGCTTTTGTGCGTGACAAACTTAGCTATATCATCGATGCCCTTCCGCGTAGCAACAAGGTGCAGGATGTGATTCTTTATGGTTTCGGTCGTATCGGTCGTATTCTCTGCCGTGAGATGACGGAGATGGCTGGCAACGGCTCCGCTTTGCGTGTCCGCGCCATCGTCACCCGCAAGAACTCACCGGAGGACATCGCCAAACGTATCAACCTGTTCCGCACTGACTCTGTGCACCGTTATTTCCACGGTGTGTGCCGTCCGCTGATTGAGGAGAATGCCATGGAAGTCAACGGCCAGAAGATTCTCTTCTTGGAAGCCAAGAATCCTGAGGATCTCGACTATGAAGCCTACGGGATCCATGATGCGCTGTTGATCGACAACACGGGCGCATTCCGTGACAGAGAGTCCCTGGAACGTCATCTCAAGGCCAAAGGTGTCAGCAAAGTGCTGCTCACCGCTCCTGGCAAGGGTGACATCCCGAATGTGGTGTACGGCGTCAACCAAGACACGCTCGACCTGAAGAATGAGAAGATCTTCTCCGCTGCTTCCTGCACTACCAACGCCATCGTTCCTGGTCTGGAAGTCATGATGAACAACTTCGGCATCGTGAAAGGCCATATCGAGACCATCCACAGCTACACCAACGACCAGAACTTGCTGGATAACTACCACAAGAAAGAGCGCCGTGGACGTTCCGCCGCCTTGAATATGGTGATCACTGAGACGGGTGCTGGCAAAGCTGCCGCCAAGGCCATCCCGGCACTGAAAGGCAAACTCACCAGCAACGCCGTCCGCGTTCCTACGCCGGATGTGTCACTGGCAGTGCTCGCCTTGGACCTTGAACGTGAGACCACCGTTGAAGAAGTCAACGAAGCCTTCCGCGTCGCCTGCCTCGAAGGTAATTTGATTGAGCAGATCCGCTTCAGCCAGAATACCGAGTTCGTCTCTTCCGACGGCATCGGCGACTCCTGCGCCTGCATCTTCGACGCTCCCGCCACTAAGGTGTCCGCTGACGGCAAGACCGTGATCCTCTATCTGTGGTACGACAACGAGTTCGGCTACAGCAACCAAGTGATCCGTCTCGCCAGACATATCGGAGAAGTGAAGAGTTACCGTTATTATTAAGATGTCAGAAGACAGAAGTAAGAAGTTTAGATGAACAAATCATCACTTATTGGTTTTATCCTCATTGCGGCGATTCTGTTTGGGTGGATGTGGTGGATGCAACCTTCCCAAGAAGAAATCGCCGAGCAAAAACGGATTCAAGACTCCATCAGGATGGCGCGCCAAGAGGCCGCCATCCTTGATTCAATACGGCTTGCTGAAGAACAAAAAAAACTTGCAGAGACCCAGGCCTTGGCTGCCACAACCGTCGCCATGGACTCTTCCAGCATGGCCGCCGAGCAATATCGAATCAGACATGACAAATACGGCGCGTTCGCCTCAGCAGCCGAAGGCCAAGAACACTATTGGACAGTGGAGAACAAACTGCAAAGAATTGTGTTCTCCAGTAAAGGCGGCTTCATCAAAGAAGTGGAACTGAAGGACTATAAGACCTACGACACAATGCCATTGCTCAGCTTCGACCCTGAGACCGCGTTGTTCGACTTGTCGTTCTTCGCCAACAACCGTATCATCAACACCTCACAGCTGTTTTTTCAACCCTTCCTGAATGGACAACCTTGCACAAGTGATCATATCACTGTGGGCGAAGGCGACAGCGTCGTCTTCACCCTAAGGGCATACGCCGAAGGCCTTGATGCACAGCCTGCCGAAGGACAATATCTGGAATACGTTTACACGATTCCTTACGACAACTATATGTTCGACTGCAACCTCCGCACCGTGGGACTGAAGGACATCATCGCCAACAATGTCAACTATTTGAACCTGGATTGGAAGGTGGATCTGCTTCAGCATGAGAAAGATGTGGACCGGTTCATCAACACCACCGTCTATTACAAGCCTCTGAACGAAACGGACGTGGATCGTGTCGATGATCGCAGAAAAAAGGAAGAGACGGTCAACACCAAACTCAACTGGGTGTCGTTTAAAGAGCGTTTCTTCTGTAATGTCATCGTCGCTAAAAATGGTTTCTCCAGCGCTAAGATGGGCGTGAACAACGATCATGAGGGGAATCCCAAGTATCTGAAGTCCATGTTCTCAAGTATGGAGATCCCCTATAATGTGAATGAGGATGTCAACGATTTCCCCATGTCGTTCTATTTCGGGCCTAACCATTTCAAGACCCTGCGTAAGTATCATCTGAACTTACAGCGTCAGATCGATGTGGGTAATTTCTTCTTGATTCGCTGGATCAACTACGTCGTCATCTATGTGTTTGACTGGCTGGGATCATACGGCTGGAACTATGGTATTGTGATTTTGATTTTGACGATTCTTATCAAGATTCTGTTGTTCCCGATTGCCTTCAAATCGTACAAATCATCCGCTATTACCCGCGTGCTGAAGCCTGAGATGGAGGCCATCAATGCGAAATATCCCAAAGAAGAGGATGCCATGAAGAAACAACAGGCCATCATGAACTTGCAGAAACAAGCGGGAGCCAGCCCTACCTCGGGTTGTATCCCCATGTTGCTCCAGTTCCCGATCCTTATCGCCGTGTTCCGTTTCTTCCCGTCGTCCATCGAGTTGCGTCAGCAGTCCTTCCTTTGGGCGGAAGACCTTTCCACCTACGACAGCATCCTGGACTTGCCTTTCAACATCCCGGGTTATGGTGACCACGTGAGCCTCTTCTGCTTGCTGATGACTGTCACGACTTTCATCTATACATACGTGAATAACAAACAGATGGACGTGACTGCCAATCCACAGATGAAAGGCATGAAAATCATGATGTATCTCATGCCTATCTTGTTCTTGGGTATCTTCAACAGCTATTCCGCCGGTTTGAGCTATTATTATATGCTCGCCAACATCATCACCTTCATCCAGATGTTTGTCTTCCGCAAGATGATTGATGAGGACAAGGTGCGTGCGACGATCGAAGAGAACAAGAAAAAGCCTGTGAAGAAATCACGATTCCAGCAACGTCTTGAGGCGGCGCAGAAAGCGCAGCAACAACAATTGAGAAACGCTAAACGCTGATTGATATGAACACTCTTGAATCCTTTCTTGAAACCATCAGCGCAACCCGCAAGGTGTGGCTGCTTGAGGCGATGACCGGCATGTTTGCTATGCTCGAAGACTCAGAAGGCAACTCTTATATCCCTGTTTGGGAATCAGAGGAAAAAGCCCAAAAGGCCGCAGTGGCGGATTGGGAAGACTATGAGGTTACCGACATGGGCTTCTCCGAACTCGCCGTTTGGTTGAAAGAGCTGTCCCGGGACGAGATTGACATCGCTGTCTCACCCGAGAAGGATGGCGAAATCATGGCCATCGCTTCCTCCAACTTCCGCAAATGGGTCAAACCTATGGCGGATGACTCCTATAAAGAAGAACCAGAAGACGATGACGACGACTTCGACTATGGCGACGGTTGGGCTGAAGAGTGGTAATTCAACACTATGAAAAGCAGGCTTTTCGGCGTACTCTTATTCATTGAGACCATGGCACTGTTGCTGACTGCGGCAGTGTCATGGTTTTATCATGTAAGATGCGGCGAAAACGACTACATGGCTTTTCTGATTACCGCTGCGATCACTGGCGGAGTCGGCTTGGTGTTTTATCTCGCAGGAAAGGTTTGGAAGAAGGGATACGACAATGATGACACTTTTGTGATTGTCTCGCTGTCATGGATCATGTATTCCTTGTTCGGGATGTTGCCATTCCTGCTCAGTGGCTCCATTGACAATGTGACAGATGCTTTCTTTGAGACCATCTCGGGTTTCACGACGACAGGTTCCACCATCTTGGAGAATGTGGATCAGCAGACTCATGGCATTTTGTTTTGGAGGGCCATCATGCAGTGGATGGGTGGTTTGGGTGTCGTGGTTTTCACGCTAGCTTTTATCCCGACAGTGACAAGGGCGTCAAAAACCTCATTGTTCGCAGCAGAGTCTCCCGGGATGAGTGTGGAGAAACTGTCGCCATCGATGCATGTCACCGCGCGCATCCTTTGGACCATCTACATCTTTATCACGTTATTATGTGCATTCCTTTATTCATTGGGACCCATGTCGTTGTTCGACGCGGTTTGCCATGCCTTCACCACCATCTCCACGGGTGGCTTTGGAACGCACCAGGATAGTCTGGGATATTTCCAGTCGGATTACGTTGAATACGTGGCGATCTTTTTCATGATTATCTCTGCAATCAACTTCTCGATGTTTTACTTTTTGGCTTCAGGCCGATGGGACTTGCTTTTCAAAAACGAGGAGGTTGATTTGTATCTGAAATCTATCATTGTGATGACCTTGTTCTTTGTGGGGTTGTTCGTTTTGGCTCCTCGGTTGAATGGGGTGACCGAACAACAATTAGCCGCATTCCCGAAAGGAGGGGAGGAGCTATTCGAGACCTCCTTGTTCCATGTGGCTTCCATGTTGTCGAACACGGGTTTTTCAGGCCGTAACTCCAATTACGACTTATGGGGGATGCTTTTTGTGATTCCCACACTGCTGATGCAAATTGTTGGTGGTTGTGCCGGTTCGGCGAGTGGTGGTGTCAAGATGGCGCGTGTCATCGTCATCTTCAAGTTCATCAAAAACGCCTTGAAGGAACTGATTCACCCTACTGGAATGTTTTCGCTGAAAGTTTCGGGGCAAACCATTGATGAACGCACTGTCAGAAGAGTATCCAGCTTTTTTTCCTGGTTTATTATTCTCTTGGTGATTAATGTGGTGGTTTTGACGTGTGCGGGTTTGAGTGTGGAAGACGCTGGGGTCGCTTTCATCACCTATTTTAGTAATCTGGGAGTTGGCTCGGGAGCCACTGGCCCTGATGCGAGTGTAGCTGATTTGCCAAACTTAGCCAAATGGTTGTTTTGCCTTGACATGTTGCTTGGCCGTTTGGAGATTTTCACCGTCTTGCTGATTTTCTTCCGTTCCTCTTGGGTGACGAAGGAGGGGAGAGGTTAGAGGTGGAAAGAGATAATAATAGCCGAGGGTGGAGCAAGCTCCGCCCTCGGCTGTTTTATGAGGCTTGGTTGAGAAAGCCTTTGTTAATTAATAAAGGTGAGAGTTCCGTTTTGGACGGTTACTGTGATTGGCTTGGTTTTGTCAACCTCATCAGCAAGGATCATCCTTGACAACTCATTCAGCAGCTCACGTTGCATCATACGTTTCACTGGACGCGCGCCATATTGCGGGTCGTAGCTTTGACGGGCGATGAGATCCACCGCTTCGTCGGTGATGTTGATGCTAATGCCGTTGTCGTCAAGCATCTTCTTCACGTGGTCGAACTGCATCCTCACCACTTCGGCGATTTGGCTCTCGTTCAAAGGACGGAACATGATGATGTCATCGACACGGTTCAGGAATTCCGGCCTCATGAACTGCCGCAACTGGTTCATGACTTCGTTCCGGGTCTGCTCGAATACGATGTCAGAAGTGGCTGAGGCGGCATCTGCCATTCGCTCCTGGATGATGCTAGCACCGATGTTGGACGTCATAATGACGATGGTGTTCTTGAAGTCAACGGTACGTCCCTTGTTGTCGGTGAGTCGTCCGTCGTCAAGTACCTGGAGCAAGATGTTGAACACGTCGGGGTGTGCTTTCTCGATTTCGTCGAGCAGGATGACTGAGTAGGGCTTACGCCGCACGGCTTCTGTCAACTGGCCGCTTTCCTCGTAGCCGACATATCCTGGAGGTGCTCCGATGAGTCGTGACACAGTGTGACGCTCTTGGTATTCAGACATGTCGATACGCACCATGTTGTTCTCGTTGTCGAAGAGGAACTCAGCAAGGGCTTTTGCTAGCTCGGTCTTGCCGACGCCGGTGCTGCCCATGAAGATGAAGGATCCGATAGGACGTTTCGCATCTTGTAAGCCTGCGCGGCTCCTTCGGATGGCGTCAGAGACTGCCTGTATGGCTTCGTCTTGTCCCACGACACGTTTGTGCAACTCGCGTTCGAGGTTCAGCAGCTTCTCACGCTCGCTTTGCATCATCTTCTTCACGGGGATGCCAGTCCACCGTGACACAATCTCGGCGACATCTTGATAAGAAACCTCTTCGTCGATCAGCGGATGGTCGCCCTGCACTTTCATCAATTCGGCTTTGGCCTTCTCGATGTTGGCCTCCGCGTCGCGTATCTTGCCATAACGTAACTCAGCGACTCGACCATAGTCGCCATCGCGTTCCGCTACGGCTGCTTGATGTTTGTATTGCTCGATATTGTTCTTCTCCTTTTGGATGATTTCCACAAAGTGGCGTTCTTTTTCCCATTTAGCTTTGATGGCTGTCTTTTGAGCGTTGAGTTTGTCGAGTTCTTCTCCTAGTTCGTTGACCTTCTTGGTGTCATTTTCGCGTTTCAGGGCCTCGCGTTCAATCTCCAGCTGACGGATGGCGCGTTCCACATTCTCGAGGTCTTCCGGCACGGAGTCGATTTGCAGACGGAGACGCGCAGCGGCCTCATCGATAAGGTCGATGGCTTTGTCGGGAAGGAAACGGTCGGAGATGTATCGCACGGAGAGCTGGACGGCAGCCACGATGGCTTCGTCGAGGATTCGGATGTGATGGTGGTTCTCATAACGCTCTTTCAAACCACGGAGGATGGAGATGGCGGATGCCTCGTCGGGCTCATCGACCATGACAATCTGGAAACGCCGCTCCAATGCTTTGTCCTTCTCGAAATATTGCTGGTATTCCTTCAGGGTGGTGGCTCCAATACATTGTAACTCACCACGTGACAAGGCGGGCTTCAAGATGTTGGCCGCGTCCATGGCGCCTCCCGTGGCACCGGCACCAACCAGGGTGTGGATCTCATCGATGAACAACACCACATCACCCGAGCTGTCAACGACTTCCTTGATGACGCTCTTCAGACGCTCCTCGAACTCGCCTTGGTATTTGGCACCTGCAATCAAGGCACCCATGTCAAGCGAGAAGACCATCTTGTTTTTCAGGTTCTCCGGCACGTCACCGTTGACGACACGCTGGGCCAGACCTTCCACGATGGCGGTCTTGCCGACACCCGGCTCGCCAATCAAAATAGGGTTGTTCTTGGTTCGACGTGACAGGATTTGTAAGACACGCCGGATCTCCTCGTCACGTCCTATCACGGGATCCAGCTTGCCCGCTTTGGCCAACTCATTCAGATTTTTGGCGTAGCGGCTTAATGATTCATACTTGTTCTGCATAATATTATTTTTTTTAGTTGTTCATTTGTTAGTCGGTTGGGGGGAATCAAAATTTTATCCAAATCCTTATTATAGGACAAAATGACATATATTTAAGATTTGTATGACAATTTGACATATTCTATAAATTATTACCGACAAATGGAAAAAAAGTTTATCTTTGCGGCACAATTGAAAACGATTTTTTATTTAACTGTATGGAAATCAAACGAATATTTGATCTGCTACCGAATTATCTGGAGCATTATGCGGATCAACCTGTTGCACTTGCTGGAAAAAAAGACGGTGAGTGGCGCAGATACAGTATTCAGGAATATATCGATCTCACCGATAAGTTGAGCTATGCGCTTATAGAACTGGGTATTCAGCCGGGTGACAAAGTGGCTTTTATTGTCACTAACCGTCCTGAATGGAACGTCATCGACATGGCGGTCATGCAGGTGGGTGCCATCAATGTTCCGATTTATCCTACCATCAGTCAGGAGGACTATCATTTCATCCTGAAAGATTGTGAGGCCAAGCTGGTGTTCCTGGATGGTCTGGCGGTGATGAATAAGGTTACCAATGTGCTGCCTGACATCCCGGGCTTGAAACAGGTTTACACCATGATTGACCGTGAGAAATATCCGTATTTCTCTCAGCTGATTGATTTGGGTACAGAACATCCACATCCAGAGGAACTTGAACGTCGCAAAGCCGCGGTGAAGAGCGAGGACTGTATGACGCTGATTTATACTTCTGGAACCACGGGCGTCCCGAAAGGTGTGATGCTTTCTCATTCCAACATCATCAACCAGGTGTTGAATGTCGTGCATATCATTTCATGCAAACCTGGAAGCATCGCTTTTTCCTTCCTGCCTGAATGCCATGCTTACGAGCGGCTCTTGATTTACACCTATCAATATAAAGGCATGGCGATTTATTATGCCGAGAGCTTGGCCACGCTTGCCGACAACATCAAAGAGTTACGGCCTTCCATGATGTGCTGCGTGCCTCGTGTGCTTGAACGTTTTTATGAAGGCATCATCGCTTCCGGCAAAAAGATGAAAGGCATTTCGAGAATGATTTTCTTCTGGGCGGTGCATCTTGCCGAACGCTATAAAATCGATGATGACAAACGTGGCTGGTTCTATAATCTGAAGCTGCGCATTGCCGACAAACTCGTGTACTCAAAGATTCGTGAGAAGATCGGCGCGGACCGTTTCGAGCGTGTGGTGTCGGGTGCCGCTGCCCTTCATGAGAAGTTGGCGGCCTTTTTCTCAGCCATTCAAATGCCTGTGTTTGAGGGTTATGGTCTTACCGAGACCTCGCCCGTCATTGCTGTGAGCGATCAGGGACCGCATCAGCGTGAGGTGGGGTGTGTAGGTCCTCCGTTGAATGGTGTCGAAGTGAGAATCACGGATGAAGGAGAGGTCGTTTGCCGCGGACATAACGTGATGATGGGCTATTATAAACGTCCCGACCTGACCGCCGAAGTCATCGACAAAGACGGTTGGTTCCATACCGGTGACATGGGGTGTTTCAACGAGAATGGCCTGCTGAAGATTACGGGCCGCCTGAAGAGTCTGTTTAAGACTTCGGGTGGTAAATACATCAATCCCGATGTCATCGAGACCAAGTTTTGTGGCTCCAAACTCATTGAGCAGGTGGTGGTTGTCGGTGAGAACCAGAAATTCGCGGGTGCTCTCATCGTTCCGAGCTTTACCTATCTGAAGACTTGGTGTGCCAAGCAGAAAATCAAGTTCACCACTCCTGCGGAGATGGTGCAGAATCCCGATATTCAGAAGCTATATTTCAAGGAAGTTCAGGACCTTAACAAGGGCTTGGGCGAGACCGAGAAGATTAAGAAACACGTGCTCATCGCTGATGAATGGACTGTAGCGAACGGATTGGTAACGCCTACGTTGAAAGTCAAGCGCAGAGTCATCGCCAATAAATATAAAGAGGTGATCGAGAAGATGTTTGAAGGGAACTAATACACAAAGAACCCTACAACACCCGACAAAACAATCAACAAAATCGGGTTAGCCTTAAAGAAATAGGAAGCCACAAAGGCGAGGACACAAATCACGATGCTGATGTTGTTCTCGCCTTTGCCTATTTGGACAAAGTTCTGGGAATTCATCATGGCCAGACCTGCCGCCAGGATCAGCCCGGCGATGGCGGGTTTCAATCCTTTCAGCACATTGCTCATCAAGGAGCCGTTTTTTTTGTTCATGAACAGCTTGATGATGAAATAGACCATGATGATGGAGGGCAGACAGAGGGCGAAAGAGGCCAGGAGGGAACCGAAGAATCCTCCGGTGGTATAACCCACGTATGTCGCCATGTTGATGGAGATCGGACCAGGAGTCATCTGTGAGATGGCCACCATGTCGGCAAACTCCGTGGTATTCATCCAAGCGTAATGGTCAACCACCTCATGCTGTATCAGGGAGAGCATGGCATAGCCGCCTCCGAAACCGAGTACACCGATTTTGATAAATACCCAAAGCAACTGCAGATAGACCATCATGAATTCTCCTTTAGGGCTTGTTTGACTTTCTTTTCCATAATCAACGCATAGATGATGCTTCCCGCAAGCGCCGCAAGAATGACGATGGCAGGGGAGACCTTGCACCACCAGATGAGGAAGACGGCGAGGATGGGGATGATGGCGGTCTTCCATGTGACTTTGGCCGACTTGATCATCCGCAGCGAAGGAGCAAGGATTAATGCCACCACGCAAGGACGGATGCCCTTGAAGACACGTTCCACAACGGGAAGGTCACGGTATTCCCTGAACACTGTCGCTAACAGCAAGATGATGGTGATGGAGGGAATGATAGCGCCAAGCATGGCTGCTACCGCACCTCTGACACCATTGATTTTGTGACCCACATACAAGGCGGTGTTCACCGCAAACACCCCGGGAAGCGATTGGACGACGGCAATCATGTCCCAAAACTCGTCCGAGGGAATCCAATGTTTTTTGTCAACAACCGCTTTTTCCACCATCGATAACATGGCGTAGCCGCCTCCCAATGTGAAGGCGCCTATTTTAAAAAAGGTGAAGAATAGCTGAAAGGCGGTTTTCATGCTGCAAAAATAATACTTTTGTTTTGGATAGTTCCTATAAAAATCGTACGTTTGCCATTTCGTTCTGAATTTAAATTTTAAGCATCATGAACATGACAATATTAGATGTGTCAGTAATGACCTTTGACCGGCCAGAAGCATGGCAATGGTTGCTCCAATTTTGCATCTTGGCAACGGCTTTGTTGTTAGGTAATCTCTGTAGAACCCAAATTCCTTTTCTTAAGAAAAGCTTACTGCCTTCAGCGTTGTTAGGCGGTCTTTTGCTCCTTGTTTTCAAGGCCATCCCTGGTTGTAAGGAGTTGATTAACAAACCCATGATGGAGGTGGTTACCTATCATGCCCTGGGTCTTGGTTTTGTTGCGTTAGCGTTGAAAAACAATAAGATTGAGTCGAAGTCATCGCCTATGAAAGTGATTGAGACAGGGGCACTCACTGCTTCGTCGTATGTTATTCAGGGTATTGTGGGATTGTTGGTCAGCATTCCTTTTTTCCTTTTCGGGAAACGGCTGTTCTATGCCGCGGGATTGTTGCTTCCGATGGGCTACGGCCAAGGTCCGGGACAAGCCTTGAACTTTGGAAAGATTTTCACCGGATGGGCAGAACAGCAGGGGCTGGAATTTGCTGGGGCTGATTTCGGTCTCTCTATTGCAGCCATGGGATTTATCGTGGGCAGTGTCATCGGTGTGGTGTACATGAATATCCTTCGTCGTAAGGGTAAGCTCTCCGCGAAGAAAATCAGGGATGCTCAAGTGAATAAGCTTGAGGATTATGAAGGAAAGAACGAGATTCCTGATGCGGAGTCCATCGACAAGCTATCGGTGCAGATTTCCATGGTGCTTTTTGTGTATTTCCTCGTTTATCTGTTCACAAACTGGATCCAGGGCATGGAACTGGGTAAATTCGGCACTAACACTTTGAAACCCATGCTTTGGGGATTCAACTTCTTGATTGGCACCTTGTTTGGCATCCTGTTCAAGAATATCTTGAACCGTTTCAAGAAGTCCAGGATCATTAAGCGTGAATACATCAACAATTACATGCTGAACCGTATCAGCGGTTTCTGTTTCGACATCATGATTGTGGCGGGTACTGCGGCAATCAACTTCGAGGAGTTTGGCAAGTTTGTACTGCCTTTCAGCATCATCTGCGCACTGGGTGCTTTGGCCACCTTTGTTTATGTGTTGTGGATTAGCAAACATCTCTATCCCGACTACCAATACGAGGGTTTCTTCTCGATGTTTGGCATGTTGACGGGCACAGCTTCCAACGGCATGATTTTGTTGCGTGAAATCGACCCCAAGTTTGAGACACCTGCTGCCAATAACTTGGTGCTTCAGACTTTGGCCGCCATTGTGTTGGGTTTCCCCGTGTTGTTGTTGATGGGCTTTGCTCCTCAAAGTTTACAGTCCACGTGGATTACCTTAGGGATATTGATTGTATTTTGGGCGGGGCTTACGGTGTTTATGCTTAGGAAGAAAATCTTTAAGAGATTTAAGAATTAAGAATTTAGAATTTAGAGGGAGCTAATAAAAAAGAGGGCGACTAAAAAGGTCGCTCTCTTTTTTTTGTTGGATGTAGAAGATTTTGCTATTTTTGTTTTAGGACTATAATTTGGCGAGATAAGAGCCAAAAATAGTCGAAATGCGTTCAAAAAGGCCTCCTTTATTGT
>JAEEGL013327395.1_pt1 | contig 23759 bp, 18 predicted proteins | sample 9134231 | NCBI WGS metagenome assembly JAEEGL01 (sample SAMN16246548, study PRJNA631951) | gut metagenome | biome: gut microbiome; feature: rumen; material: fiber-attached | host: Bos | place: Iran: Karaj | collected 2018-10 | reverse complement strand
CTCACCCTCAGTAGAAGAGTATATCGCTCCCTTGGGAACCATCAGTGCATTTTCAACCGATCCTGTATCTATGGTAGCCTTACTTTCTACACCGATTATGATATCATCATCGACTTCATCAAGCCTGATCTCCATGCCGACGCCGGAATTGCCCTTGCCGTCATCAGTAACCTTTCTGTCAAGTTTGCTTACAACACCGCTGTAGTTTTTATTTCTTATCTTAACGGAAGCCTTCTGTCCTTCCCTGACATTCTCCATATCAAACTTGCCGAGTTTGAAGCTTACTACAAGATCATCAGTAGACTCAACGGTGATAAGCTCCGTGTTCTTGCCGGCAACGCCGCCCTCTTTTGCACTTATCTTGGTGACTACACCGTTAAAATCAGCAGCGATTCCGTTTTTGGCTTTATCAATGTTCTCTAAAGTCTGAGCATCAGACAGTTCATTGGACTGCTGACTCATCTCAAGACTCTCCTTGCCGCTCTCTGTCATCATCGAAGAGTATGAACTCTTCTTCTGGCTCTCCATCTCTGCCTTCTTGGACTTGCACTCAGAGAGATTCTCCTTGTAGTACTGCTGTGTGGTCATCATCTGAACAAGGTCCGCATTATGAGCCTGCTCATATGTATTCCTCTGAACCTGCTTCTGGAGGTTCTCATAGTCATCAGGATCGCACTCCATCAGAGATATCTGAAGATTGGCTCCTTCATTGGCAAGTGCGGCCTTCTTTTTCTCTATCTCCGCATCGAGCTGTACTATGGATGTCTGATAAAACATTATCTGCTCATCAAGTGACTTAAGACTGCCGTTTGCTTCCGAATACATGCCTGCTACTTTTCCGTTGGAAGCTACCTTATCCTTATAGTTATCCTCGTTGATCTGGGCCGTGAGTTCTGCCTGAGCAGCTCTGTACTCAAGATCATCCGCGTCATACTGTATGAGGATATCTCCCTTTTTAACAGGTTCACCTTCCTCAAAGCATATAGAACCGATCTTGCCGTCTATATCAGAATAGTAGGTCTTGCTGAGCTTACTTACAACATTGCCGTTGATCTCCACCTCGCTTACCATATCTCCGGTAACGGCTTTGGCCACATCCACGGGAGTACCGCCTGTCTTGGCACTTACCACGCTTGAGGATATTAATACTACAACTAAAACTGCAGCTATAATGCCTACTGTCTTTTTGGTGATCTTAAACTTCTTCTTGGTCTTAGGCTGCGAGTCACCTGCAGCCTGTGCCTTAACTGCTTCCGCAGTCTCATTCTGACTCTGATCTTCATTTTTCTTACTGAAAATCTTCATTTACCTTGTCCTCCACAATCTTCCCGTCTTTTATCCTTATTATCCTGCCTGCATTGGCAGCTATCTCATTATCATGGGTGATAAGTATAACCGTTCTTCCCGCATGGTACAGTTCCTTAAGTATTCCCATGATCTCCACCGTAGAACCGCTGTCCAGATTACCTGTCGGCTCATCCGCCAATATGATCGGCGGTGCCTGTGCGATCGCTCTTGCTATGGCCACTCTCTGTTGCTGACCTCCGGACATCTGCGCAGGCTTATGTTCCTTACGATGTCCGAGTCCGACTTTTTCCAATGCCTCATGACTGAGTCTTTCTCTCTCCGCCTTGGGCACGTTCCTGTACATAAGAGGAAGTTCCACATTCTCAAGCGCCGTAAGAGAAGGTATGAGGTTAAAGCCCTGGAATATGAATCCGATCTCCTGATTCCTGATGTCAGCAAGCTCGTCATCGCTGAGAGACGATACATCTCTGCCCGACAGTGTATATGTTCCTTCGGTAGGTACATCCAGGCATCCGAGCATATTCATCAGAGTGGATTTGCCCGATCCGGACTGTCCTATAATAGCAACGAACTCATGCTCATCTATGCTCAAGTTCACATGATCAAGTGCTCTTACTTCATTCTCACCGGGATTATATATCTTACTCATATCCCTGATCTCTACCAGATTCTTCATATTGATCCTTTCTGTCTCGTATCCCTGTTCCTATACATTTTTAACACGTATACATTTCCGTTATAATCTTATAACCTTTCCGTTTCCTTAACATTTCATGAAGCGGTACTTTTCGATGATATCACAATATTCACGGATATACATTAAGAAAATATGAATAAAGTATTATTATCAGCGAAATATACAGTATCTTACCGCATTACCACGATATGAAATCAAAAAAAGGCCGTCACATATTTTTATACGTGACGGCCGTGTTAATGGCAATTTCTTTAATCTATTGAGATCTATCTTATTATGCCTGCTTGTCCTCTTCCTCGTCTACAAGCACTTTCTTAACCGTTACTACGGCCTGCTTGTCATAGCATGTGAAGATCTCATCCACCTTGGCACCCTCAATCTTCGGTGATACAAAGCTTACAACGGGTACTACGACGAATCCGATGAGCATTGCGGCAGCACCTGAAGTGATAGGTGATGTAAACCAGTGGAAGAACATATTGCATACTGTCAGGCCTACACCCGTGATAAAGCAAGCCCATACGCCTGCCTTGGTCACGCCCTTCCAGTACAGTCCGTAAAGGAACGGTGCAAGGAATGCTCCTGCAAGTGCTCCCCATGATATACCCATGAGCTGAGCGATAAATGTCGGAGGCTTGATAGCGAGCAATACCGAAAGCAGTATGAATACCACTACCATAACCTTCATAAGTGTAAGAGATGTCTTCTCCTTCATATCCTTTACGAGGTTACCCTTCACAAAGTCAAGTGTAAGAGTGGATGATGAAGTGAGAACAAGGCTTGAAAGTGTGGACATTGAAGCTGAAAGCACAAGCACCACTATAAGTCCCATAAGGATATCCGGAACCGTAGAAAGCATCTGAGGTACTATTGAGTCAAAAGCAATGCTTCCGTCAGCCTTATATATCTCGGGAGTATCAAAGAGTCTTGCAAATCCGCCGAGGAAGTAAGAGCCGCCTGCGATGATGATCGAGAATACGGTCGAAATGATCGTACCCTTGGCTATATCATCCTCTGACTTGATCGCATAGAACTTGTGAACCATCTGAGGAAGACCCCATGTACCGAGTGATGTCAGTATAACTACAGACAACAGACCTACGGGATCAGGTCCCAGGAATGAAGTGAACACACCGGGCTGGTTAAGTCCTATAGCATTCGTACCTTCTATCTGAGCCATATTGGTAACAGCCTGCATGAATCCGCCCTGACCTGCGAGTACGGCTGCGATCACGGCGATGATACCTATGATCATGATGATACCCTGGATAAAGTCATTGATTGCCGTAGCCATATATCCGCCCATGATGACATATATTCCCGTGATGGCTGCCATCGCGATGACACATACCACATAGGGGATATCAAAAGCCATACCGAAGAGTCTTGACAGACCGTTATATATAGAAGAAGTATAAGGTACTAAGAATATGAATATGATCGCACTTGATGCTATCTTAAGTGCCTTACTGTCAAATCTCTCATAGAAAAACTGCGGCATCGTACCCGCATGTAAATGCTTGGTCATGATCCTTGTACGTCTGCCTAAGATCACCCATGCAAGCAACGAACCTATGATGGTATTACCTATACCTATCCAGGTCGATGACATACCGAACTTCCATCCGAACTGTCCGGCATAACCTATAAATACAACCGCTGAGAAATAAGAAGTTCCGTATGCGAACGCCGTCATCCACGGTCCCACGCTTCTGCCGCCGAGCACGAAGCCCCTTACATCAGTAGCATGCTTTCTGCAGTATATTCCCACACCGAACATTACCGCAAAAAACACGATAAGCAAAATAACCTTGATAACCATAATACCCTCCAAGTGCTTTGACGCGCCAACGCTTTGACGCTTTTATGTGGCAAAGTATACCATTTTTCCATTTGCACGTCAAGTAAAAACGCAAAAGGCGACGGTTCACGCCCGTCGCCTTTATATGATCCGACAACTCTTATGCCAGTGCCTGCGCAATGTCTTCTATGATATCATCCACATTCTCTATACCTACCGAGAAACGGACAAGATCCGGAGATACGCCTGCCGCAATGAGTTCCTCATCCGACAGCTGTCTGTGCGTAGATGAAGCAGGATGGAGTACACAGGTATGTGCATCCGCTACGTGAGTGGCTATCATAGCCACCTTGAGCTTGCCCATGAATTCTTCCGCTGCGGCACGTCCACCCTTGACGCCAAATGAGATCACACCACACGTACCGTTAGGCATATATTTTTTCGCTCTCTCATAATACTTATTGCTCTTAAGTCCCGGATAATTGACCCAAGAGATATTCGGATGAGCCTCAAGATACTCTGCCACCTTCTGTGCATTTGAGCAATGTCTCTCCATACGAAGCGCAAGAGATTCCAGTCCGAGATTAAGCATATAGCAGTTCATGGGCGAAGGTATCGAACCAAGATCTCTCATAAGCTGAGCTGTGGCCTTGGTGATATATGCACCGCCCTGACCGAAAGCTTCAGCATAAGTAAGTCCGTGATATGACTCATCGGGAGTCGTAAGACCCGGGAATTTATCGGCATGCGCCATCCAATCGAACTTGCCTCCGTCTACGATGACTCCGCCTACAGTGGCATCATGACCGTCCATATACTTGGTAGTCGAATGCATCACTATATCAGCTCCCCATTCTATCGGTCTGCAGTTAATGGGAGTCGCAAATGTATTGTCTATGATGAGCGGTACTCCATGCGCATGTGCTGCATTGGCAAATCTCTCTATATCGAAAACAATAAGTGCCGGATTGGCAATGGTCTCACCGAACACAAGCTTGGTATTGGGCTTAAATGCAGCCTCAAGTTCCTCATCACTGCAGTCCGGATCCACAAAAGTAAAATCAATGCCCATCTTTCTCATGGTCACATTAAAGAGATTGTATGTTCCACCGTATAATGCCGTCGAAGCCACCACATGATCTCCGGCACTTGCCAGATTAAATACCGAGAAAAATGAAGCCGCCTGACCTGATGATGTAAGCAGTGCCGCAGTACCACCCTCAAGGGCTGCTATCTTGGCAGCAACATAATCATTGGTAGGATTGGCCAGTCTCGTATAGAAATATCCGCTGGCTTCCAAGTCAAAAAGCTTGCCCATATCAGCACTTGAGTCATACTTAAATGTAGTACTCTGCACTATGGGAATCATACGTGACTCACCGTTTTTCGGTTCATAACCTGCCTGAATGCATTTCGTTTCCTGTCTCATTTGTCTCATTTCCTTTTACTCCTCTTTTCTTTTATCTGCATGTAAAGTATATCATCTGATAATCTTTGCCCAATGTATCCATAAGCCTTTCGGCACCTTTAAGCCTGTCAGCATCAAGATTGACAAAAGGATCATCCAGTATGAGCACCGGTTTCTCTCCCTCATACATTGCATCGATAAGCGAAAGCCTCATACAGAATCCGATAAGATCCTGATATCCTGTACTTAACAGTGCCGTATCTCTCTGTCCTCCCAGTTCCTCCACCGTGATATTGGTATTGGCATCTATATGAAAACTGTCCGCAGATGCTCCGGTCACGCTGCCATAATATTTGGAAAAGCCGGAAAGCAAAGGCGCCATATATTTGGCAGTGATACTCTCCTTGGCCAAAGTCAGATACTTCGATGCAAGCTTGGTATTCTTATATTCATGCTTGCCATCCACAAGTTCCTGCTCCATTTTGCCGAGATTAAGCTGATCTTCTTCCCAAGCCTCAAGTTTTTCAGCCAGCGCATCATGCTGTCTGCTCTCATCCCTTATATTGCCGGAAAGTTCCTCAAGCCTTGCCGCGATCTCGTCAAGCCTTGTATGTATCTGTTCCAGCGTAAGCCCGTCTTCCGGCATCCGTATATCCATATATTTCGCCGGATCATTCTTACGCTCAAATTCCGTCTTTTTATCCTTAGCCGCACTTTCTCTTAAAAGCGCCTCATTATAGCTTCTAAGATCCATCTTAAGCCTGTTAAAGAGCGCCACATAATCCTCTTCAAACGGAATGCCGAGGCCGTTCAGATACTCATCCATCCTGCCCTTACGCTCATCAAGTGCAGTCTGCGCCAGCACATGATCCGATCTCTTCTCATAGAGTCTGCCGTATTCATCCGCCATCGTATGCAGTCTGCCAAGATCGTCCGCAACGGACGCAGGATCAAGCGGCATCTTGTATCTGTCCAGGTATTCCTTGGTCTCTTCCACTATGGCGCGCCTCTTGTCTTCTCCTGCCTGAAGTCCCATCTCCACGACTTCCATCTTCTGCTTAAGCCTCTCCTGCGCATCTTCGCTGTCGGCCCTCTTTTTTCTGATGCCAAGTACGGTAAGCAGAGTACCACCCACAAATACTATGCCGGATATACTTACTCCGACCCATCTGAACGCATTGGAAGGCAGGATAAAAATAGAAGCGACCGCGGCGATCATTGCCATAAGTATCACCGCTATCCCAAGGATCGTCGAAGTTGGGAGCGTACGTCCCGCCTTCTTCTCGGCATCCAACTCTCCTTCTAAGATCTTAAGCTCCGCTCTTTTTCCGGTATCTTCCGTCATGGATCTGTCATGCTCGCGCCATCTGCGCACGAGCCTGTCAGTCTCTTCAATATCCGGCACTCCCGTGTCAAAGCGCTCGGTAAGCTTATCAAGCTTACTCTCCTCATCCGACGTAAGCCTGCTGTATGCAGCCTTTTCGCAGTACTTATTATATTCCGTCGCTATGTCCGTATATCTTGCCAGATCGCCTTCTGTCGGAATATCCCCGGGAAAAACAGACCGCTTTACACGTAATTCATCCTCACATACCTTATGGTCGGAGGCTATCATAAGATACTGTTCCTTAAGCGCCTGCTTATCCTTATACTCACTGAGTTTCTGCTGCTTGCGCATAAGCTCGGCCCGTTCTTTGGACAACTTCTCGGATTCCTCCTGCCTGACGCCCATGCTGTCCTCAAGCCTGTGTATGGAATCCACTATAACAGAGCCTTCCCTGACGCCCGTTCTAAGTCTCGTCACTTCATCCTGAAGCTTATAGATGGCTCCCGTTGCTCTGTTAGGCGAGTTCTTGTTGATGATGTCCGTCAATCTGCTCACAGCCTTTTCATAGCTTTCAAGATCACCGGCAGTCTCAGCAATATTGCCTATCTTGGCATTGATGCCGTCCGTTGTATGTGTCACTACATCATTCTGTCCTATATAAGCCGTGCGCATATAGGATTCTGCATTGACGCGAAAGAGTTCTTCTCCTATGTTTTCCGTATAATCATTGCTGACCAGATTGGTCAACGTATCCCTGAGTTCAAATGTATCCTCAGCAGATTTGGCACCGAACGTACGTCTGATCGTATAGGTACGCTCGCCCTCCTTAAATGTCAGTCTGCCGCCGTATACACCGCCCTGCCACGGTTCAAACCTCTTACGTTCATTGGCCAGAGCCCCTCTTTTGCTCTCTCCCTCAAAGCCATAGAACATGACTCTTATAAATGTGGCCAAAGTTGACTTGCCCTGTCCGTTGCTCGCCAATATATTATTGCATCCTTCGGTAAATGTCCTGTCATATCCGCTCAGTTTACCGAAATTCTCTATATGACAATCGACCAGTCTCATTATCCCTCCAAAGCCAAAGCTTTCAATCCTATCCTTATGACTTCGGGCTTGTCGGCATCCGGAATGTCATCCGCAGCCTCTATCATCCTCACATACTCGCCCTTTAGAGATGCATCATACGCATAGTCCGAATAATCAACATGCAGATCCGTCTCATCATCCACTTTTACAAAGTAGAATCTGTTCTCAAGATTAAGTCTGATATAATCGGGATCCTTCTCCGTCTCTATATCCACCTCGCCTTTTAAGACCACTTTTATGAGACTTCTCGGATCAAGATCCGCCTCATCGAGTTCTTTTAAGACCTTATCAAGCATGGATGAAGTATTGTTAAGTCCTGATACATTCACATCGATCTGATACAGACGTCTCGACGCAAAAGGAACAAACTCCCTGTGTATGCTATTGGTACCTTCCGCTATATCAAGAAGTACAAAGCCGTGCTCTCCCGTCTCGTCGAAGCCTCTTCCTTCCAGACATCCCGGATAGCAATACACTCCTCTGCCATCCAACACTCCCTGCTTATATGCATGCACATGTCCGAGCGCCAGATAATCTATATTCTTATTCTTAAGCTCCCTTAGGGATATCACTTCGGCCTTGTCTTTTACGCCCGTCTCGGCCTCCTGGCCGTGGATCATGACTATGTTGACAGCCTCCGGATCAAGTACCAACGCACTGTAACAAAGCGGATTATTATCCCTTGTAAGCTCAATACCCGTAAGGATAATACTGCCGTCTTCATTCATGGGATAACTTCGCCATTTATCCGAAAAAAGCTTAAGATTATCCGGGACTGCATCAAGTGACGATAAGAAACTGTCTCTGTCGTGATTGCCTTTAAGATAATAGAAATCTATATCGGGATGTGTGATTATCGTATCTCTTATGGTATTACGCGTAAGCGCGGATATACTGCCCGTATCGAACATATCTCCCGCGATCAGTATCGCATCCACATCTCTGCTTCCCGCATAGTCCACCATACGGGTAAATGTATTAAGCAACTCCGCTTTACGTTCCTTGGCCCTTGCACCGTCAAGATTGCTCGTCATCTTGGAGTCAAGATGCATGTCCGCACAATGAATGATCCTCATATACTTAGCCCATATCCTTGAATCTGATGTCTACCTTTTTACCTATGCCTGCTGCCAAACGCACCAACATCTCAACGGTGGGATTATATGAACCGTTCTCCATGCGCGCGATATTCGGCCTGGATATGCCGGTACGTCTTGAGAGTTCTTCCTGTGTGACGCCCGCTTCTTTTCTCATGGTGACAAAATCCTGCATGATGAGGAACTTGACTTTTTCCTGCTCATGATCAAGATCAAAAGGCCCGTATGTATCTCTTACTACATAGTTGTTCTTCTCTTCTCTGTTCATATTCTTCTCCGTTCACAGGCAAAAGACTATGCCTTAACACGTTCGTATTTGATGAATGTATATGTCGTATCGAAATATACCTGTTCCTCACTGGTGGCCGTGATCTCCCAATCCGGATCATCATCCAGATTCGGGAAATATGCATCTGCCTCGTACTCCCTGTCGATCTTGGTCACATGTACCGTGTCGCAATACGGAAGCATCTGCTTGTATACGGAATCACCGCCGATTATATATATCTTCTCCGACGGATAGGACTTAAGTTCATCAATAAGTTGCTCCACACTGTGCACTACTACGGCATCCTTCACCGCATAATCTTTCTGTGTGGAAAGAATCATATTGGTACGTTCCGGAAGCGGCCTTCTGCCCGGGAAAGTATCCATGGTCTTACGGCCGAGCACTACGACTCCGCCCAAGGTCTCAGCCTTAAACATCTTCTGATCTGCGGGGATACGTATAAGGAGCTGTCCCTTATTACCTATCGCCCAGTTACTGTCTACAGCTACTATCGCGTTCATATCTTCTCCTTCTTCTTAGTGATATACGGATCGCTTCACTTTGTTCTCGCGACGCCTATATCACTCACACGGCAATGGGTATATCTTTGATCTGCTCACCGGTCACGTAATCTTCTACGGTCACATCATCCTTGGTGAACTTATAGAAGTCATGTATATCCGGATTGAGTGTAACCTTCGGTGCCGGATACTGCGGTCTTTTAATAAGTTCTTCTATGATGGGCACATGTCTGTCATATATGTGCGCATCCGCGATAACATGCACGAATTCGCCCACATTCATGTCACATACCTGCGCCATCATATGTAAGAGCATGGCATACTGAGCCACATTCCAATTGTTGGCCGCGAGCACATCCTGTGAACGCTGATTGAGAATGCCGTTAAGCGTAAGTCTGTCCTCACCTTTTCTCTGCGTCACATTAAATGTCATCGAATATGCACAGGGATAGAGATTCATCTCGTGCAGATCTTTATGCACATATATATTGGTAAGTATCCTTCTTGAGAAAGGATTGTTCTTAAGATCATAGATCACGCGGTCCACCTGATCCATCATCCCCTCTTTGTACTCATGTTTGACACCCATCTGATATCCATATGCCTTGCCTATGGAACCGTCGGGGTCAGCCCACTCATCCCAAATGTGAGAGCTCAGATCGTGGATATTGTTTGACTTCTTCTGCCATATCCACAGCACCTCATCTGTCGCCGACTTAAGTGCGGTTCTGCGAAGCGTGATAAGAGGGAACTCTTCCCTCAGATCATATCTGTTCACCACTCCGAACTTCTTGATCGTATATGCCGGAGTTCCGTCCGGCCAATGAGGCCTAACCTTCTCTCCTTCCGTACTCGTGCCGTTATCAAGTATATCGCGGCACATATCTACAAATATTTTATCTGCGTAACTCATGAAATACTCCTTTATGATCGTGGATTGTTTATTCCCGCGGGACTGCATATATAATGCAGTCCCACACGTAATTACCTGTCCCACTTATCGGAAAGCGAATTGATCTGGTCTGCGAACTTGGCAAGATCCTTGTTGGATACGCCTTCATTCTTCTTGATGACTCCCATAAGTCTCTGACCTGCTGCCAGGAGTCTTGCAAATACATCGCTGACAGGCTTCTTCTTGGGTGCGATCGGTATCGGTGAAGCCTCATAATCAAAGGTTCCCGATATGAGATCATACTTAGTACCGCTGTAAGGCGCATATGCATCGAGATCACACTCATCGATAAGTGTCTGTGCAAAGCCCTCCGCCACAGCATCCTCGCCATGTACCACAAATACCATCTTCGGACGGTTCTTAAAGGCTCCTATCCACTCAAGCAGACCATCTCTGTCCGCGTGGCCCGATATGCCCGCCAGTTTCTTTATATCCGCTCTGATCTCAATGGTCTCGCCAAAGAGCCTGACTTCCTTCGCACCTTCTATGATCGCACGTCCAAGTGTACCTATGGCCTGATAACCCACGAAAAGTATGGTCGACTCAGGTCGCCACAGATTGTGCTTTAGATGATGTCTGATACGACCGGCTTCGCACATGCCTGATGCCGAAAGTATGACCTTCGGTGTCATGTCAAAGTTGATCGCCTTGGATTCATCGCTTGTGATGCTTAGGTTAAGACCCGGGAATGTGATGGGATTGATGCCTTTATTAACCAATTCCATCGCTTCTTCATCAAAGCAGTTTATTTCATTCTTATGGAATATACTGGTCGCCTCAACGGCAAGCGGGCTGTCCACATATACCGGGAAATCCGGAAATCCCTGTATCAGCTTGCGCTCCTTGATCTGACGTATGAAGTACAGCATCTCCTGAGTACGTCCGACCGCAAAGGAAGGGATCACGACATTACCGCCTCTGTTAAAAGTGGTCTGTATGATCTCGGCAAGCTCGGCTACATAGTCGGGTCTTTGTGCAACATGCAGTCTGTCACCGTAGGTCGACTCCATCACCACGTAGTCAGCTTCGTCCGTATAATGCGGATCCTTGATAAGCGGCTGATCTTTATTACCGATATCACCGGAGAATACTATCTTGCGTTCTTCACCATCTTCGCGAAGCCATACCTCTATTGATGCCGATCCCAAAAGATGTCCCACATCGGAGAATCTGATGGTGATATTCTCATCCAGTTTGATCTCCTGCTTGTACGGACAGGGAACAAGGCATTTGATGGCTCCGTCCGCATCCTCCATCTTATACAAAGGCTCGGATACCTGCACGGAAGCGCTTCTCTTGGCCTTTCTGCTCTGCCAGTCAGCTTCCTGCATCTGTATGTGCGCACAGTCTCTTAACATTATGCTGCACAGGTCGGCACTCGCCTCAGTGGTATAGATCTTGCCGCGGAATCCTCTCGCATATAAAAGCGGCAGCAAACCTGAATGATCCACATGTGCATGTGTCAGCAGAACATAATCGATAAGCGGCGGCTCTATGGGCAATTCCGCATTCTCAAACGCATTAATGCCCTGCTCCATACCGTAGTCAACCAGAAAATGCTTACCCGAACATTCCACATAATGACAACTGCCGGTAACCTCATGATCGGCGCCTATGAACATCAGTTTCATATATCCGTAGCCCTCCTTATATATGTATGCATAATACCCGTAAATACCGGATCGCCCTGCGATCCAACCCCACGACAAACGCCGGAGAAACGAGCTTTGCCGTCTTATTCAGTATACCATGATTTGCCCCAAAAATGTATCATATTTTATATAAAATCTGTCGTGGATTTTACTCATAACATATGATACAATGGTACTAAAGAATGACTATATGGCTGATTCGAATGGAGATTGCGCAATGATCAGACTTACCTATTGTGATGACAGCATGTTACAGCGTCGTGCTATTGACGAATGGCTCAAGATATACAGCGCCAAGAAAGGTGTTACCATTGAGGGGGTTCCTTTTTCCACAGGTACCGACCTCATATCCGCAGTGGAGAACGGCGCTACTTTCGATATATATATCCTCGATATCATTATGCCGGATCTTAAGGGCAATGAAGTAGCCATGAAGATCAGAGAGTATACCAAGGAAGGCAAGATCATCTTCTTAAGTTCCACTTCGGCATTTGACAGCCAAGACAATATCGATTATGTAGGGTATCTCATAAAGCCCATATCTGCAGATCAGCTGTACGATATGTTGGACAAGGCCATAGCCCAGCTGGGTTAACATGAATCTTTAAGAGGTGTCGCTTATGCGGCACCCCTTTTCCATATCATTTGTGCTTCAGTTCGTAGTAAAACAGATACTGCTGTATGATACCGGCCACTCCCTCATAACACTCATAAGGGAATCCATTCGGATAATATCTGTCAAGCAATTGCTTCACATGAGTATCTATCGGGAAAGCCTCTACATGATGCAAGCCAAACAGGCATATGCAGTTGGCCACCTTCGGCCCTATACCCGTATATCCCGTAAGCGCATCATATGCCTGCTCATAATTCATGACTTCAAGTTCATCAAGCAGATGTGGGGATGTCTTTATCTTCTCCACCGTTTCCTTAATATACGGTGCCCTGTATCCAAGACCCACAGTCTTATCATTAAATATCCCGACATCAAATTCATCGGCCCTTGGAAAATATCCTCCATGACGCATCACTATGGTCTCAACGGAATTTCTTATTCTGCCTATATTGTTATTCTGAGATATTAAGAAAGTGATCATCATCTCCCAGAGATCCTGCCTGAGTATCCTTATCCCTCTTCCGAATTCATAGCATTCTTTGGCATGTGCATCCCCCGATGCCCGGATCCTTCTCTCAATATCATCATAATCCGTGCTCATATCGAAATATTCAGTCCAATGACCGTCCCAGTCAACGTTATCTGCGTTTGACCAGAATTCATCACCCATATCAGCCATGACAAGTGGTTCAAAATTCCTCTGATCCGCGCCAAATGGTGGTATGACATATATGTCGCCGGCTGTGGCGCCTTTGTCAGACTTGTGCATGTCATCAATGTCATGCACAATATCTGCCGGTACACCATATGTCTCCATTGCAGTCTTGTGATCGATCGATTTCCATCTGAAACACTGTCCACTTTCTGCGATCTGTCTTAGATTAAGATGATTGATCTTTCTGTATTCCATAATCCAATCCCAAAATATGAAAAAATCCAATCTTAAAATATGAAAAGCCCGAAGCGTATATCTCACTTCGGGCCTGTGATCTTATGATACTGATATCAGCCGTTAGCCAACTGGCAAAGTTCTGCGAGCATCTTGGGAAGTTCTGTCTCCATATTCTCATTGGAGAACTGGCAGGTACCTACCTTCTTATGTCCGCCACCGTTGTACTTAAGCATCAGGCTTCCTACATTGACATCAGATGTCTTGTTAAGGATGCTGTAGCCTACTGCTGCAGAACAACCCTGGCCGCCACGACCGCTTACGATCCACGCAGATATGTTCTGTTCAGGATACATGCTGTATATCATGAAACGGTTACCTGTATATATGGGATCAACTCCGCGAAGATCACTGATGATAACATTGCCCTCTGTACGTGTATGAGCCTTTACCATCTCCTTGAACTTCTGAGTCTGCTCCTCGTATACTTCAATACGCTCTCTTACATCAGGCATCTGAAGTATCTCTTCGGTAGACTTGTCCTTACAAGCTACCATGAGCTTCTCCATCAGCTGATAGTTGGATACCGTGAACTGTCTCCATCTTCCAAGACCGGTTCTGGGATCCATAAGGAATCCGACAAGAATCCATCCCTGAGGATTCATAACCTCATCTATGGTAAGATTACCTGAATCAACCTTGTCTACGGCGATCATCATATCGTCGAAGTTCGGGAACTTCTCCTTGCCACCGTAATACTCATATATTATGCGCGCACAGGACGGTGTGATCCTGCTCTCGCCCTTATACTTACCTTCAAGTTCCAGTCTCTCATGCTCACTGGAATGATGGTCGAACCACAATCCGCAGCCTTCAACGTACGGAACATTGGCCAGGCAATCATTCTCATCAATCTCTACAAGTCCATCCTGAAGATCCTTCGGATGAGCAAATGTCCAATGATCTATCACGCCGGCTTCCAAAAGTAACGCGCCGCATGCAAGTCCGTCAAAGTCCGAACGTGTAACCAATCTCATAGCCATTAAAGCCTACCTCCTAAAGTCAATAAAAACACCACATACTATTTTAGAGTATACTCCCCACTAAATCAAGGGAAGATTTGCAGTTTTTTCATTTTTAGGGAAAGATTAGGGAAACTTTTTGGCAATTGGAAAGACGCAGACCGTAGATTATTATCAGCCTGCGTCTTTATTTCTGTTTTATATTCTATATATCGGCAATAAACCAGGAATTATTAATATTGTTCGACGAAAAAGTCGCTTGGCTTAACCTCATCATCTCCCTATTCCATTACCTGCTTAATATAATCAACGAGCACCTTGGCTGCCTTCTTGTGCGACTTATATCCCGGATGCATATGTGAACCGTATTCTCCCTCCAGGGTATTGGGAAGATTAATGAAAGCCACATTGTTATCGCCGGTATTTTTCCTGTAATCATTTATCGCTTCCGTGATCACAGGGGTAAGGGCATATCCAAGCATTCCGTAGCACCATACTATATGAGAACCCGGATGATGCTTACGAAGCATTGTCACAAAGTCATATACCGCCTTTTCAACCGCTGCTATATCATCTTTATCATAAGTTCCGTCAACGTTACGGTGCTGCTTATGCACCACACCCGTAACGGGATCGGTAAACTCGGGCTGATCAAATGCCGTATTGTCATTGGTTCCAAGATTGATCACTATGACATCCGGCTGATAGGCAAAATCATAATCCTCATGGGCGCCCATATCGATATTTTTCTTACACTGCGTAAGCGCACACACCTTTTCATAATGCGAAGGAATATTGTGACGCATGTCATTATCCCAGCCACAGTACACTCCCCAGCCGCCCTGTGAGAAAAGCTGATAGTCCGCATGCAATTCCTTGGAAACCATGGTCGCATAGTTGACCGATGCGCTCATATACATTGATACCCATACAGTATCTGCAAGACTGCCATAAGTACCCTCACCCGAGGTAATGCTGTCTCCTATGAATTCAAGTTTTAAAGGATAGTCATCAGTCTTAAGGAATTCCCCGTCACTAAGCAGGCTCTCTACCGTAAGGTATGTGGTCTCATTCTCGCTGGTGGCCTGAAGTTCACGGTAGAAGCGTACCGTCTTGGCTTCTGTCGGTTCCTGCGAGCGGAACAGACATATCTTCTGCTTACCCGGCATCACCATCTGACGGCTTATAAGCGCCCCATTGATCTCACCGGCAACCCATACTTCCATATTGTCACAGTCCGTATCGATCTCTATCCACAACTCAGAGCCTGTCACTTTTACTTCGATACCGCTTCCGTTAAAAAAAAGCGGCAGGGGCTGCTTACATCTCCCGGTCCTGCCAAATATGTGCAAATACGGTATCTTACTTATCTCTGTTCTTACTAATTCTCCCATGATAATCAGGTCTCCATTAAATATATTTATGCCGATCATCGGCTTTTAGGTTTACATAATATTGTCAGATGTATCCTCTCTGTCCTGAGCCGGCATATTCTTCATAAGCCGCAGACAGAAGAACAGTGACGGAAAAAATGTGAGCACATAAGCAAGTGGCTGTGCCTCCTGTATACCCGCCAATCCACGCAACGCAGACAGTATCAACAGTGCCGGAATGAAGAATATTCCGCTTCGAAGCGACGACAGAACGGATGCTCCCCCACTGTGTCCGGTACTCTGATATAACATCTCCGTCACCATGGATAAGGGCAAAAAGACAAGGGATACTATATGCAGTCTTAACGCTCTCGTTCCTATCTCTATTACCTTCGGATCATCCCTGAATACGCCTATAAGTCCGCCGGCATTGATAAATACGGCTACTATGGCTATGAGCATAAGGCATTCGCCGGCAAAGAAAGTAAACACGTACCCCTTCCTCACACGGCTGTATTTGCCCGCTCCGTAATTAAATGCGCTGACAGGCTGGAATCCCTGCCCGACTCCCAATGCTATCGAGAATATGAAAAACGAAATGCGTGATACTATGCTCATGGCGGCAACGGCTTCATCACCGTACACACCGGCCAAAGAGTTAAGTATGATGGTCGCTATGCTTCCAAGACCCTGTCTTAGTAACGAAGGCAGTCCCGTTGCGCAGATGTTAAATATCACACCACCCGAGGGATGCACATTATATATTGATATCTTACTGGTAGTCTGTCCTTTTAAGAATGCCGACAGAAGAATGCAAAAACTTGTGATCTGACTTATGCACGTAGACAATCCTGCTCCGCCCACGCCCATCTTAAGGCCGAACATGAATATAGGATCCCCAATCATGTTAAGCAGCGAACCGGTAAGCAGTCCGACCATGCCAAGAGCCGCCTTGCCTTCGTATCTTAAGACATTGTTCATGGTAAAACTGGCCGTCATAAAGGGCGCAGCGATCATGATATATCCGATATAATCCCTTGCATACGGAGCGATGGTGTCGGTAGATCCAAGCAGCATGATAAGCGGATCCATGAATATATAAGACAATACGGCCAAAACAAGCCCAAATCCCAGGGCAAAAAAGAATGCAGTCGACGCATTTTTTGACGCATTGTCCGTATCCCTCGCGCCAAGCAGTCTCGAGACTATGCTTCCGCCTCCCTGTCCGAACATAAAACCAAAGGCTTGGATTATGGCCATATATCCAAAGACTATTCCGACAGCTCCACTTGCCGAATTGCCTAACCTTCCCACAAAAGCCGTATCCACCAAATTATATATATTGGTGACGAGCATATTGATGATCGTGGGAATGGACAGCATAATGATGAGCTTCGCTATCGGAGTCTCCGTCATTTTTTTATATTGCTTTGCCTGATCTCTCATCAAGTACTAATCTTACTGATATTAAGTCCGTTTGTAAATGGCCCGGGCCATATCACGGCTCGATTATGTTAAATGTCTGCTTCGGTGAATCCATATATTTTACAAGGCGAAGCAGTACATTTCGGTCGCCCTCGATCTTTATCTTATCCAGCACTTCTTTTTGTCCTGCGATAAGTGCCAAAAGGGCCAGTCCCGTCAACGTCACGGTACAATCCGCACCGGCCTCCTGTTTTCCGGGGTATGTCAGCAACACTCCGCTCTTTCTCATAGCATAGTACTTCTGATCATGATCGGCAAATATCAGATTGATGCTCAAATCATCGTCTTTAGCCGCCATCGCATCTGTTCTGATATCGATGAAATCCATTATCATATCAGGTGTCATGGCTGCTCTTGTCTCAAGGGAAGAGCCACCGGTGAAAAATGCCAGCTTCTCAGTCTGATTGCCTTCACGAAGCTCGAGCGCACCCGTAAGATAAGCATTCCTCCATGTACCGCTCTCTGCCTGATATCCAAGCTGTTCCAGAGCATCCGCACACAGATCCCTTGCTTCCTGATTATCGGGATCCGCAAATACAAGTTCCTTGGTGATCTGTGCCACCCACTGATACTCACCCTTTTCAAAGTCTGCTCTGGCCTGTGCCAGCACTCTGTCCGTATCTCCGAGATATTCGGCAAGCTTCTTGGCAAAGTCACCGGGAGTCATACGATCCAGTTCAACCGGATGAGCATTATACCAGCCCATATACTTCTGATATACGGCCTTGATATTGTGCTTCAGGGTTCCGTAGTACTGACGGGTATACCATACCTTATTAAGCTTCTCCGGAAGTTTAAGCGTATGTGCGATCTCTTCTGCAGTTAATCCCATATTGATATAATGCAATGTCTGATCGTTGATATATTTATAGACAGCTGCGGTATTCTCCAGATAATCCTTGATATTCTCCGTTCCCCAGTGCGGCCAGTTATGAGACTGGAAGACCACATCGGTCTCATCCGCAAACAGAGCCTCCGCTTCTAATATATACTTAGCCCAATCTGCTGCATTCCTTACTTCGGCTCCGCGCAGAGTATAGAGATTGTGCATGGTACCCGTGCAGTTCTCCGCTACCCACAATCCTCTGTACTTAGGGAAATATGCATGCATCTCCGCAGGTGCTTCCGTTCCGGGTGTAAGCTGGAAACGTATCTCCAAACCGTCGATGACTATAGTCTCGTTGGTCCTGACTGTATATGTGGGAGGCAGCAAGCCTCTGTTACCCGTAGCCTGTCCGAGTCCGATACCGATACCCATCTTGCCGCGTCTGCCGGCCTTAAGAAGCACACCGTACTGATACTGTGCTCTTCTGCCCATAGATATTCCGGCATATATATTCTCTGATACAGCATGCTCCAGGAAGCCTTCGGGTGCGATCACCACGATCTTGCCGCTTTTTTGCTGCTCTTCCAAAGTAAGCAGCCCGTCAGCCGCATCCTCTTTACTGATCAAACCGTAGATACCGCCGTAATGATCCACATGACTGTGACTGTATAAAACCGCCTTGATATCAAGCGCGCCGAAGTGCTTCTCCATCAGCTCCTTCGCCTGCCTCATATTCTCTTCGCACATCAACACGTCAAATACGATCCAGCCGTTATCAGTGCGGATAAAAGTGGCATTGGCCATATCATATCCTCTCACCTGATAGATGCCGTCACAGACCTTAAAAAGTCCTGCATATGTATTGTATAACGTATTGCGCCACAGACTCGGATTGATCGTATCCGGTATCTCATCCGATTCATTCATAAAAGAGTAATCATCAAGATTCCATACCTCATTCCCGTCGGCATCCTTTATCACAAGGCTTTTCGGCGCCTCGATCAGACCGCGAAGGGCATTTTCCTTTTCACTCTCATCGGCAAAATCAAGTTCAGCAAAATAGCTTTCGTTAGCAGCCTTAGTATATTCTGTCGCAGCTTTATTCGTATCCGGCATCTTAAACCCTCCTTAAATTCCCCTAAAAATTCTATACAGTCCACTTCGCATACAAATCAATGAATATACATGTATACAATTGATTTTTAATATACATATGTTAATAGGAAGAAGCCTTATATGTCAATAAAAACTTTGTTTTCAAAATCATCCGTCACACGTGTGTTTTTATCGTATAATAATATATAAGCAGTCTGATCTGTAATACACTACAGAATGATAAGGAGGGTTATACATGGACGAAAACAGAACAAACGAACTTAATAAAGCTTTGGCAGCTTTGTGGGACAGTCTCACGGACGAGCAGAAAAAAAAAGCAAAAGAATGTAAGAGCACGGAAGAACTCATGCTTTTAGCGGGTGCGGCCGGAATTGAGCTTCCTGATGAAATGCTATCATTTGCAACCGGTGGTGATGGTGATCCCGGCGCTAACGGTTATAGCGGTTACTGTCCTTACCATAAAGGATCTCATCCGAAAGGTGATATTCAATATAAAGGAGCCAAAACCATAAAAATAGGTGGCACCGGCAATACGTTGAATACCTATGAATATTTTTGCAGCAAAAACCAGCGTACGTACTATTATTCCCCGATTTTTGGACACTATTTTGATGAAAAATACAAGCGCATCGGCATCAGCTGTTTTTAACCCCTTTTTACGTATCCGATATATCCTATATGTAACCAGGCAGAACAAAACACCGGCTCCATGGGGACATTTAATATGTATTACAGACTGAACGAAGATTACGCCTTAAGGGCATGGAAATATGTGAATCACGGTATGTATCACCGGCTGGAAGCATCGCCTATACGTGTGGACGATAAGACTTATGATCTGCTCTTGCAATGCGACGGTGAACACGATCTGCCGGACAGCGAAGAGCTTAAGGCTTTAGCAGAACATGGTCTGATATCACAGTGTGAAAAGGGACAGGCGCCATCTGATTGGTCGCGTTATCGCAAGTATCCGCACCGTTTTGTACCGGCAATGAATCTGATGCTTACCGGTAAATGCAACTATAATTGCCGTCACTGCTTTAACGCAGCTGATAATACAGATCGTATGTCGGAGTGGGATTATGACGAACTTCTCGATCTTTTGGACCAGGCTGCGGACTGCGGCTTTCACGGTTTTACGCTTACAGGCGGAGAGCCTATGCTGCATCCAAAGTTCAATGATATCGTACGTGAGATATACAAGCGCAATATGGTACTTGAGCGTCTTACTACCAACGGACACTATCTAAATGAAGAGACACTTGATCTGTTTCGAGAATTGGGGGCTACGCCACAGATCAAGATATCCTTCGACGGAGTGGGACATCATGATTGGATGAGAGGACACAAGGGAGCTGAACAGGATGCTCTCCGAGCACTCAAACTCTGTGCAGAAGGTGGATTTGTCACACGTGCGCAGACACAGGTGTTTCGTGACAATCTTGATTCCATGAAAGAGACTCTTAAAGTCCTTGAGGATATCGGCGTAACAGAGACACGCATTATCCGTACGACCGAGACAAGCAGATGGGTAAAGAATTCGCCGAATGGATCGCTCACACAGGAAGAATACTTCGATCGGATGCTTGACCTGTCAGAATGGTATTTGGGAGGGGAGCATAAGATGAATGTGTGCATTTGGATGTTCCTTTGTTTATATCCTTCATTGGGCGCTTATGAAATGGTGCAGGAACATCGTAAGGACGGTGTCTACCATCCCACCGCACCGGTGTGTGAAGGCAATCGCACCATGATGGCGGTCACCTGCGAGGGTGAAGTCGCACCATGTCTGCAGATGTGTGGAGAACTGTCATCTTTTAACATTCACTTTGACAGTTTAAAAGAAAGAAGCCTTGCTGATATTCTGCAAGGCGGTAAATGGCTTGATGCGGTGTGTACAAATCTCTACGCACTGCGCGAAAAGAACAGTATATGCGATAATTGTGAGTGGTTTGGGCGCTGCTGCGGAGGCTGTCGTGCACTGGCCATACTCTCGGGCATCATTACCGAGAGAAAACCTGATTATTATGCCGTGGATCCGCTTGCATGCCTGTTCTTTAAAGGCGGCTGGTACGAAAAAGTACTCGATCGCCTAAAAGATTACAAGCATTTCTAAACAATATCATCACATCCACCATGGCTTGATCTCGGGATGAAGAGAGTTCTCCAAAAGATCGTGCTTATCCTTATCCAGGTTACGGGTATAATAGTCAAAAAAGCGCTGCCAAAACTTCTCATGCCCGTCTGCGCACATTGCGGAAGCTGCCGTCTGAAGATCAAGAATAGCATTGCCGTAGCCGCAACGTGTCAGATCCAAAAGGATCAGACGTCCATCCTGCTTAAGTATATTACTTAAGCGCAGATTGCCATGGATGAATGCCTTGGCCGGCGGAAGTATGTCGGCAAGGTGAATCAGCTTCTGCTGCTCATCGGCTGTAAGTTTCCTGTTCTGCTTAACTTCTTCTATCATCCTTGCCTTGTAATCGGGCAGTTCCTCTTCCTCTACAACACTGTCATGCAATGTGAGCATAAGTTCTGCGAGCATGCTGATCTCTTCCTGCATATTGTCGGGATGAGCCTCCCACAGATCGGCAAGGGTCTCACCGTATATCTTCTCCGATATGACGCCGAATCTGTCGTCACATTTTACTATCTCAAAAGCTATCGGTGCGGGAATACCGTGTGTGATAGCGGCTTTGGTCAGTTGCAGTCTCTTTTGCACATAATCATATGTGATATCGGGATTAAAGATCTTGACTACCATGTCATCCGTAGAGCGGAAGACTTCTCCGTCGGATTCCTTGCATAAAAGCATGGTGGGAGCAGGCTGCTTCACTTCGCGTATGCGGCGCTCCACCGGCAGGAATTTCGTGAATCCGGTCATGGACAAAATGTCATATATATCAAGAGATACATTGATGATGCGTGTGTCATCACACCTCTTCTTGACATCAAGGATAAGCCTTAAGCCACCGCTTGAGATATAACCAAGTTTCTCCGCATCTATCAAACAGGTGTCATTCTCCTTATGCTCAAGCGCACGAAAAAGCTTCTGCTCATGCAGCTCGGCTGTCGCGGCATCAAGTCTCCCCGAAAATGCCACTCGCAGAATGCGCTGATCTTCATCCCAATTTAGTTCCATTCCGTTCATCTTTATCCCCCTGTCGTTACCTGTTCTATACTAATCTTTCTTATTATCAAGATCACTCAATCTTACAATCGGAGACCCAAAGTATCCTCCTTATACCTGATCCAATTCCTCATCTGTAAGATCCATGCCTGCATCTTTTAAGGTATTCTTGGCATTCTCCAAAGCTTTGATCACTCGGTCACACCACATATCAAACTCTTTGTCTTCCTTCTGACACTCCTCCGGATGTGAAAGAATATAATCAAGCGCACATCTGACGCCCATATCAAATCTTACGTTGGTCGCCATATCCGGAACAGCTCTTTTTAGTTTGGTATTATCAAAAACAACAGATACTGATTTGTCACCAGCAAGTGAGCCTGTATAATCAAATCCGAATTGATCACCCACGGCACGTAAAAAATCTGTCGACACATGATACGCATTAAGCTTCACCCCAAGAGCATCTGCAATGGTCTGATATATCTGATCCCATGTCAGTGTCTCATCGGATGTGATCTGAAAGGCCTCGCCTATGGCATGTCTGTTGCCCATAAGTCCCGTATATCCGATGGCAAAATCTCCGTTCCAGGTAAGTGTCCACAGACTGCTTCCATCGCCCTGAATGATAACCGGCTTTCCCTCCTGCATACGTTTTATCACCTGCCAGAATCCATTCTTTCCGTGTACACCGATGGGTATGTTCCTCTCATCATACGTATGGCTGGGTCTCACAATGGTCACCGGAAATCCCTTCTCTTTATACAGCTTCATCAGATATTCTTCACACTCTATCTTATCCCTGGAGTACTGCCAGTACGGATTGGCAAGCGCAGTCCCCTCAGTGATTATATAACTTGAAGCCGGCTTATGATATGCCGATGCAGAACTTATATAGATATATTGCTTAGTCTTTCCTGTAAACAGACGAACATCCCGCTCTACCTGTTTAACATGAAAACCAATGAACTCACATACGCAGTCAAACGTAGCATCTCCCAGCTTTTCAAGCACGGTCTGTTCATCATCGATATCAGCCGTGATCTGCTTTACCCCTTCAGGCAGTACATGCGCACGGTTACCTCGATTCAACACCCATACTTCCCAGTCAAGTACATCAACCAGCCGCTTTACCACCGCAGTACTGATCGTCCCCGTTCCGCCGATAAACAACGCCCTTTT
>JAEEGL015446355.1_pt1 | contig 23761 bp, 23 predicted proteins | sample 9134231 | NCBI WGS metagenome assembly JAEEGL01 (sample SAMN16246548, study PRJNA631951) | gut metagenome | biome: gut microbiome; feature: rumen; material: fiber-attached | host: Bos | place: Iran: Karaj | collected 2018-10 | reverse complement strand
GGTATAATACATAGTACGTCGCGGGGTAGAGCAGCCTGGTAGCTCGTTTGGCTCATAACCAAAAGGTCGTTCGTTCAAATCGAACCCCCGCAACCAAAATAAGCCTAGATTACCCCCCAATCTAGGCTTATTTTGTTGGTTATTTCTTAATGGCTAGTTGTTTTGCGGCTAGCTTAATTGCAGAAGAATAATTTAGAGTGATATGTGGGGTACTGGCGATTTCTAAGGTAGTAAGACGATGGCGTACGGCAAGAGCGAGTTCAGAGATCATAGAACTGGCGTTTGGCGCGACGATGGTAGCACCAATAATATGGCCACTATGGTCGGCGAGGATTTTAACAAAGCCATATGTATTGCCGGTGACTTTACTAGGGAGCAGTGTATCTAACTTTACTGTGGCACGTTTGCATTTTTGATCGCGCTTTAGTAGGTCGTATTCGTTCATACCTACTACTGCAATTTCTGGGTAAGTGCCGGTTGTACGAATGAAGCCGTTATAATTAACAAGGTTTTTACTTTTATTTAGAATGTTTGCGCCAAGAAGGGTACCTTCGTATTCTGCTCGTTCGATAGACGTATCAGTGCCACCAATCGCATCGCCGATGGCATAAATATTTTTGGCGGATGTTTGGAAGAGTTTGTTTACTATGATGCCGGTATTTTTAAATTTAACGCCTGCGTTTTCGAGTCCACAGTCTAGGATTGGTCCAGAACCAGTAGCAAGAACCACGGTTTCAACGCGGACGACTTTTTCTTGGTGATTAGTAGAAAAGATTACACGTTTGCTGAGATTATCTTGTTCTAAGGCTACGACTTTGCAGTTTGGAAGAACCATAATGCCAAGTTCGTTTTTGAAATAATCGGCCAAAGTATCACCAACTTCTTTGTCTTCACGAGGAAGAAGATGTTCGGAACGTTCCATAATGAGGACTTTTGAACCTAGGGCAGCATAGTACTCGGCGATTTCACAGCCGGTAGAACCACCGCCAACAATAAGTACGGCTTTTGGAGCGCGGCGAACGCTTAGTGCGGTATTTGGAGTGAGATGCGGGACGGTGTCTAGACCAGAGATTTCGTTGCACTTTAGTTTTGAGCCAGTAGCGATAATAAAATTAGAAGCAGTGTATTCTTTTACGCCAACGGCGATTTTGTTGGCAGTTAGGAAATTAGCAGGGCCACTGATTTTGGTAATACCAGCTTCTTCAAATTCTTTTAAGGTAGCTTTTTGGATTTCGGAGGTAATAAAATCTGAATGTGACACAGCGGTTGGAAGATTGAAATGAATATTGTTGTCACGAAATTCTGGGTAGTTTTTAAAGTTAGAAAAAGTATTTGCAAAATTTAGACCAATGTAATATGGAATATCTCGTGTGTTGATGGCGCTGCCACCAAACTTCTTTTCTTCTACGATCGCAATGCGAAGTTTTTTGGATTTAGAAAGAGTAAGTGCCGCAGCTCTACCAGCTGGACCGCTACCGATAATAATATAGTCAAAATCAAATTTCTTGCCCATTTATATTATTCTACCACGATTTTTATAAACATAAGCCAAATCACCGTTGTATTTTTGGGCGGCGGTTGCAATGAGGCGATTTAAATCTTCTGAAGTAATGATTTTTTTATTCTTTAAGTTCTTTATGACCTCGGACAAAATTTTATCTGCAAAAACTTCAGCTGCACCGATTGGAATATGTAAGGCTTTCATGTTGATAATAAGGTCTTTTTCTAATTCTTTTTTAGTTTTGTCGTCTATCATTTGAGAAGCTCCGCATTTAGAATTGCAAATACAAGTAAGGCATATGAAATAGTAAGCATGATGCGAATAAAGGTTTTGTTTTTGACGCGGCGGCGCTCTATTTCGGCGAGATTAGCACCGGAGCGGAACATCACATAGTAAACAAATACTGGTATGACTGCCGCGATGACAAAGATTGCTACAAAAAGGATTTTTAGAATACTGTCCATGTTGTTGGCGGCGGAAACTGCAATAATATAGACCGGGAAGGTAAATACTAGTTCTGCAGTGCCGGAGAAGAGGCCAAGCAAAAATGCTTCTTTTTTAGACTTGATTAGTCTCGCGCGGGTGAAGATTTTTTGTGAAACGCCACGAGTGATTAAAAGCTCGGTACCTTTTCCTTTGCGAAAGTAAAATAGGCAGGAGATAATACTAAGAGCTAGAAAGATACCGCCCATAATCCATAGGAATAATCCTTTTTCTAGGTTTGGGTGCATGTAGAAAAAAGAGAAATAAACTGCATATAAAAGTAGGAACATGATGAGTGAATATGCAAGAGTTCCGAGAATAAAGGAAAAGACATATTTGCTAGCTTTTTTGGTAGAGTTTTTGCCGGAAGCGTAATGATAAAAAATCAAAAAAATGCCAGGAGTGAGCTGCAAAGTAGCCATGATAAGCGTAGCCAGTAATAAAATTCCCACAGAGGTGAAAAAACTCATGCTTAAATTATACCATGCTAGGGGTTGTAATTCTAGTTTTTGTTTGCTAGTAAAACGGGCATGAAGAAGTTTTTAATCAGTCTTCTGGTTGTAATGTTTGGCATAATTGTGCCACGAACTGCTTTTGCAGAAGATAGCGAGCTTTTTATTAAAGCTATTAATCCTGGATATGTAGTTGATGGAGTCTCTAACGTCGGGGAGATGATTGAAATTGGCCGAAAACTATCCGACGAACCGCTTTTGCTCACTGGTTATTCCATAGGCTATACTAATTCGAGCGGGAAATACACGGTCCTAGTAGGTTTTCCCGAGAACAGTTGGATGACTGGTGAGTCCATCCTCCTTCGGTTCGCTAGCTCTTCGGGTTTCGAGCTAGCGAATCTCTCTTATAATAAAACGTTGGCAATGAAAGCGGGGCCACTAGAACTAAGACGTGATGGCGTAGTGATTGACTCAGTATGTTGGACGGGCAAAGACGGGTGCCTAGCAGAATTTAAAACAACTTTGCCCACAACGATTGTCCGAAACGATGATGGGAATTTTGTGCATGTGGATAGCTATGAGCCACAATATAATCCGGACGGATACTATGAGGAGGAAGAAAAAGTAGAGCTATTACCGCAATGCAAAGGCGTAGTTTTTTCGGAAGTTTTAACTTATTATGAGAGTGAAAAATCGGAGCAGTTTATAGAACTATATAATTCTTCTTCTGAACAAATTAAAACAGATGGGTGCAAGGTGAAATATAAAAACAAATATTATGATCTTGATGGTTTGATAAAGCCGGACGGATATAAACAATACATTTGGGCAGAGTTGGCTCTAACCAAAAATCCAACCAATGTGAATATATTAGAACTAGTAGATGTGAATGACGAGGTGGTAGACAAACTAGAGATTTTTAACGGTCAGAAAAAAGGTACGTCATACGCATTTATTGGTTATGACAAGGATGGAACAAGGTTATGGCGAAACACTTATAGCATTACACCGGGCGAGCCAAATATTTTTCAAGAGTTTAGAACGTGCGAGGAGGGAAAAGTCATAAACACGGAGACAGGGAATTGTGTAAAGGTTACTGAAATAGTAGAAAAAACATGTAAAGCTGGGTACTTTTTAAATATTTTAACTGGGCGTTGCAATAAAATCCCCGTCGTAGAAGAAAAGATTTGTAAAGTTGGTTATCATTTGAATCCAGAAACAAATCGTTGCGTTAAAGACAAAATCAATAATGGTGCCGACTATAGTCTTAAAAAAGAAGAACCAGGTGAATCGGCATTTGTCGCACTTAGAATAATCCTAGGAATTGTAGGTGTAGGCGTAATATATATAGTATATGAATTTAGGCGGGAAATTTGGAGGCTATTTGGTATAGTTTTTCGACGATTTCGTTAAAAACGGCATCACGGGATTGGTCGCCGTTTACGTTAACTAGAAGCCCAAGTTCTTGATAGTGTTGCAAAACTGGCATGGTTTTTTCACGGAACTCTTGAAGACGAGTGCGGAAGACTTCGATATCCTTGTCGTCAGCGCGATCACCGCGGTCATTCAAGGTTTTAGCGGTGTCAAAACGGCTAATTGCATCGGCTTCGGAAATGTTTAAAAGAATTACAGCTTTGATTTCGTGGCCTGCGCCAGCGGCGGTGCTCATAACGGAGTTTTCTTCGCCGTACCAGCGACCGATTGAAGAGAGTATTAAAGGATATTTAAAAAGATCGCGACGTTCAAAATATGGCAAAACCCATTCGTAAAATACGTTAGTAGGGATGAGTGAGCCTTTTTCGGAATAAAACTTTTTAGTTTGGACTTCCATGGCACGAATGATGAGCCCAGAAGACAAGAATTTCCCGCCGAGAGCTTCGGCAAGACGGATGCCTTGAGTGTCTTTGCCAGACATTGGCAAACCAAAGATATTAATAGAGCCCGTACCGAGCCAAGTTTTGATTGCAGCGATTTTTTCTTCCATAGTTTCATTATATCAAAATTTTTTGGCAAGGAAAAAGTCCCGATAATAATCGGGACTTCACTGTGACGGTTAGAATGTCACATTAGGCTGAAAGTTCGCTACGGGAAACAACTTTGTTGGTTGCGAGCTCTGCAACTACTTCTTTTATCCCGCTGGAAAGAGTTTCATGCTCAATCCATTTCTTTTTGATAACATTGTATTCCCCAACTATGGGGTCTTTTGGGGTAAGTGTTCTTTTGTACACTGTGGCGATGTGGCCATCAAGCGTTGCGTAGAATTCACCTTCCTTCACTTTCAGTGTTACCAATTTTTTTGCGAATCTTTCATCTAGATTCCCCCTTTCTAATGTACGCTGGGTCCTTCTTTCCCAGCTCTCTAGTGTATTTCTCTCATGCGCAGTTTTGAGAGATTTTTCGATTATACAAAAGAATAACAAGTATGTCAAGGTGGTAAAATTAGCACTCTTTACTTTTTAGTGCTAATTTTATATAATTAAGGTATGGAAATTACAAAACGCCAAAAGGAAATTCTTTGCCAAATTATAGAGGAATACGCCGAAACTGCTGCACCAGTTGGCAGCATGACAATGGCAAAACTTTTTGGTGTTTCTCCGGCTACAATTAGGGCAGAAATGGCTCGTCTTGAGGCACTTGGTCTTGTGGCACAGCCACACACGTCGGCTGGTCGTGTACCTACCGATGCTGGGTATAGATTTTATGTGAATAATCTTGAAAATCACGAAATGGAACCTTCACTGGAACGCGGCGCACATGCACTCGATGTAAGAGTTTCTTCACAATCTCGCGCCGATGCGGCGATTCGTGGTGCAGTGGATTCACTTGTTGAGCTTACTGGCAATCTTGGTCTTGCCACGATTGATGGCCAGCTTTATCTTTCTGGTATTTCTAGATTGTTCACTCAGCCAGAGTTTTTGGATAACCGCAGGGTGCAGGCTGTGGCAAAGCTTCTTGATAATCTTGAGCCATGGCTTCGCGAGGCTGCTCCAGGTGAGCCTCTTAATATCTTTATTGGCCAAGAAAACCCAATCGGCCGCAATTCCGAAGTATCACTAATTATTTCCAAATTCCGTTCACCATTTTCAGATAAGAGTTATATCGGTGTGCTTGGCCCAACTCGCCAGAATTATTCTAGAGTTACGGCTCTGGTTCGCCACGCAGGGAATATGTTAGAGGAGATATTATGAAAAAAGATGTAAAAACAGAAGAAAAAATCACTGAGCTTACTAACGATCTTCAGCGTACGCGTGCAGATTTTGAAAACTTCAGGAAGCAAGTCGAAATCCAAAAAGAGAACGAAAAAAACTCCGTAAAACTTGCTACTGTTTATAAGATTTTGCCACTTTTAGATGATTTAGACCGTGCAATTAGCACTTATGCCGAGTTAGAACCACTCAAAAAGTCTCTCGAGAAGACTCTAAACGAGTTAAAACTAGCCAAAATCCCTGCAGATGAAACGGTAGAGTTTAACCCAGACCTTCACGAAGCCGTGATGGCAGAGGGCGATGGCGAAAAAGAAGTTATTGCTGAAGTCCTTCGCCCTGGATACTATTACGACAACGCCGTACTCCGCCCAGCAATGGTGAAGGTAAAGCGCGTTTAGTTTACTTTTTATCAGATAAGTGGTAAAATTATTAGAATAATTAAAGGATATACATAAATGGCTGAATATAAGTTGGCGCTTGAAGCGCGTGAAATAACCGGAAAAAAATTGAAAGATCTTCGTGCTAAGGGTCTAGTCCCATCTGTAATTTATGGTGGCAAAGAACCAATCCTTGCATCTTCTGAGTATGTAGCTACCCTCAAAGTACTAGAGAAGGCTGGCTACCACTCTCCAATCGATCTCGATGTTGCTGGCAAGAAGCGTCTTGCAATTGTAAAAAACGTTGATATCGATGCAGTTTCTCGCAAGATTTTGAACGTAGAATTCCAAGCAATTAAGGCAAACGAAGTCGTAGAGGCAACTACCCCTATCGTAATCGTAAACTTTGAAGCATCTGATGCTTCTAAGCTTTACCACTTCGCTATCAACCAAGCAATCGAAGAAATCGACGTAAAGGCAAAACCAGCTGATCTTCCAAAGGATATTGAAATTGATGCATCTGGTCTAACCTCTGTGGAAGACAAGATCACCATTGCTGATATCAAACTTGCTGAAGGTGTTGAACTTGCAAATAAAGAACTCGACCCTGAGCAAGTAATTGCTTCTCTTTACGATCCAGCTGCAGAAGCTGCTGCTCGTGAAGCTGAGGCCGAAGAAGAAGCAGTTGAAGCCGCCGATGTTCCTTCTGACAATGGTTCAAAGCCAGAAGAAGCTAGCGAATCTGAAGAAAAAGCAGAATAATTAAGCTACTAAAAATCCCCTTCTAACAGAGGGGATTTTTGTGTGTATCTTGATTTTTTAACCATTTTGTGCTATAATATAAGTATGCGGGGTGTCCTCTAGAAAGAAGGTGATTGTTTGGAAGGTATAAAAAAATACCTAGAATTTGACAAAGAAGGAGATTTTATTCAGGATTCGATGGATCGATCTAGAAAAATCCATTATGAATCTATGGACGTATTAAAAAACTTATGCAAGAAAAAGGAACAATCTGACGAAGAATATATAGAATTTTTCGATAAACAGATTGAGAAAATGGAAGATATAATCTCTAATACAGAAACGATTTTAGATGTACTAGAATCACAATATGAGATTATAAAAGAGAAAAAAGAAGAGTATAGCATCCCCCAATAGCCAGCACTAGCTGGCTTTTTTTATTTCAACGCATCGCAGTTTGCTATGAGGCGGTCTTTAAAGGCATTTCTAGCGGCATCGGCGTTTTTATTGTCACCTTTCCAGGTAAAGAGGGCTGGATCTTGCAATGCACGGGCAAAAGAGAAAGTGACTGGCCAAGGGAAGGGGCCGTTTTTTGTGACTGCGGCGAGATTATTGGTAGCTTGTTCTACGGTTTGGCCACCAGAGAGAAATACTACACCAGCGAGCTCGGATGGAACGTGGTTTTTTAATACAGTAGCGGTGGAAAGCCCGACTTCTTCTGGGGTAGACTGAGTTTCGAATTTCTTGCCGGCAAGCACCATGTTTACTTTGAGAATACAAGCCTTTAGATTGACGTCAAATTTAGCCAGGTGTTCAAAGAGATTATCAAGAATCTTGCCAGTAACATCGGCAGATTTTTCAATCGGATAGTAGCCGTCGTAAACTACTTCTGGCTCTACGATAGGTACAATGCCAGCAGATTGGCATTTTTTGGCATATTCGGCAAGAATACGGGCGTTTTCGGCGATATTCTCGACTGATGGAGTAACAATATCACCCTCATCATTCAAAGTCAGATTAAAGGCTGCACGCCATTTGGCAAAGCGAAGTCCCATGGCGTAGTATTCGCGAAGGCGGGATTCGAGCCCGTCTAGGCCTTTAGTGACATTTTCAAGCTCAGAACCATTCCATGGCTCCAGACCTTGATCTACCTTGATGCCAGGGATGATACGTTTAGAAATAAGATAATCTACGTAAGTCTCGCCATTATCGGCGTGGTCTCTAGCGGTTTCGTCAAAGAGAATAACGCCGTTTACATAATCTTCTAGCCCAGGGGTGGTGAAGAAAATATCACGGTAGTCATGACGATTATTAAAAGTATCTTCTATGTCTAGCTGGGCAAATTTTTTCTTGATAGAACCACCAGACTCGTCTGCAGCGAGAATACCTTTTTCTTTCATTACCATACTGGCGGCAATCAGTTCTAGATTGTCGCAGTCTCCAGAGTTTTCGGAAAGATTTTCAAGCTCTTCCAGAGACAAAACGGAGTTCAAGGTGGAGTTTTCGACATTTAACTTGGCCAGTTTTAGGCTCTCTTCGATGGTTTTGCCTAGAATAAATCCACCAAGAATCGTAGAGGAGATAATAGAGTAGGCGGAAAGATGGGTAAGAGTGTCGATGCGCGGAGCGTCGATTTTTGTTGCGACATGGCCTGTGGAAATTTCGGAGTCTGAAATGTGAATAATTTTGTCCTGTGGAAAACTTTTTGAAACAGCAGTATTGTTTTCCACAAAAACCAAATCTGCCAGGTCTAACAGGGAAGTTAAAGCTGGGTTTTCGTTACTACGGACATAAAGGATGAGTTTTGTGGTTGTGGAAAACTCCAAATAAGTACGAATTAGTTTAGACGCTTTTTCGGTTAGTTCGGCCGAGCGGTCCACAAAAATATAGTCGATCGTGGTGGAAGGTGTGGCAAAATCGGTGGTAGCTTTGGTGCTTGGTACAATGTAGCTAGTGCCACCATCTGCAACTAAAATATAGCGGTAGGCCGAGGCAGGAGTAGAGGACGGCCCGTCTTCCAAAGAGAAATCGGAACCGGAAATAGCGGCAGAAAGCCCCATATTTTTTAGAACATCAAGAGTAACGGCAGCACCGCCATAGCTACTAGTGCGGTTAAAAAAGTGGTGCATCGACGCATCAAAACTTAAATCTAGCCAGTTTACGCCATTTTTGTCGGACTCAAATTCTGTTCTGGTGTCGAGATTAAGATAAACATCCTTGAGGACGTTGCCCACTATCAAAATATTCATGCTATAATTATAGCATGAAAAAGGTGTTAGCATTTGATATTGACCAAACATTAAACGTGGCAAAAACGCCAATCAACGACGAAATTGCCGATCTTCTTATTAAATGTCTAGATAAGTTCGAAATTTGCCCTATTTCTGGCCAAAAGTTCGAACAATTTTTGATTCAGATTGTAGATAGGCTAAAAGACCGTGGCGTAAATGCCGAACAGCTAAAACATCTTCATCTGTTTGTGGCTCAAGGCACTCAGTATTATCGCTATGATGGCACAGATTGGGAAAGAGTTTATAACTATCCGCTCACTGATGAACAGGTGACAAAAATTTCTGCTACCATCGAGCAGGCCGCTAGAGAGCTTGGCTATTGGGAAGAAGATAAACTATTGCCTGGCGATGAAATTATCGAGAATCGTTTGTCTCAGGTAACTTTTTCGGCACTTGGTCAAAAAGCTGGCACAGATGTTAAATATGCTTGGGATCCAGACTGCAAAAAGCGCGAAAAAATCGTGGCACGCTGCAAAGAACTCGCCCCAGAGTTTGATTATGAAATTGGCGGTACCACCTCTATTAATGCCATCACTCCTGGAATGAACAAAACCTTTGGCATGACTCACCTTCTCGAAGAATTAAAGGTGGAAAAATCTGACATTTTGTATTTTGGCGACATGACTCAGCCTGGCGGCAATGATTATCCGGTAGTGCAAATGGGAATCGACACGATTACGGTTCGCAGCCACGAAGATACCGCTTATGCCTTGCGTGGCATTCTCGGCGTGATATAATGAAAGTATGAAAACTTATATCGTGGGCAACTGGAAGCTGAATTTCACCGTAGGTGAGGCTTCTATCTATCTTCATAAACTACTAAAAAAGATTCCGATCATCCGCGACGTAGAGGTCGTGGTGGCTCCTGGTGCATTGGCTTTGCAGCCGCTTTCTCTTCAAATCGACCGCCACAAGATGAAACTTGGCGCGCAAAACGCGTTTTACCGTGATTATGGTGCCTATACTGGCGAGATTTCCTTTGACCAGCTTCGTGGATTAGTAGATTATGCAATTATTGGCCATTCCGAGCGTCGTCATATTCTTGGTGAAGACGACAAAATGATTTCAAAAAAGGTTGCCGCGGCGGTTCGCAACAAAATTACCCCAATTCTATGCATTGGTGAGACCGAATCTGAGCGTTCGTTTGGCGAAACTGCCGATGTAATCCGCGACCAATTGATTGGCGGCCTAACTGATGTTTCTGAAGAAGACCTAAACAAGGTAATCATTGCCTACGAACCTGTTTGGGCGATTTCTTCTACTAAGGCTTCAAAGCCGGCCACTCCAGATGAGATTGCAGAGGTGATTGAGCTAATTAGAAAAGCCCTTGCCGATACTTACGGCAAAACCTTTGCCGAAAACGTACCGGTGCTCTTTGGTGGTAGCGTAAACCCATCTAATGCCGGCGCTTATCTTACAATTCCTGGCGTAAATGGCCTCCTGGTTGGAAGTGCAAGTTTGATTTTAAACGAATTTTCTGATATAATAGATATTGCTAAGAGAGTGAAGTCATGAACAAGCGATACATGGATTTTGTCCCAAAGACCAAACAGGTTCCAGTGAAAAAACCTGTAGAGGTCAAAAAGCCTGTGGCAATTAAGGAAGAGCCAGAGGTTTTTGTTGAACAAAAGACTGTAGTCGATGCACTTCAAGCTGAAGATTTTGATTTTGGTATTATTGAAGATTACCAGCCAGAGGCAAAAAAGCCAGTAGCAAAGCCAGCCGATGTGCCGGCCGAGAAAAAGGCTGAAGCTCCTAAAAAGGCTCCAACTGGCGCTACTTTAAGCGTACCAAAAACTCGTTTTGTAAATACCGACAAGATTGAAAAGCGCCCACTTTCGAAGAATGTTTATAAAAAGGCGGTGACTCCTACAAAAGAGGAAAAATCTGGTCCGGTGACGATCATCGCAAAGCAAGACAAGGGCTCTCATATCGGTGTAATTATTACGATTATTCTTACAATTATTCTAGGCGCCGCAGCAGGTACGGTTGCTTTCTTGCTTCTTCCAAAATAGTCTGGTATAATATTATAGACGTGGCGAGATTAGCTCAGATGGTTAGAGCGTCTGATTGTGGTCCAGAAGGTCGTCGGTTCGATCCCGATATCTCGCCCCATTAACAATATGAGTTGCGGGTATAGTACAGTGGTTAGTATGCAAGTTTTCCAAACTTGAGATGAGAGTTCGATTCTCTCTACCCGCACCAAATAAAAATATAAATAAGAGTTTACTCTTATTTTTTGTTTTATTGTATAACCATTGACAAAAATAAACATGTGTGCTATAATATGGTCAGTTCTTTAAAAATTGGGATTATGTTGCGTTGGTTATGGAAACAGAACAGGAGGAAAAATAATATGGGTAAAAATTCAAATGATTATGAAGGGGCATTCACGAACCCCACAGGAACACAGCAGGCACAGCAGAATACTACAGCAGCTCAGTCATCGGGCGGCAACGGTGTACCTTTCGATGCCGAAAGGTCTTACAATAATTTATTAAAAACCGTTGCTTCTGACAAAAAGAAGCTTCAGGACGAGATTGACGGCCTCAAAAAAGAGATTGAATCTCTCAAAGGATTTAAAAAGTCAATTGAGGACGACAACAACAAACTCGAGAATAAGATCCAGGAAATTCGTACCGATCTTGACAAGAGTGTAGTATCGAAAAAACCTACGCTCTTCCTTGTAACAAGGCTGGACAACGGAGATCTTATCAAAGCAGAAAAGCCTAAGAAGCCTGAAGAGGTTGAAACAGCAAAGGCTATGTTGGTAGCTAAGGCCAATAACAGCGATTTCAGATCGACCGGTAACATTCCGAAAGAACGCAATGTAGTGGACCTGTTCTACTACAAATATAGCAACGGAAAAGTAGAAGAAACGCCGCTCACACCTGATGAACTCATCGAAGAGGGGCTTCTCTAAAACCGCAACCACCAATCCCAAAGAAAACCCCGCGTAAGTGCGGGGTTTTTGCATGCATTGACAAAATATAGTTTTTATGCTATAATGTACTTAGTCCTAAGGTGTGTTTTTAGGATGTAAATTAAAAAGAAGTTTAGCCTAGAATATAGATAAAAAAAGGGGGTGTTGTTATGACATTAATAACAATCATTTTTATTTTTATAGTTTTATCGGTGGCTGAGATATCCTTCTTTGGATTTCCAAAGGAGGGAAAAATTAAGCTACCGAGACACAGCGTCATAAGTAAGATTCCTGTTATAGGAAAACTATACGAGAAGCTTGAGGACTACTTGTCAGGGTTAAAATTTATAGCACAGGCGGATTTAAAAGGCCTGCTTATAGTTTTATCTTACACGCTAATTTTTGGCGCTGTAAGGACTGGCATAGTTTTTCTTCGCAAAAGACAGCCTGAAGGCTGGGCAGGAGCTTGTGTTTTGCTTGGTTTAATCCTTATCGTGATGATGCTTGCACTCGCTGCAAGATATATTTATGAAGGGAACGAGTTCTGGCATGAGCTTATGCCGTTGGCAATTGCAGCAATAGTGGCATTTTTGAGATCTCGCCAGGCGCTCTACTACGGAGCAATCTTGCTGCACGGTTTATTGGCTAAACTTCTTACACTAATACCTGTGTTTACTTTGGTGTTAGTATTGTTGTCTATGCTCGTGACGTTTATAGTCAGAGCAATCAAAGATAACAAGAAAAAGAAAAACCCGGTTTAAGAGCCGGGTTTTTTCATTTTACCATAAGCGAAATATATGATGTAAGCATTGACTTTTTTAGAGAAGTGTGCTATAATGTAATCAGTCTGAGTTTGAGGTGTGTACTCTTAAACGCGAAGACCATTAACAACCAAATCATCTCAGATTTCAAATTTTTTTGTGAAATCTGAAGTTGCCAATTTTTTAATTTCACTTCCCAATTTCAGGAGGTGAAATTCCTCCTTTTAATATAGATTATTCCCAATCAATATAGATACAAAAAAAGGAGGAAAAAATATGACGATTACGATTGTATTCGCGATACTCATCGCAGTAATTTGTCTTTTAATCGGCACGATCGCGGAGTACTCGTTTGCTCCAAAGGCAGCAGGTGTCGGATTCGATACACATTACTTTTTAAAGGGAATGGGTATGCTTCTTGGGTATACCGCCCTTAATGTGCTTGCGTTTGTCTTTATCAGGATATGGCCTATCTATGGTAGATATTTTGCCATGATAGCCATCTGTAGTTTATTGTACGTGGTTTACCGTGCTTCAGAGGATGCTAACGAAGTGCTTGAGGCACTTGCGCTTATCATCCTGACAGTTCTATCGTCAGGCATCGCCGTTTACGGTGCGTGGGTGTCAGACTGTGGCTTCCGCCCTGTACTGATAGCTGCTTATGCAGTCATTGGTGTTGTGGTACTAATAGCTGTAATCTTTCTTGCGCTTCAAAATGCAGGGAAGGTCAGTATGGCAGTACTCGGTGCGGTACTTCTTGCTGCTATAGTTCTTGGCTTAGTGGTAATTGCAGCTACTGGAGCAACTAGTTACTTTGTAGCTAAAGCCGCAGCAGCTAAAGCTGAAGCAGAGAAGCAGGAAATCACCGATTCGGTTGAAGACAATCAGCCGATCGAGGAACCAGTGGCTGAACCTGAGCCTGAACCTGAACCCGAAGAAGTAGTTGCATGGTATCATTTTTTCAACCTGGATCTCCAGGATGACGAGGATATCTATAATGATTACAACTTTGGTCCTAACCCGTTTGATATTGAAACGGAGGAGGAAAAGGACGCAGCCTGGTTTGACCAGGAGTTCCGTCGCCGACTTCGTCTCGATCCAAACTTGTTGGCTGCCGATGCAGCATATAACGATTCCATCACCGGAACCCGTTATATGGGTATCTTTTATGATACCGCAAAGGAGGATTGGTCACAGGCGATGAATGATGCTGCGGATGCTTGGATTAACAATCAGGAGGATTTTGTTCTCTCTGAGGAGACATTCGAGAAGTGGCTCGACAAGGCGAATAAGGTGGAAATCTGGTCTGAAAAACAGTATAAACTGAAAATAACAGACCAAATGTACCAGGACCCCGTCACAAAAAGACGTGATCCGATCAACCAGGAAGTGATTCCTGACATTGTTGCCATGGAAACAGGTAACAATAAGGGTACGTTGCTTGTTTATACATTCGTGATTAAAGGGAAAGAGTTTTATGTTCCTTTTAGAATCGAATGCGGCTTCCAGCCGGTCAACGTAGTGAAAACTATGAAGATTACGCCGAAGAAGCCGGACAAGCCTACGACTCCACCGCCGGACACTACGACCATACCGAAAAAGGATAAGACAAAGGGTACTCAGGGTGATCCTGTAGGACCCAATGATGACCCGGGTCCGGGACCGGATACAAACAATCCGGAAAACCCGACAGTTAGCACGGAGGATGAAAATCCCACGCCTAACCCTGATCCCGATAAGGATTGGGACGAGCTTGAGGATATAAACAAGCCGAAACCTGTTGAACCCGTTACGCCGGACCCTGTTCCGAACGTGGACGACAACGAGGATGAGCTTGATAAACCTCAGCCGACGCCTGATCCTTCTAAGGAAGGTGATGGCGACCCCATCGCAAATAATCCAGATAATCCAGGCGAGGAATGGGAAGGCCCCGCGGATTAGTACATATAAGGCAACTTTTTAAGGGGCGGCAATCGCCGCCCCGCATCTTAAATTCTTTGAGACTGAGATGATTTGGTTGTTCAGACGAAAATTAACAATTCGGCTAGCAACAAACCAAATATTATTATTTTTCGAAAGGATTATTATGAATAAAATTTATAAGGCAGTGCTTGCTGCAGCTGTTGTAACAGTTGCTGCTTCTGCACTAATTGCACCTGCAAGCGTTTTCGCTTGGGGTGACTCTAGCAATGGTCGTCCTAGCTACACTATTGCTGATATTAACGCTGGCAAACTTGGTGACAAGATTGTCTTTAACTCCATTTCCGACTCTAAAATTGGTGATGAGAAAAACTTCGTAGCTGCAAAACTTACATCTGCTGGTACACAAGAATTCTCCGCCCCATTTACGGGTCCTACTACTCGTACAGAAACTATTACTCCAAAGTATGCTAATATCAACAACACTTGGAGTGCAAATACTATTAACGTAAAAGATGGTGACGTTCTAACCGTACGTCTCTATGTACACAACAACAGCCCTAAGGGCACTGAAAAGATTGCTGAAGGTGTTTCTGCATACTTCTCAATCCCAACCACTGTTGCTAAGAAACATACTATCGTAGGTTATCTTAACTCCACTAACGCTACTCCAAACCGTTACTGGGATGAAGTAGTACTTAACTCTGGTGAAGATTTCTACGTAGAATATGTATATGGTTCTGCAAAGTATACCAACGCTAAGCTTGGTACTGTCGCTTTGCCAGATTCCATCATTACCTCTAGCGCAACTCTTGGCTACGACAAATTAGACGGTCGTATCCCTGGTTGTTATGACTATGATGGTGTTGCTACCATTCAGGTAAAGGTTCACAAATCTGTATCTGCAAAACTTGCTAAAACTGTTCGTATCAAAGGTACTAAAACCTGGAGCGAATCTGTAAACGCTAAGGTTGGTCAAGAAGTTGAGTACCAAATTGAGTACAAAAACCTTCTAAACACCCAAGTAGATAACGTTGTGATCCGTGATGCACTTCCAACCAACGTTGAATATGTTGCTAACTCTACCTATCTTTATAACTCTGTCTATAAAGATGGCGTTCTCTTAAAGGACAATACTCTTACTACTACTGGTATCAATATTGGTAGCTATGTATCTAAGGGTAATGCCTATGTTCGCTTTACTGGTAAAGTTGTAGACAAAACCCTCGAGTGTGGTAAAAATAAACTCGTAAACTGGGCACAATCTACTGCTGCTGGTAGAGATGAGCGTGACGATGCTATTGTAATGGTAGATAAGACTTGTACTCCTCCAGATGATCCAGATGATCCTGATGATCCAACTGATCCAGAGGATCCGGATAAACCAGAGGATCCAACCGATCCAATGCCAAAAACTGGTGCTTCTGAGATTGTAATCTCTGCACTTGGCCTTGGTTCTACTGTAACCGCTGGTGGTTACTACATTGCTAGCCGCAAAAAATTAATGTAAGTTGACCGCTTCACTAAGTAGCGCTTAAAGCGCGGGCGGGATCTTACGAAAACCTCCCCTGGGACCTAGTTTCAGGGGAGGTTTTTTGTGGTGTTTTTATGCTATTTTTACAGGGGTACGCTTATGCTTAATATTGACTTTTTTGCCGTTGTGTGGTATAATGTAGGTATAAGATTGAAACAAGTATGCCACTTGGGTTCTTTGGAACATTAATAGAAAGGGGGGAATGATTATGAGATATAATTATTCCAGAAATATATTATTTGCTACTGTTGTTTTATTAACTAGCTTCGCTCTTATCGGTTGTACAGATGAAAGTCACACGATTGTTCCTGGACAGAACCCGAATGTGGGGTACGAAGATAGTTTTGACGATCCACAGCCTGTAGAGGATATAAATAACTTTGGAAACGAAGTTGTTGAAGAAGAAGAACCATTCTTACTGTATAAAGTATCAGAAAACTGGGCAAGGACTTATAAAGGTGCGTATATGTTCTCGAGCAATAATGCATATTATTCTCTTAACGATGCGGCCGATATTAGATCTTTCACTGGTTATGGTCAGGGTTGGAATCTTGCGGACAAGAACGTTACGGGTATGTATATGTATGCCGATATTGAATGTAGCCACGTTTTAAAATTTGGTGATTTTGATATTCCAGTATGCACGAAGGATGACGAATTAAGGTCATTTGACTACACAGAATTAACCTTTGTAAAAGTTCATGAGCTTGGATACAGTGTTCCTGTAGTTTTGGGAACAGGTGATTATTCGGATCGTATAGGCTTGATAGAAGATATGTCTTCTCAGAACTATACTGTGCTTGATCTAGAAGGTAACATTAGCCAGTTTACTATTAAAGATGGTGCTGGTAATTCTGTTGAAGATCTGTTCAACATGAAGAAGGATGATGAATGTGTGGTTTCATGGTATGCAGGAACAGACTATCACGAAGTTAACTACAAAGCTTTTTGTAAAGCATACGAACTACAAAAAGACGACGAAATCGTTTTGGAAGGAAAACTGAATGAAGAAGGGTATGCAACATACAATACATTTAAGCTACCCAAAGGAACTTATTGGATTAAAGAAACCAGTGGCATGGTTGTAATTGAATAATTAATCTTATAAAAACGCGCCAAAAAATTGGCGCGTTTTTTCATGCATAATAATAATGCTTATGTTATAATATGAAGTATATGGGTCCGTCATACAGTGATAATTATATGAATAATACGGATAACGGAAGTGTTGTTTTTGTTGAACAAAACAGTGAAAAGAAAAAAAGAAAAAGAATAATACTCATTTCTTGTGTATTGGTCTTAGTCTTGGCGATTGTTAGTATTGCAGTGGTTCTTAATAACAACACCAAGAAAACAGCAACTGTTGATGGCTATATCAATTTCTTGATGAACGGGGATGCAAAAAAAGCCTATGATGGACCGAGATACTACAAGGACAATTCTAATTATATTTCTCAAGCATTATATGACGATGATATGGATGTGGTTAATGTATTTAATAATGCGGCTAAAATTCTAGAAGAAGCTAGTAAAAATAATTCTGCTTTGGATGAGGAAACGGTAAAAAACCAGATTGAGTATTTGAAGATATATAACGCGTATCATGGCAGTATAATATTGAATGATAAAAGCATTGTTGAGACATATATGCAGGGTGGAGCAGAGGCGGTAAATGCGAGCTTTGTGGCACCAATAAACGATATCGATAAATTTAGAAACCAAGATACTAATTCGTTTGTAACAAATGCTTCGGGATATATAAACACAACATTGTCAATGTTGGAGTTGTTTGTAGAGAATGGCTGCGATGTGGCGAATCTAGGGAATAATAATTGTGCTGTTTCGCCAGATCGAAAACAAGAATTATTGAGTATGGCCAGCAAGAGAACTGTTTATTTGGGCGAGACAAAATCCGTTGTTTTTTCTTCTGTAGAACACTTTATTAATGAGGCGTTTACTTTGGGAGGGGGTAAATAATGAAAAACTGGATTAGGGTATGTGTAGGAAGTATACTAATTGTGATATTTTCTACTCTTTGTTATGGTAGCGTATATGCAGATAATATGTTTGACGATTCTGGCTCGATCGGAAAAAAGGCTTTATATGCGGGAGTTTTGACGTGTTATGATGATTTACAGTCTCCTATTAAACTAAGTGAATTCGATGGTTCCTATAAAGGATTTTTTAGATTTCCTGGATATGATACATATCGTACCCCTGCATATGTGCCGCGAATAGGACCTGTCTTTAACGATGACGGCTATTTTAATAAGAATTCTTGTGAAACCGTTATGACTTCGAAGATCGCAAAGCCTATTCCGTCAGACGTAACTTCCAATAATAGTGTAAAGGAAAAAAGACTTACAGATTTATCTTATGTGAAAGTTAGCAACACAGAAGAAACAAGTAGTGATATTTGTTATTCTTTTGGGTTATTGTATGATAAGTTTTCCGATGACGACGTAAAGGTGGGCGAAGGCACTGAATATACACAACCTCTTTGTATTAAAAAAGAGAATGGAAATAGTATTACCTATGCTGGTAAGGATGTTGGGGCAACTACAGACATCGTAAAATTTTCTAAACTAGGTAAAGATACTTTGAAGGTTACGGTAGATACAGGTGACTCAAATTGGTTTCTTGGTATTGGTGCTAAAGACTACAGAGAGATTAGTAATATTTATACAACCAACGAGGCGAATATTCTTGCGAATGTTGGAGACGCATTAATACAAATGATTGGTTCTACGAGACCAGGGAATGTTAGCAGGACTCGCCAAGAGCCTACTGGTGAGCAATCAGTTAAGGATGGCCTTCCTATAACGCGAGATTTTAAGCTTCAATATCGTTCTGCCTGTGCTAAGTACAACGTAATTGGTAATAATAATGGAATAAAGTGTTTAACGACGGATGGAACGGAGAACACTAGTTTTAGGGCCGATTTCGATGTTAACAATGTGTCTGATGCTGAGTTTGAGAAGAATCCTCAATTACAGGCAGACGGAATAATCAATAAGTTTTCTAATGGCCTCGATAAATCTAAGATTAAATTTTCAATGGATGAGAAATATGCTCTGTACCAGTATTATTTGACGACTTATTATGGCGTTGGCTCAGTTAATTGCTTCGCAGAACAAATGTTTGACTCTGGTGTAAAAACAGCACGTTTGTGGTGGAGTGAGCAAAACAAGTATACTAGGTATTGTAATTTTAAGGTTACGGCTCACGAAAACGGGAGTGTTTGGGGTGTTGGCGATGATGATTTATTTGGTGTCGCATTGACTCTGGATGAAATGATTGATAGGTTAAATAAACTAACCAATGTGGCTGCTCCAGAATCTATTATAGAGGGGGCTACGGACCCAGACGATCCGTATACTCCTGCCGAACCTGGAGATGGTGACTATTGCTACAGTGCAGCTGATGGCTTGAACGGTATGGCATGGGTGCTTTGTCCGACTCTTTATAATTTGAAAGGAACAGCGGAGGGCATAGGTGGTCTTATTGATAATTTGATGGAAGTGGATACCGTGTTCTATGGTTCAGACAGCCAGGCGCATGACGCATGGGAACTTATGCGCAATATGGCAAATGTGTTAATAGTCATTGTACTTCTTGTTATTATCTTTTCACAATTAACAGGATATGGAATTGATAATTACGGCATAAAGAAGATTTTGCCAAGGCTAGTAATAATGGCGATTTTGATTAACTTATCGTTTTTGCTCTGTCAAATCGCAATTGATTTGTCTAATATAATAGGTAATGGTATCAATAATCTACTTCAGGCAGTTGCCAATACTGAGGTTACGGCTTCTCAGGCAATAGCTGGCATTGTTGATGCCTTGTTGGCTGGGGCAGCAACAATTGGCGCAAACGCAGGGGTAATTACTATAGCTATAACTGCTTTTTCAACAGGTAATGGTGTTGCTATAGTAGTCTTGATACTTGCCCTTGTGGCTGTGGTTATAGGCATATTAATATTCTTTATGATGCTTGGTGCAAGAACAATAATTATTGTATTATTCACAGTCCTTTCTCCTCTAGCTATAGCTTGTTACGTTTTGCCAAACACACAGAAATATTATAAAAATTGGTGGAAGGTCTTTTCAACTGCATTAATGATTTTCCCTATATGTGGTGCAACATATGGTCTGTCTGCGATTATTAGATCCATCGTATTCCATAACGGCGAGATGCATATTTTGATGGCCTTAGTAGCCATGTTGACGCCTATATTACCGTATTATATAATGCCAACTCTACTAAAGAACATGATGTCTACACTTGGTAGTGTGGGATCTATATTCAATAGCCTCAGAAGTGGTCTAAACAAGGGTATTTCTGGTGCTTCTAGTATGCTAAGGGATACCGAATCATACAAAAATGCTGCTAAAGAGTCTGCAAATAAAAGGCTAAACAATTACAATACCAGAAGATTTAACAGACTCAAAAATAAAGATGAAAGAATTGCTAAACGTCGTGGCCAGGTGGGTGCTCCACTCGGGAGTAATCTGACCAAAAGACAACAGGTTGATCTTGCTAGAGCGAGTGAGGCAATGAAAAAATATGATAGCGAGTCTCAGGCTGCTGCAGCGGTTCTTGCAGAAAGAGAATTTGGTAGCAAATCTGAGAGCGAGATGAACACAGCATGGGAAGAGGCTTATATAAACGGTGAGACCGCTCGCCTTACTGCTCTTACCGATGTAATGACTTCTAAGTATGGTTCTGGTGCAATATCTACGATGGGAAAAATAATGAGCAAACACAAGGATGTTGATCCTAACGGAAAAATAGCTTCTTCGCTAAAGGCTCTCAGTGATAACACTGTAGCGAATAAAGATTTTGGCAAGCTATTTAGGGCAAAAGCAACAGATGCTTTTAGAATGGCTACTACTCGCGAGGTGGGTGAGGATGGTAAGCTTAGGAATTTGGATTATTATTCTAACAATAATAAAATTTCGACGACGTTTGAAGATGTGCTTGGGCAAGGCGCTAAAGCAGTGGAACGCACTGCGCTTGCTGGTGGTTTTAATGCCATGTTGGGAGAAAATTCTGCTACAAAGATTTTAGAGAACGAGAGTAGTAATCCTGCATTACAAGCTTTTCTTTCTGATAAGGATAAAAGAAGGGCCGTTGAGGCTGTTGCATATGCAGAAAAACAAGGAACAACAATTAAAGATATTATGAATGCTCATGAAGGCGATGCGGCATACAGTAGCGACAAGATTCTAGAAACACTTTCGAAAGCATACAGAGATATCAGCGGTGTGGGAACAGCAACTAATGGGGCTGCGCAGCCTGGTCAAGTGTTTAACGTAAATAATGATGATGGTGCTGGTGGGCCGGAGTTTGATGTGGGCGCATTTAATAGTGCTAAAGAAGCAAGAAATACGGCTAGAAGTGCTGCTGCTAATGCTGCGGCAAACAGCGCAGCAAATAACGCGACAAGTGATGGTTCGGACTTTGATGTAAATGCATTCAACCGTGCAAGAGAATCTCGCAAGCAAAACAAGCCACAGAATGGCCCTGGCGTAATGTAATAAGAAGCCTAAAGGCAAGCTTCGATAACGTGTTCAAATAGGCAGGTGACGGTGAGGGGGCCGACGCCGCCTATTTTTGGTGTGATGGCGGCGAGGTCGTTTCTCTCGCGGACTTCGTCTGCGACATCGCCCTTTAATACGCCATCTTCTGATGCTGTGCCAGCATCTACGATGGCAGCGCCCGGGCGAACCATGTCGCTAGTAATCACACCAGGGCGGCCGGTGGCCGTAATAATTACATCAAAATCTTTTAACGAGCTTAGATCGTCACCACGATGAAACAGCGTTACGTTATATCCAGAGTTCGTAAACATTTTATAAAGCGGGGCACCAACTAATTTGCCGCGGCCGACAATTGCAATTTTGGAACTGGCAACTTTGATATCATAGCCCGCAAGGAGCCAATTAATAGCAGTTGCAGTGGCGGAGTCAAAAGCACCATTTTCGGATAAACCGTCCACGTCCTTTTCGCTTGCAATAAGTGCAGTGAGCTTATCGGTTTTTTCTTTTTCTAGAATTGGGAGCTGCAAAATAATGCCGGAGATTTCTGGATTTTCATTGGCCTCGCGGATTTTGGCAGCGATATCATCCGAAGAAGTAGCGCAGTAATCGATTACCTTTACGCCAATATCTTCGCCGTAGGCAATCTTTAGATTAACGTATTTTGTAATCACAGGATTATCGCTATCGCGAATAATTAGAAGTGTAGGCTTTTTGACCATGCTTCTTACTACATGTGCTTGGCGCTCTTTAATAAAGCCGGCGAGTTCTTCTCCATTTAAAATCTTCATTATACTATCTCCACTGGTTCTTGTTCTAGTTTGTAACCAAAATCATTTTTGACTTTGTCGACGATTTCTTGGCGAGCGGCGGCAAGGTCGCTGTAGCCTTTGGCGGATTCGTTAATAAGAACAAGTGCAGCCTTGTCGTTTACACGCATACCGTGAATGAGCTTGCCAGAAAAGCCGGCTTTTTCAATTAGCCAACCGGAATTAATTTTGTAGCCATCATGGCCATGATAAACTGGATAACCTTTGGTTTCGGCTGCGGCGTAGCCTTCTTCGTCTAGATAAATATTTTTAAAGAACGAGCCAGCGCTGGCGCGTTCTTTTGGATCTGGAAGTTTTTCGCCACGGATAGCAGAAACGATTTTCCTGATGCCTTTTGGTGAAAAATCTGTAGCACCGGTCATGGCGATGTATTTTTCGATGGAATTATAAAACGGACGAGACATCACGCCTTCTTTTAATTCTAGAGTGATGGATATTACAAAGAAGCGGCCTCTTTCTTCTGTATTTAGAAGACTTTTTCGATATGAAAAGCCCATGTCGTCTTTTGTTAGGGTTTTGAATTTTCCGTCTAGAGAATCATAAACCTCGACAGAAACAAAGGTATCCGATACGTCTTGGCCGTAGGCGCCGATGTTTTGAACTGGAGCCGCGCCAGCAGAACCGGGGATTTTGGAAAGTGCCTCGATGCCAGTAAGATTATGTTCGCAGGAGAAGGCAACTACGTCATCCCAGACTTCGCCGCCCATAGCGGTGAGAGTGGTGCCATCTAGCGAGATGCCTTTCATGATGTTTTTGATGATCACGCCTTTAAAACCTTCGTCGTGGCCGATAGTATTAGCGCCGCCACCAAGGATAAAGACTGGGAGATTGTTTTCTTTTGCAAATTTAAAGGCTTTAATAATGTCATCTTTATTTTCAACTTCAAGAACAAGGCGAGCAGGGCCGCCGATACGCATAGTAGTTAGTTCGGAAATAGGAACATTCTCACGTATAATCATGGGTTTATTATACCATTTTTGGGCTTATCTATAAAGCGGGAGCGTTTTATTGAGTGGGGGGAGGGGGTTGTAAATATTTTTGCACTATGCTACAAGGTGGGCAGAAAATAGGGGAGACGTAGTTTAAAAAATATGGCAAGGAGAAAGGAGGGCTATGGAGATTAGCGAGATGAAAATAGTAATTAAGCTAAAAAAGTCTTCTTCTAGAAAAGAAGAAGACTAACAAAACCTGAATTGATT
>JAEEGL015370065.1_pt1 | contig 23761 bp, 21 predicted proteins | sample 9134231 | NCBI WGS metagenome assembly JAEEGL01 (sample SAMN16246548, study PRJNA631951) | gut metagenome | biome: gut microbiome; feature: rumen; material: fiber-attached | host: Bos | place: Iran: Karaj | collected 2018-10 | reverse complement strand
CGGACTTAAGATCGGACAGCAGTACTTCCTGCTCGAAATCCTGACCTCCGCCGATGAAGAACAGATCATAATCGGCCAGGTTAACCTTATCACCGATTTTGACGGGAGTTACATCGTATTCTATTTTACGCCATTCCAGTCTTTTGGACAGGCATCGGATATTGCCTCTGTCGCCGTACAGGTTCAGCACCTCAGGGTACAGATGGCATATGCGTAACTTTGGATCAGCCATATTGCTTCCTCTCTATTTCTGTTCTTTCCAGAATTCGTTCTTGCCGGTAGCACTTCCCAGGACGCTTCTGAGAGCGAGCATGGATGTGTAGTTCGGAAGCACAAAGACCGGAAGACCGTGTGTTGTAACTATATCTATAAGGGTATTGTTATCTTCAACAAGGGTGATATCCTCCTCGGAAGCATCACCGTACTTAAGCCGGACTTCCATGTCCTCGGCTCTGGTGCCGGATACATAAATATGCTTGCAATGAGGGTCCTTGGTTACCTTTTCGTGGTCAGCATCCCAGATCCATGAGATATCATGGCCATCTGCTGTCTTGTCATTCAGACAGAATACAGCAACATAATCGCTGTCCAGAGATGATAGGTACGAGAGGGCCTGATTACATCCGGCCGGATTCTTTACAAGGATCATCTGGATATCAGTGTCTTTATAGTTAAATGTTTCCATGCGGCCGAAGGTTGAATGCACGGAAGCGAGGGATTTCAGTATATGACCTCGATTCAGGCCGGCTGCCTCGAAGGCACCTATTGCCGCAATGGAATTATAAACATTGTAAAGTGCCGGCAGACCTATCTGGACCTTCTTAGTTATGGTTTCGCCGGAATCGGAAGGAAGCTTGATCTGAACGGAGGTGCCATTTGCAGAGAACTTATCTATAGAAGTAACTGCGATGTCCGGTTCAGGTCGCTTATATCCGCACTCAGGACAGTAGAAGCTGCCCAGATGAGCATATGTATGGAAATCATACTTGTATTCAGTTCCGCACTTAATGCAGTATTTAGCATCCGACAGAGTGTCTGGATCCACGTCATCAGATGGAACATTTATTCCATAGTAGACTACTTTGCCAGGGAAATCAGTTCCCAGAGAAGCAGTAAGTGAACAGTCTGCATTTAAGCAGAGGGTTGTATCTGGTACAAGCTCGATACCCTTTCGTATAGCTTCAAGGGTGTGCATGACCTCACCATATCTGTCCAGCTGATCGCGGAAGAGGTTAGTGACCACGATAACCTTCGGTTTGATAAGTGGCACGACCTTGTGCAGAGCGCCTTCATCGCACTCGATTATGGCGTACTGCTTTTTCGGCTTGCCCGATAGAGTAGAATTAGCTGTAAACTCAGCAGTGATGCCAGTAAGGAGATTTGCACCCGATACATTTGACAGGACATCTATGCCTGCAGACTGCAGGGCATGACGAAGCATACCACATGTAGTGGTCTTGCCGTTAGTTCCTGTTACTACTATTATATTTATGTTTTGGGATACTACTTCCAGAATCTTCTTATCAAATACCATCGCGGAGCGGCCCGGCAGGGTTGTGCCTCCTCGATGAAGCAGATGCAGCGACCCACGTGAAACCTGACAGGCTGCTACAGAGAAAAATGTTTTAATTGGATTATGCCCCATTTCAACTCATCCTTATTGAATAATAAAAAAGTCTTCTTATTTTATAAGTTATAAATTTGAATCACATCAAGAATGCTAGCATAATTTAGCTATATTGTAAAGGAGACATGGGGTGAAATGTAACGTGTATAATCCAAGTATTGCCGTAAATTTTATAGAAAAAATAGGCAAGTACTAAAAAATAAAAATTTATGTCAACTTCTGCTTGATTTTTACTGAAAATCATGTAGAATATTAGCAAAGTGTGCCAAAAACAAGCTAAAAAGCCCGATAATTAAGGATTTTAGTTGACAATGGTATACATAAGTGTTAATATAGTCGTGTAATAAATTTGTAACAAATTAAGTCGAAAATGTAAAAAAATTGTAACAAAACACAATATATTGTGCTTTTACAACAATCAGGAGGTTACATAATGTATAAACCATCGAAGAAATTACTTGCGTCAGTTCTTGCTGCAGGGATGTTAATTTCTGTATCAGCTGTCAATTTTGACGTTGAAGCTGGTCAGGAATACGATTCTTCAAACGTGGGTATAACAGGATTTGTTGAAACTTTTATTGAAAATGATACATCAGGTGATTCGGTAGCCGCTCTTACAAACGGTATTGTATCAGCTAAGGATTATGTATCACCTATAGCTACAGAGACAGATGAAGCAGCTCCAGAGGAGTCAGGAAGTCCTACAGATGCAAAGGATTATCCACAGTTCCAGGACAGAGCAGTTGTAGTTGCAGACAGCAAGGTTAATATCCGTAAGGCTTCAAGCACAGATGCAGAAGTAATCGGAACACTTGACAGAAGCGGTGTATGTCTCGTAGATGAGATCGGTGATGAGTGGACTAAGATTGAGTCCGGATCATGTGTAGGATATATTGCAAATGATTATCTGCTCTATGGTGACGATGCAGGTAAGTGGAGCGAAGAGAACGGAGTTGGAAGATCAGCTACTGTTAATACAGCAACACTTAAGGTTCGTGCAGATAAGGATGAGGGCAGTGAGTGTGTAACACTTATTCCTGAAGGCGAAGAGTACCAGGTACTCAGCGTAAGTGATGAGTGGACAGAGATCGTAATCGACGATGACATCAGAGGATTCGTTCGAAATGAATATGTAGATGTAGAATATGATAAGACTCTTGCAGTTTCTGTAGAGGAGCAGAGAGCGATAGATGCTGAGATCGAGAGACAGCGTCAGGAAGAAGAGAGAAAGTACCTCGAGTACCTTGCTTCACTTGAACAGCAGAATCAGCAGCAGCAGGCAGCAGATGGTACACAGCAGCAGACAGCTGACGGTACACAGCAGCAGACAGCTGATGGAACTCAGCAGCAGACACAGGATCAGCAGCAGGCAGCTCCTGAACCAGAACCAGCTCCTGAACCAGAACCGGAACCAGCACCAGAGCCATCATATGCAGCACCAGCTGGACAGACAGGTGTAGATCTTTGTAACTTCGCATGTCAGTTCGTAGGTTGCCCATATGTATACGGTGGTACAAGTCTTACAGGCGGTGCAGACTGCTCAGGTTTCGTTCAGTCAGTATATGCTAATTATGGTATCGGACTTCCACGTACAGCTGCAGAACAGTCTGGATCAGGTGTAGAAGTAAGCTTATCAGATCTTCAGCCAGGAGACCTTTGCTTCTATGATAACGGTGGATACATCGGACACGTTGCTATCTATATCGGTGGCGGACAGGTTGTACATGCATCTAACCCTAGTTCAGGTATCAAGATTTCAACATTCAATTACAGAACACCTGTTAAGGCAACAAGACTTCTTGGACAGTAATTTCATAAGATTATTCAGAGAGCTATCGGATTATCTGGTAGCTCTCTTTTTCTATGTCTGCAAAGTTTGCTCGATGGCGAAAAACTACTCTCTGACTTGTATATAGGTTGAAGCCGTAGACTTTTATCAATATAAGAAAGAGAGATCTTATGAAGACAATAACAGTTAATCTGACATGCAAAAGCTGCAACAATACATTTGCCCATACAAAGAGCGTAAAGGGCGATGGAAAAGCGTATATCTTCTGGGCTAAGAGTAATGTGACCCAGTGCCCACGCTGCTATGCAGAGGAGAAGATGAAGGAGCGCATGGAGTGGACTCTTCAGTATCTGTCAGATAATTGTATTAATCTGCCGGAGCTTACGGGAACACCTGGGCAGATCAAATATGCTGAAAAGCTTAGGAATGAATTTGTAGAGAAGTATTATCTGGACATAGTCGATGCTGTGGATAAATATATGCGTAATCTGTATATATTCGAAGCTGAGGCTGCTGAGAAGGATATAAGGCCTGGACAGGCAGCACTTCTGAAATGGGAAGGGACAAGGGATTATTTCCTGTTTGCAAGCGTTTATATCCAGAGTGCAGGCTTTCTTATTGACATGTTCCTGGGTGATGACATAGAAAGAGTTGTTGCATAATTGTTAAGTGTGAATTATTATGCATTTGTGCAACTTGCACAACGAATTTTCAAATCAGTTAACAATAATTCACATAGTCGTTATGTATACCATGTTGATAATCCACATTCTAAGTGCTTAAAATATAGGTTATAAACAAAGTTATCCACATTATCAACAGTTTTGTGGTTTTACATAATATAATTTTCAACGATTAAAAAAAATTTTAATTTCGTGATTTGTAACAAATTTTTCATAATTTGGGAAATTTTTCAGAGGAAAAAATGAATAAATAGCCGAAATAGGAATATTTAATGAATTGTCAGACAAAGACCCTAAATTCAATAATATTGATTGATAGAATGGCATTTATATGGTATAATTTCTATATTCTAGTTAAAAGGGGTGATTTTATGAATTATATAATCAGCGGCAAAAATATTGATGTAACCGAGGGCCTTAGAGCAGCAGTCTACGATAAGCTTGGAAGACTGGAGAAGTTCTTTACGGAGGACACTAAAGCACAGGTTACTTTTTCAGTTGAGAAGGAGAGACAAAAGATAGAGGTTACCATTCCTATGAAGGGACACATAATCAGAGCTGAGCAGGTTAGTGATGATATGTATGTTTCTATCGATATGGTAGTCGAGATAATAGAGAGACAGGTAGTAAGATATAAGAAGAAGATAGTTGATCAGAATCAGGACGCTGCTTACTTCCAGGATAGCTTCCTTGATGAAGAGTATGAGGACGAAGGTGATGATATTCAGATCATCAGAAGCAAGAGATTTGCTGTTAAGCCTATGTATCCGGAAGATGCATGTGTTCAGATGGAACTTCTTGGACACAACTTCTATGTATTCAGAAATGCTGAGACAGATGAAGTTAATGTAGTATATAAGAGAAAGGGCAATACTTACGGGCTCATTGAACCTGAGTTTTAATCTTCTCATTATAGACCTTGCGCTTTAGGGAGCGCGAAACAAAACAGGCGTGGATGCCAGACTAGAGTCTGATATCCACGCTTTTTTGCTTGCTTAGAATATGATGAAATTTGCTTGCCTAGAATATGATGAAATGATATAGTAATAAGATGCATGACTAGTATTATCGGCGTACTTCAATCCATAAGGTTCAGAAGAGCATCTGCCGATAGAGGAGGATTATAAATGTCTATAGCAGATAAATTATTTGGTACACATAGTGACAGAGAGCTTAAGAAGATCAAGCCTCTTGTAGAGGGTGTTCTGGCACTTGATGAAGATATGCAGAAGCTTAGCGATGAAGAGCTCAGAGCTAAGACTCAGGAGTTCAAGGACAGACTTGCTGCAGGCGAGACTCTGGATGATATCCTTGTAGAGGCATTTGCCGTAGTAAGAGAGGCTGCATACAGAGTTCTTAATATGAAGCCATTCCCAGTGCAGGTAACTGGTGGTATTATTCTCCATCAGGGACGAATCGCTGAGATGAAGACAGGTGAAGGTAAAACACTTGTTTCTACCATGCCTGCTTACTTAAATGCACTTGAAGGCAAGGGCGTACATATCGTTACAGTTAACGACTACCTGGCAAAGCGTGACTCGGAGTGGATGGGTGAAGTTCACAGATTCCTGGGTCTTACAGTAGGCGTTATCCTTAACTCTTACAAAACAGAAGAGCGTCAGGAAGCATATAACTGCGATATTACTTACATTACAAATAACGAGCTTGGATTCGATTATCTGAGAGATAACATGGCTGTATATAAGGAGAAACTGGTTCAGCGTACTCTGCATTATGCTATCATCGACGAGATTGACTCCATCCTTATAGATGAGGCAAGAACACCTCTTATCATTTCCGGTCAGAGTGGTAAGTCCACAGATATCTATAAAATGTGTGACTACCTGGCACGTCGTATGGAGAGAGGTACTGCATCAACAGAGATCAGCAAGATGGATGCCATCATGGGTATAGCTATAGAAGAAGATGGTGATTATCTTGTAAATGAGAAGGATAAGTACATAGTATTCACTGAGAAGGGTGTTAAGGAGATAGAGAAATTCTTCCATATAGAGAACCTTGCAGATAGTGAGAACCTGGATATCCAGCATACTATGCTTCAGGCACTTCGTGCTCATGCACTTATGCACAGAGATCAGGACTATGTAGTTAAGGACGACGAAGTACTTATCGTAGATGAGTTCACAGGTCGTATCATGCCGGGACGTAGATTCAATGATGGTCTGCACCAGGCTATAGAAGCAAAGGAACAGGTAAAGGTTAAGAGAGAGAGTAAGACTCTTGCAACTATTACATTCCAGAACTTCTTCAATAAATATGATAAGAAAGCCGGAATGACCGGTACTGCACAGACAGAGGAAACCGAGTTCCGTGAAATATATGGAATGGACGTTGTTGTAGTTCCTACAAACCGCCCTATCGCCCGTAAGGATCTGGACGATTCCATATTCAAGACAAAAAGAGAGAAGCTGAACGCTATCGTTAATGAGGTTGTGGAATCCTATAAGAGAAAGCAGCCTGTATTGGTAGGTACAGTTAATATCGATGCATCTGAGGAGATTAGCGCACTTCTCAAGAAGAAGAATATACCTCATAAGGTACTGAATGCTAAGTTCCATGAACTCGAGGCTGAGATCGTAGCAGATGCAGGTCAGCCTGGAGCAGTTACTATCGCTACTAACATGGCCGGCCGTGGTACCGATATCAAGCTTGGCGAAGGAGTTGCTGAGTTAGGAGGACTTAAGGTTATAGGTACAGAGAGACATGAGTCAAGACGTATCGATAATCAGCTCCGTGGACGTTCCGGACGTCAGGGAGATCCGGGTGAATCCAAGTTCTACCTGTCTCTTGAAGATGATCTGATGAGACTCTTCGGTTCAGAGAGAGTTATGGGTGTATATGATACACTTAAGATCCCTGAAGGAGAAGAGATTCAGCATAAGACTATTACAAGCTTCGTTGAGAGAGCTCAGAAGAAGATCGAGTCCAACAACTTCGCAATCAGAAAGAGCCTTCTGGAATATGATGAAGTTAATAACGAGCAGAGAGAAGTCATCTACGAAGAGCGTCGTAAAGTTCTGGATGGCGAAGACATGCACGATACAATTATAGATATGGTTGAGAGTACTGTAGGTTCCTATGTTGACAGAGTTGCTTCAAATGAAGCAGAGCCTGCTGACTGGGATATGAAGGAACTTAATGAGACTCTTAATCCTATCGTTCCTCTTGGAAGAATTGAACTTACAGAGGATGAGAAGAAGAGAGGAAGCGCAGATGCGTTCAGACAGCGTCTCCAGGAGCAGGCTGTCGAGCTCTATAAGAATAGAGAGGCTGACTTCCCAAGTCCTGAGATAATGCGTGAGGTAGAGCGTGTTATGCTTCTGAAATGTGTTGACCGCAAGTGGATGGACAACATAGATGACATGGAACAGCTCCGCCAGGGTATCGGACTTCAGTCCATGGGTGGACGTGATCCAGTAGTAGAATACAAGCTGGCTGGTCTTGAAATGTTCAATGCCATGACAGAGTCTATAAAGGAAGAGACTGTAAGAATCATGTTCCATATCAGATTACAGCCTCAGGAAGAAGTAAAGAGAGAAGAGGTTGCCAAGGTTACAGGAACCAACAAGGATGAGACAGTTAAGAAGGGGCCTGTTAAGAAGAAGGATGCTAAGGTATATCCAAATGATCCATGTCCTTGTGGCTCTGGCAAGAAATACAAGAATTGTTGCGGGCGGAAATAATATAAATAATCGAGGAATATTTCATGCTGGAAATAGATGAGTACAAGTTGGAGATTGGCAAATATAAGATTCCGCTTGGTGAAGTAAAAGAGTCTCTGGACATTGAGAATAAGGAAAAGAGAATAGCAGAACTGGAAGCAGACATGGAAGCACCGGGATTCTGGGATGATGTGGAGAAGTCCGGCCAGATCATGAAGGAAATCAAAGGTCTGAAGAGCACTATCGAGAGCTATAATGAACTCGAGACAGCTTATGAAGACATCGAGACCATGATCGAGATGGCAAATGAGGATGCTGACGAGGATCTCATTAAGGAAACTGGTGATATGCTGAAGGATTTCACTGAAAGGTTCGAGTCCTTCCGTATTGAGACACTTCTTTCAGGTGAGTTTGACACCAACGATGCTACCGTTAAGATCAATGCCGGTACCGGTGGTACAGAGGCGTGTGACTGGGTCAGCATGACTTATCGAATGTACACCAGATGGGCCCAGAGCCATGGCTTTGAGCTTACAGAGATGGATCTTATAGATGGTGATGAAGCAGGAATCAAATCCGTTACATTTCAGGTGTCGGGCTATCATGCTTATGGTTATCTGAAGTCTGAGCATGGTGTTCACAGACTGGTTAGGATTTCGCCATTTAACGCTAATGGCAAGAGACAGACCTCCTTCTGTCAGGTGGAAGTTCTTCCAGTGATTGATGAAGCCGTTGATATTGAGATCAAGGATGAAGATATCAGAATAGATACATATAGAGCAAGTGGTGCCGGTGGACAGCATATCAATAAGACGTCTTCGGCTATCAGAATAACTCATATCCCAACGGGTATAGTTGTTCAGTGTCAGAATGAGAGATCACAGCATCAGAACAAGGATCAGGCCATGAGGATGCTTACTTCTAAGCTGTATCTGATGGAGAAGCAGAAACAGATGCAGCAGATGTCTGATATAAAGGGCGATGTGATGGAGGTTGGATTCGGAAGTCACATCAGGTCATACTTCCTTCAGCCATATACATTGGTTAAGGATTCCCGAACAGGCTGTGAGATGGGAGATGCATACAAGGTTCTGGATGGATATATCGATCCTTTTATAAATGCATATCTAAAATGGATCGCTACGTCCGGTGATGATGAATAATAACATTTCAAAAACAATATTTATAGAGAGGTAACACCATGGTAAATGTTGCAATCCTTGGATACGGAACTGTAGGTTCCGGAGTTTTCAAGATAATTGAACAAAATAACAGACATGTATCAAGACGTGCAGGTGATGTGGTCAAGGTTAAATATGTTCTTGACCTGAGAGATTTCCCTGGAGATCCTGTGGAAAGCGTACTGGTTCATGACATTGATACTATCATCGATGATGAAGAGATCGATGTTGTAGTAGAGGTTATGGGCGGTGTTGAGCCTGCTTATACATTTGTTAAGAGAGCTCTTAAGGTAGGTAAGAGTGTATGTACATCCAACAAGGAGCTGGTTGCTAAGCATGGAGCTGAGCTTCTGGAAATCGCAAAGGATAAGAAGGTAAACTTCTTCTTCGAAGCAGCTGTTGGTGGTGGAATACCGGTTATCAGACCTATGAATGAGTGTCTCACAGTTGATCACCTTGATAACATTCAGGGTATCCTCAATGGTACAACCAACTACATCCTTACTAAGATGGAAGATGAGGGTGCTGATTTCAATGATGTTCTTAAGATCGCTCAGGATAAGGGCTATGCAGAACGTAATCCTGAAGCAGATATTGAGGGACATGATGCATGCCGTAAGATAGCAATCCTTGCATCTCTTGCATATGAGAAGCAGGTTGATTTCGAGGATATCTATACAGAAGGTATTACCAAGATCACAACAGAGGATTTCTTCTATGCATCACAGATTGGTGCATCCATCAAGCTTCTGGGTCTTGCCAAGAGAGAAGATGGTACAGTATATGCAATGGTAGCACCTTTCATAGTATATAATGACAATCCACTTTATGCTGTAAAGGGAGTTTATAATGCAATTCTCCTCAGAGGAGATATGCTGGGTGATGTAATGCTCTACGGTAAGGGAGCAGGATCACTTCCTACAGCAAGTGCGGTAGTATCAGATGTTGTTGATGCCATTAAGAGAACAGGTAACACAGCCGCTGTATTCTGGGCAAGAGAGAAGAGACAGCTGGGCGATGTGTCACATTTCAAAACTCCTTTCTTCGTAAGAGTTCGTGGAACTGGTATTGAAAATGAGATAGAGAAGGCATTTGGCCAGGTTACATACATTAATGATAAGACTATTGATGGTGAAGTAGCATTTATAACTAAAGTAATGACAGGTGGGGAAATGTCAAAAGCAGCTGAATCACTCGACGTAATAAGTCAGATTAGAGTAAGCCGGTAAGGAGGCCTGAAAATGCTTATAGTTAAAAAGTTCGGTGGTACATCAGTTGGTAACAGAGACAGGATATTCAGAGTTGCCGAGAGATGTATCGAAGATTATAAGAACGGAAATGATGTAGTTGTAGTCCTGTCAGCTATGGGTAAGTACACAGATGTACTTATAGATATGGCAAAGGAGATCAATCCTAATCCTCCTAAGAGAGAGATGGATATGATCCTGACCACTGGAGAACAGCAGTCAGTCGCACTGATGGCTATGGCAATGTCTTCACTGGGAGTACCTGCTGTATCCCTTAATTCTTTCCAGGTTGCAATGCATACAACTTCAGATTACAGCAACGCACGAATCAAGAGAATTGACAGCGAGCGTATAAGAACTGAGCTGGAGCAGAGAAAGATAGTTATCGTTACAGGATTCCAGGGAGTAAACAAGTTTGATGATTATACTACTCTGGGTCGTGGTGGATCAGATACAACAGCAGTTGCAATAGCAGCAGCTCTTCATGCAGATAAATGTGAGATATACACAGACGTTGATGGCGTTTACACAGCAGATCCAAGAAAAGTTCCAAATGCACGTAAGCTGGATGTCATAACCTATGATGAAATGCTTGAACTTGCTACACTTGGTGCAGGAGTTCTGCATAATCGTTCTGTAGAACTTGCTAAGAAATATGGAGTAAAGCTTGTTGTTCGTTCAAGTCTGAACATGAATGAGGGAACTGTTGTTAAGGAGGGAACCAAGATGGAAAAAATGATAGTAAGTGGTGTTGCAGCTGATCAGGATGCAGCCAGAGTTGCAGTTATAGGTCTTAAGGATGAGCCGGGAGTGGCATTTAAGCTGTTCAACGCTCTCGCTAAGAGCAACATAAATATAGACATGATACTTCAGTCAATCGGACGTCATGGAAAGAAGGATATCTCCTTCACATGTTCTGATGAGGATGCAGATCTTGCTAAGCAGATCATTGAAGAACAGATGGATTTCGAAGACATCGATGTAGATAAGGGAGTTGCAAAGGTTTCTATAGTTGGAGCCGGAATGCAGAGTAACGCAGGCGTTGCTGCTAAGATGTTCGAAGCACTCTTCGATGCAAATATCAATATCAGAATGATCTCTACATCAGAGATAAGAGTTACAGTACTTATCAATGAGAAGAATACAGAGAGAGCATTAAATGCAATCCATGACAAGTTCGATCTTGGAAGCGATAAATAATCATATAAAATGTAACGAAAACAGCGTGTACATAGTACACGCTGTTTTTGTTTCATTAGTTGGTTTGATTATCTCTAATGGTATTGGTTAATTGAATGAATAGATCTAACTCCTCTTTAGGAACATTCATTACAATTTCTATAGACTTCTTAATTCCTCCATAGGTTTTATTGTTTGGAAGAAAAAGCATATAGAGTTCTACATCAAGTACATTTGCGATAGAAATAAGATTCTCCAGATCAGGATACTCTATGTAGTGATTTATGAAATTGCTTACATAGTTTTTAGATAACCCGCTGAGTTCACTGAGTTTCCTCATGGAGAGCCCTTTATAATCAGTATATTTGATAATATTTTCGCGGAGATTATCCATTTCGTCTTTTGATGGAACTATTGACATTGATAAATCCTCTCTGGTTGTAAAATGATGGAACGTTATTTACAAGAAATATTATATAGCACCATATGAATGAATATGATATATGCAAAAGGGCGTTTCGGATGCAGATGCCAAAAACGAACTCCCGGAGAGGTTATTTTGATAAAAATGTATTTAGCATTTGACGAAGATGAGTTTACATAATATTCTAAATTTACAAGGTATACTAAATGGTCGTAATAATGCTTGATACAGGGGGTGAATTATGTGCTACTACAGAAATATCGACCATGTAGACCTAAGAGAAGGTAGTGTTGTGAAGGCTTACATGGGGAATGCGAGAATCTACACATCGGACGGGATCACTCAGGATAATAAGAGGATTTCCAGAAAAACAAAAAGATTTTATAGAGTTACTGGCAGATGGAAAGTGGTTCGCAAGCTATTTAATGTCCGATATAAAAGCTATTTAATCTACATACTATAGTATTCTATTGACTATATGTGATATAATGGCGGTTGATATTATAGATATCAACCGCTATTAATATGTTATCCGGAGGATAAGTTAATGAAAATGTATAATGAAATGTCAAAAGAAGAGCTTGCTGACCTTATAGCTGAGCTTAAGAAAACCTATAAGAAGTTTCAGGATATGGACCTTCATCTTGATATGAGCAGAGGTAAGCCTTGCCGCGAGCAGCTGGATCTCTCCATGGGAATGATGGATGCTCTGAATTCAGAAGCTGACCTGTCATGTGCAGATGGCACAGACTGCCGTAATTATGGCGTACTTACAGGTATAGATGAGGCGAAGGTTCTTATCGGAGATATGATGGAGAATAATCCAGACAATATCATTATATTTGGGAACTCATCGTTAAATGTAATGTATGATACCATAGCTCGTGCCATGACTCACGGAATCATGGGCAATACACCTTGGAGCAAGCTGGACAAGGTTAAGTTCTTATGCCCAGTACCAGGTTATGACAGACATTTTGCAATTACAGAATACTTCGGATTTGAGATGATACCAGTTCCACTTGATGAAAATGGACCTGATATGGATATGGTAGAGAAGCTTGTATCAGAGGATGAGGCAATAAAGGGTATATGGAGTATTCCTAAGTACTCAAATCCTACAGGCTATTCATATTCAGATGAGACTGTAAGAAGATTTGCAAGACTTAAGCCTGCAGCATCAGATTTCCGTATCTTCTGGGATAATGCATATGGAATCCATCATTTATATGATGATAAGCAGGATTATCTCATTGAGATTCTTGCAGAATGTAAGAGAGCAGGAAATCCTGATCTGGTTTACAAGTTTGCATCTACTTCTAAGATCACATTCCCGGGAAGTGGTATAGCAGCTATAGCTACATCTCTTAACAATTTGGAAGATATCATGAACCAGATGAAGATACAGACCATCGGTCACGATAAGGTTAATCAGCTGAGACATGTAAGATTCTTCAAGGATATACATGGTATGACAGAGCATATGAGAAAGCATGCAGATATAATCCGCCCTAAGTTCGAAGCAGTTGAGAGAATCTTCGAGACAGAGCTTGGAGGACTGGGAATCGGAACATGGACAGAGCCAAATGGAGGATATTTCATAAGCTTTGATTCTATGGATGGATGTGCTAAGGAAATAGTTGCAATGGCAAAGAAGGCAGGAGTTGTACTTACCGGAGCAGGAGCAACATGGCCATATGGTAAGGATCCACACGATTCAAATATCCGTATAGCACCTACATATCCTACACTCGAGGATCTGCAGCTGGCAGCTAAGCTTTTTGCACTTTGCGTAAAGCTGGTTAGTGCTAAGAAGCTCTATTCAGAGAAGTAATGATGATCTGATCATCTATATGTTATATAAGGTATTTAAGTTACAAGAGGGGTAAATTATGGCAAAGAAGATTGATTACAAAAGAAGTGATTATATTAGCTGGGATCAATATTTTATGGGGATAGCCCAGCTGTCTGCAGAGAGAAGCAAGGACCCAAGTACTCAGGTAGGTGCCTGTATAGTAGGCGAGGATAACCGTATTCTCTCAGTAGGTTACAATGGAATGCCTGAAGGCTGTGATGATGACGATATGCCTTGGGGCAGAGACGGATCTGCACTTGACAGTAAGTACGTATTCGTATGTCACGCAGAGCTTAATGCAATCCTTAACTATAGAGGAAGCGGTACTGTAAAGGGTGCCAGATGCTATGTAACACTCTTCCCATGTAATGAATGTGCTAAGGCTATCATTCAGAGTGGTATCAAGGAGATAGTATATCTCTCTGACAAGTACGCAGATACAGAGAGCACAATTGCATCCAAGAAGATGTTCAATATGGCTGGCGTGAAGTACAGACAGTACGAGTCGAAGGACCGCAATCTTACCATTACCGTATAGCGGAGATGGAGTTAATACAAGGACAGTTAATATATGATGCAAATTGATAAAAAAGAAAGCTTTTCCAGGAAAGAAACCTTCGAGTATGCCAAAGCACTAGGCGAGAAGGCCGAAGCGGGACAGGTATACTGTCTCAGCGGTGATCTGGGAGTAGGTAAAACTGTTTTTGCCCAGGGCTTCGGTGCCGGAATCGGTATAACTGAACCTATGTCCAGCCCTACATTTACCATATTGCAGGAGTATCACGAGGGAAGACTTCCGCTCTACCATTATGATGTCTACAGGGTAGGGGATGTGGATGAGATGGAAGAGACCGGTTTCTATGAATATGCCGGCGGAGACGGCGTGACACTTATAGAATGGGCAGAACTCATATCAGACATAATTCCGGATAATGCAGTCTGGATCAAGATTGAGAAGGATGTAGAGAAAGGCTTTGATTACAGGATCATCACAGTGTCTGAATAATTGATTACAAAGGATACGACATGAAAATACTGGGAATAGACAGCTCCGGAATGGTTGCGTCGGTTGCAATCGTTCAGGATGATGTGGTAATTGCAGAATATACCATGAATCATAAGAGGACTCATTCAGAGACTCTCCTTCCTATGATTGATGAGATCGTAAAAACTTCAGAGACTAAGCTGGAAGATATAGATGCCATAGCTATTGCATCAGGACCGGGTTCCTTTACAGGACTCAGGATCGGAGCGGCTACAGCAAAGGGACTGGGCCTTGCATTGGGTAAGCCTATAGTTCCCGTAAAAACCTGCGAAGGACTGGCGTATAACCTGTGGGGAGCATCCGGGGTTATCTGCCCTATCATAGATGCACGCAGAAACCAGGTTTATACCGGAATCTACAAGGTTTCAGGCGGAGTTGAAGTGATCATGGATCAGGAACCTATGGACATCCATGAACTGATTAATAAGTTAAATGTACTTCTTGCCGGAAATGATGGCATGGTTAAGGAAGCGGATGTATCCGTTACATTTCTCGGAGATGGCGTTCCTATATATCAGGAAACTATATGGAATGAGATAGGAGTGCCTTGCAGAATGGCTCCAGCATCTGTTAACAGACAGAGAGGCGCCAGTATAGCTGCTTATGGAGAAATACTTTATAAAGAGAAGAAATATGTAAGTGCAGATGATTTTGCACCTGAATATCTGAGAAAATCTCAGGCAGAAAGGGTGAAGGAAAGTGGCAAGTAAAGTCATAGAGAAGCTGGCAGAGACATACCAGGTACTATATCTGGATCCGGATGCGACGGAACAGGAAGAGTACGGGAAGGTACTTCTTAAAGGACAGCCGGCACCTGCAACTGATTTAGGACATTTTATAGGAGATGACAGGGATGTTCATGATACTGTCGATACTCCTGCAGGGCCTGTAGAGGTTATAACTCTGTATAACAGGTCCGATTTTGAGGTGTTTGTCAGATGTATGATGGCTGCCAAGGACGGCCCTAAAAGGCAGGTTCCAAAGACCACAGGCGCATCCACCCTGGTTACATTTAACTGGGACAAGATAAGAGCCAACAGGGATGATTATAAGGAGACCATCATTGTTCTGTCGGTGGGTCCTTATAGTAATGTACCTGCGGAGGAAGTAGGACTGGAGCCGGATGAGTGGGCTGAGAAGTCGTATCTCATAAGGAAGTTCCATGAGTGTAATCATTTCATATGCAGAAAGCTGTTCCCAGATCAGATAGAGGCTGTGTGGGATGAGCTGGTGGCAGATGCTATAGGAATCTGTGGCGCATATGGATATTTTGATCCGGAGCTTGAACTGAAGTTTCTGGGAATAAAAGATTGTAAGTACGTAGGCGGAAGGCTGGAGAATTATACTGAGATAACCGATGAACTTGTAGGAAAAGTTGTAGAGGTTATGGAAGAATTCGATGACATCATTAAAATCTATGAAGGACTGGAGCCTTTTGACCTGATACCGATTCTGGAAGAAACGCAGGGTGATTTGTGGGGATAGTGTATGACACTTATTTCGGATATAGCGAAGCTAGAGGCTGAAATATTCTCGGATCCATGGACAGAAGAAAGCCTGAACGATACATTTGAATATGATTACAATCATCTTCTGGTGGAGAAGAGGGATGGAAGGATAGTGGGTTATATTATCTACTCTGAGGTTCAGGGCGAGGCGGAGCTGCTTCGTGTTGCCGTGGAGAAGAGTTATCGGAGAAAGGGTATAGCCAGGAAGCTGATAAAGGGCATGTTGCGAGAACTCAGGGAGTTCGAGGCTGAAAGAGTTACTCTGGAGGTAAGAGCCCATAATATATCAGCGGTTCAGCTTTATAAGAGATTTGGCTTCAAGGAGCTTTTCGTCAGAACGAATTATTATCATGATCCTGAAGATGATGCGCTTATATTCCAGAAGGAATTATAGAATTATGCCGGCAATCGATACAGCAGTGTCGGTTGCTTCTTTGTACATAACAGAGCTTGAAAGACGAGGAATAATATAAATGATAGATGTATGTCTGCTGGGAACAGGCGGTATGATGCCGCTCCCATACAGAGCACTTACATCCCTGATGCTTAGATATAATGGAAGCAGCTTCCTGGTGGATACAGGAGAGGCGACCCAGATACAGGTTCGAAGAAGGGGATGGAGTTTTAATCCAATAGATGTGATATTTATAACGCATTTTCATGCTGATCATATAAGTGGTCTGCCGGGAATGCTTCTTGCTATGGGAAATGCCGACAGAACAGAGCCTGTTACTATAGTCGGACCAAAGGGAATAGAACATGTGGTAAGGTCGCTGTGTGTAATAGCACCGAGACTTCCTTTTGATCTGGAATTTGTGGAACTGGATAGTTCTCTTGATGAAGAGATTCTGGAAGTAAAGGGACTCAGGGTTAAGGCATTTAAGGTAAATCACAACATGCTCTGCTATGGTTACAGCTTTGAACTGGACAGAGCAGGCAAGTTCGATGCAGAGGCAGCCAAGGATCTGGGGCTTCCGGTTCAGTACTGGAGTCATCTGCAGGCAGGTGAAGAGATTGAATATGAAGGTAAGACCTACACCAGCGATATGGTGATGGGACCTGCCAGAAAGGGTCTCAAGATAACCTATACTACAGATACAAGACCGACAGATAAGATAGTGGAAGAGGCCACAGGAGCAGATATCTTCATCTGTGAAGGAATGTATGGTGACAATGATGAAGAGTCCATAACCAAGGCTAAAGAGAAGAAGCATATGACAATGCAGGAAGCTGCAGAGATTGCGGCGAAGGCTCAGCCTAAGGAATTATGGCTCACCCACTATTCGCCATCTATGATCAAGCCTGAACAGTATGGGGATGAGCTCAGGAAGATATTCCCAAATACTGTTGTTAGTAAAGACAGAAGGACAACGCTCCTTAAATTTGAAGAGGATTGATGAATGAGTAAGTATATACTTGGAATCGAAACCTCCTGTGATGAGACAGCCGCTGCGGTGGTGGCTGATGGCAGAGAGGTCATATCAAATATCATATATACACAGATTCCGACTCACACTGAATACGGTGGAGTGGTTCCGGAAATTGCTTCCCGAGAACATGTGAAGAAGATAAACCAGGTTATAGAGATGGCTATAGAAGAATCCGGAAAAACCTGGGAGGAATTAGAGGCTATAGCCGTGACCTACGGTCCGGGACTTGTGGGTCCGCTTCTTATAGGAGTGAGTGCCGCAAAGGCTATTGCGTATGCGAAGCACATTCCTCTTGTTGGCGTGAATCATATAGAGGGACATATCTGCGCGAATTATCTCTATGAGAGTGGAGAGGCGAATTCCTCATCTGGTATAAAGCCTCCATATATGTGTCTTGTGGCATCGGGTGGACATTCTCACATAGTAAGAGTTGATGATTATAATAAATATACTATAATTGGCCGTACTCATGATGATGCAGCAGGAGAAGCATTTGACAAGGTGGCAAGAGCCATCGGACTTGGTTATCCGGGCGGTCCTAAGGTGGACAAGCTGGCTAGAGAGGGTGATCCTCATGCCATAGAATTCCCACGTGCCAGTGTCGGTGACAGTCCATATGATTTCTCCTTCAGTGGAATCAAGTCGGCGGTTCTGAATTATCTCAATGGCTGCGAGATGAAGGGGATTGAAGTGAATAGGGCGGATGTAGCGGCTTCCTTCCAGCAGGCAGTTGTGGATGTTCTGACAGATCACACCATCCAGGCAGCAGAGGACGAAGGACTTAAAACAGTGGCTCTGGCCGGAGGAGTGGCAGCAAATACTCTTCTTAGAGAGACTATGGAAGATAAATGTAAGGAGCGCGGCATTACATTTAACTGTCCGGACTTTAAATATTGCACAGATAATGGTGCAATGATAGCTTCAGCCGGATACTTCGAGTATGAAAGCGGCGCAAGGGCTGATCTTTATTTAAATGCAGTTCCGAATCTGAAGATCGGTGAGAGATAGTATAACAGCGAAGGTATAAGTATTACGGGAGGAAACAGATGGTTAGTGCGATTGTTCTGGCTGCAGGCTCTGGAAGCCGGATGAATTCAAAAACTGCAAAACAGTTTCTGGAACTGGACGGAAAACCACTGCTGTATTACAGCCTCAAGGTTTTCGATGCAAGTGTGGTGGACGAGATAATACTTGTGACCAGGGAACAGGATATAGAATATGTAAAGAAAGAAATAGTTGAGAAGTATGGCTTCTCTAAGGTACGGCAGATCGTTGCAGGCGGCAAGGAGAGATTTGATTCCGTAAGGAAGGGAATCTACAAATGTGACAAGAGGAACAAGATCATCATGATCCATGATGCGGCAAGACCATTTGTTACAAACAGGATGATTCTGGATTCCATATCAGAAGCCAGACGCAGCAAGGCCTGCACAGTAGCTATGCCTGTAAAGGATACTATTAAAATAGTGGATGAAGAGGGCTTCGGAGTTGAGACTCCGGACAGAAGATATGTATATCAGATACAGACTCCACAGACATTTGACAGGAAGCTGCTGTTAGAAGCCTACGACAGGCTGAAGGCCAGTGGAGACAGGAATATAACCGATGATACTATGATCGTCGAGAGATATATGGATGTTAAATCCAAGGTTATTGAGGGAAGCTACAAGAATATGAAGGTTACTACTCCTGAGGATATGATCATTGCAGAGGCATATCTAGAGGCAGGAAAGGATATATAGATAAAATGAAGAGAGATAATATGTTTGGAAGGGAAGTAAATCATATGAAGAAGCCGATACTAAAAAAAACTATAGCTTTGGTTATGCTGGGTGCTTTTACACTTAATATTGCAGGCTGTGGATCTACAGGTATCGTTGGCGAATTTGCACATTCATCAGAATATATTTATCAGGACAGTTATGATCCAAGTTATGATGATGTGGACAATACTGATAATACACCAAAGCCACAGGAAGATAGAGAGTATGCTGAAACAGATAATGAAGAGTTTGAGCAGTTCCTGGATGATTACTTCAAATACGCCGTAACGGCAGATACTATGAGCTACAACTATTCCGTGATCGACGGATCTAAATTTGGAATAGAGCCACCATCTCCGGCAACCATGGGAGATGCATCCTTTGAGGATGATGTTGTAGAGAAGGAAAAAGCTGAAGATCAGGAGTGGTATGACAAGCTTCTGAAATTTAAGGATGCAGATCTTACCAAGGAAGAATACTTTATTTATAGAATGTTATATGAAGGCATGGAAATGAGCCTCAAAGGATATGATTACTTATGGTTTAGTGAACCATTTGCACCTTCAGACGGTGTTCATTCTGATATAATCACAAGTTACACAGAGTATAGATTTGACGATAAGCAGGACGTAGAAGATTACCTGACAATGCTTGATCAGATGGATACTTACTTCCAGTGCTGTCTTGATTTCGAGGAGAGGAAGTCCAAAGAAGGTTACTTCATGTCTGATGCAAATGCTGACGATGTTATAGAACAGTGTGAGGAATTTATATCCAAAAAAGAAGATAACTGTATGATAATCGTCTTTGACAAGAAGATAGATTCGTTGGATTTCCTTACTGATGAAGAGAAGAAAGAATTCAAGGAACGTGATAAGGACATCTTTTTAAATGTAATCGTTCCGACATATGAAAAGACTATCGAGACATTTAAAAAGCTGAAGGGTACTGGCAAGGATAATAACGGCCTTGCGAACTACGAAGGCGGCAAGGATTATTACAGAGATATAGTTTATCCTGCGCGCTGCTCATCTTCCAAATCCGTAGAGCAGGAAATCCGTGCTTTGGAAAGTGATATGAATAAGCAGATTCAGGAGATGTCGAGTGTATACTATTCCAATCCGGATGCTTATGATTATTACTTTGAGGAAGAACTGAAGGATAGTACAGACGGCAAGACTCCTGAGGAAATCATAGATTATTTAACAGAAAACTGCATGGATGAATTCCCTGAGGTTGATGACATTCCTTACGATGTTCAGTATCTGGATGAATCCATGGAGGTTGTCATGGATGGAGTCCTTGCGTATCATATGGGTGTTCCTATTGATGGAACTATGCACATTATTAAGGTAAACGGAAAGGATCAGACCGGTTTCTTCAACACTCTTGCTCATGAAGGTGCACCTGGACACATGTATCAGGACGAATACTATAACCGTTCGAATCCTAGACCGATAGAAGCTGTATTGGGCAACCTGGGTTATTCAGAAGGCTGGGCTGTTTATTCGGCTTACGAAGTAGAGAAGTACAATGAATATGGTACTGAATTTGATGAAGATCTTTCCAGGATGGAAGTGATCAATGAGAAGCTGAACTACGATCTTATCGGAAGAGTTGATATCGGAGTTAATTATGAAGGCTGGACAATTGACGATATAGCAGACTTCAAGGAAGAAATGGGATTTAATTCGGGCAATGAGGAATACTTATATAATGTAGTTGCCGGTGATCCGGGTACATATCTCAGCTACTCCGTTGCCTATTTGGAAATGCAGGAATTAAGAGACAGAGCCGAGTCTGAACTGGGTTCAAAATTCGATGTTGTATCATACCACAAGGCTATTCTGGATGTAGGACCTTGTCCATTTGACATGCTCTCAGAAGTCGTTGACGAATACATAGAAGAGAATAGGTAAAATGTACTGCTTATAGCTATGCATACATATATTTTTATGTTATTGTTTCAAATAGGTGCACAAAAACCGAAGGTTATAATAGGGAGGATTTTTTATGAGGAGAACAAAGCTTGTTGCCACCGTGTTGGTTGGAATGCTGGCACTTAGTTCATTTCAGCCGTGTGTTTTAGCGGCAGAGGCAGGCACTGATGTGGAAGGCATTTCTGTTGCAACTGAAACAGATAGTACCGAAATTGATGAAACCGATGATGTTGATGAAATCGACGATATTGAAGAAACCAGTGAAGAAGATACAGATGAAGTTATCGATGAGGTTGTGGATGACACAATGTCCGCTGAACCGGATGTTGTTAAATACACAGTAGCATTTGATGGAAATGGTGCCACAAGTGGTACTATGTCTTCTATGAAATGTGAATATGGCAAGGTATATACGCTTCCTGGCAGAACATTTAAGAGAAAAGGCTATACATTTACTGGCTGGAACACCGCTAAGGATGGTTCCGGACAGGGTTTTGCGAATAAGGATGAGATAGCAAATCTTAGCAGCAAGAGCGGAGCTACTGTAAAGCTTTATGCGCAGTGGGCTTTGACATTCTATTCGATCACATATGTTAAGGCTCATACTAATACAGAAAATCCAGTTAAATATACTGTAAAAACAGCAGATATCACCTTAAAGACTCCTAAGTGGACAGGCCATACATTTAACGGTTGGTACACTGATGAAGCCCTTACCAAGAAGGCTACTAAGATATTGACAGGATCAACTGGTGATAGAACTTACTATGCTAAGTGGACAACAAATAAATATAGAGTAAAGTATGTCGGAAATGGTGCTACAAGTGGTACGATGAATGATATCACATGCAAGTATGGAGCAACATATTCTGTTAAGAGCAATGCTTACAAGAGAACCGGTTATACATTTACAGGCTGGAACACCAAGAAGGATGGCTCCGGAAAAGCATACAAAGCTGGAACTGAGTTTAAGAATCTTCGAGCTAATGATGGTGCTGTAGCTTGCTTCTATGCACAGTGGAAGGTTCATAAGTACACTGTTAAGTTTAATCCTAACGGTGGAACAGGTGCAATGAGCTCCAAGGTTTATAAGTATGATACAACTTATACTCTTCCGGCTAACACCTTCAAGAGATCTGGTTATGCATTCGCAGGTTGGACTACAAAGCAGAGCGGATCAGGAACACTGTACAAGAATAAGAGTCAGGTGTCCAAGCTGAGACAGACAGACGGCGACAGCGTTACATTTTACGCACAGTGGAAACCTACAAAGGCTTCAATATCTGAAGTTTCAAAGGTAAGATGTACTATTAATGCAATAGATATTAAACCACAGAAATGTGATGGCTATCAGATATATAGAAGCACCAGTCCTTCTGGTACATATTCACTGCTCGCAACAACAACATCTACTTCATATTCTGATAAGACTGCAAAGCCTGGTATAACATATTATTACAAGGTTAGAGCATATCTCCTCAATGGAGCAAATCAGAAGATGTGTGGTTCTTTCTCAGATGTAAAGAGCATCAAGACTGCAATGGAGCCACAGATCAAGGCGGCTTTCGAAGCTTCAACCAGCTCAGCTTCTACATTTACTGATATTTATATTGATAACTGTGGAACTCTTCCGGTAGAAATCGGAATGCCAAGCAAGGTTGTAAGTATAACTCCTGCTGAAGGCGCTTCTTCAGTTAGTGGAAGTATCGTTACATCCACCGGAGTTGGCCCTGGAGTGACATCTACTATTGATGTTCGAACAGATGAAGCTGTAAGCTATGATTCATCCGCATATATACTGTTCTATATGAGGTATGATGGATGCAATTATATCGTAAAAGTTGATAGATATGGCAAGGGAAGCTTTATGTAAAATGCTAAACATTTTACTGTAAATGTCGCTTGACTTATGACGGATGGCTTTATATACTAAAGGCTGGATTAGACATAGTTAACTTATGCGCGGCTGCCCAAGGTGGCTGTGAGAAAATATTTTATGAAAAGAGGTAGTTAAAATGGCAGTAGTTGATTTAACAAAGTACGGTATTACCGGAACAACTGAAATCATTCACAACCCATCTTTTGAGGATCTGTATAAGTATGAAATGGATCCTTCACTTGAAGGTTATGACAAGGGTGTTGAGACAGAGCTTGGCGCTGTTAATGTTATGACAGGTATTTACACAGGACGTTCTCCTAAGGATAAGTACATCGTTATGGATGAGAATTCAAAGGACACTGTATGGTGGACAACAGAGGGTTATCCAAATGATAATCACCCTATGACACAGGAGACATGGGAAGTACTTAAGGACCTTGCTAAGAAAGAGCTTTGCAACAAGAAGCTTTTCGTAGTAGATGCATTCTGTGGTGCTAACGAAGATACAAGAATGGCAGTTCGTTTCAT
>JAEEGL015260483.1_pt1 | contig 23762 bp, 16 predicted proteins | sample 9134231 | NCBI WGS metagenome assembly JAEEGL01 (sample SAMN16246548, study PRJNA631951) | gut metagenome | biome: gut microbiome; feature: rumen; material: fiber-attached | host: Bos | place: Iran: Karaj | collected 2018-10 | reverse complement strand
CAGGGTTGTTGTTGACAATCGCGACTTCGTAGCCGAGTTTTTTGAGCGCACGGACGCACTGAACCGAGGCGTAGTCGAATTCAATTCCCTGTCCGATGCGGATTGGTCCCGAGCCGAGTACGACGATTGTGCCCTTAGAGGGGGAAGTCTCCCCCTGCGCGCCCACTTCGTTGGTCGCTACCCCCTCTGCAGGGGCTGCCGCCCCCGCAACGCCCCCGCCGTGTCGTTCAGCGAGGAATTTTTCGGCCTCATTTTCGCCGTTTGTTGTCGAGTAGAAATATGGTGTCTCCGCGTCGAACTCACCCGCGCAGGTATCGACCATTTTGAAACTCTTCGGAGGGAAAAGCATTTCGCCGTCTTTATCCCTGTCACAGATTTTCTCGAGCTTCCACAGAAACCATTCGTCAACCTTTGTGATTTCGTGGATTTCTTCTACAGTGAGGAGCTTTCGCTTTAATGCCTGGTAAATCGCAAAAATCCTCTGGTCGGTGCACTGTGAGACACGCTCAATGATTTTTGCGTCCGTTTCTTTTTCAAAGGCAGGAAGATTCAAATCCTTTACGCCAACTTCAAGACCGCGGCAGGCTTTTAGAATCGCTTCCTCGAAGTTCTGACCGATTGCCATTACCTCGCCGGTGGCTTTCATCTGGGTGCCGAGGTTTCTTCGCGCGTAAACGAATTTGTCGAACGGGAATTTCGGCATCTTTACTACGACATAATCAAGGACCGGCTCAAAGCATGCCTTTGTCTTTTTGGTGACGAAGTTCGGGATTTCATCAAGGGTAAAGCCAACAGCAATCAGGGCCGCGACTTTCGCAATCGGGTATCCTGTTGCCTTTGAAGCGAGTGCCGAAGAACGGCTTACACGCGGGTTAACCTCGATTACGGCGTACTCGAATGTGTCCGGGTTGAGCGCAAACTGACAGTTACAGCCGCCTTCGATTTTGAGGGCTGAGATTATGTTCAATGCCGCGCTTCGTAGCATCTGATATTCTTTATCTGCGAGTGTGACGGTCGGTGCGATTACGATTGAGTCTCCTGTGTGGACTCCGACCGGGTCAAAGTTTTCCATTGAGCAGACTGTGATTACATTCGCATTTGAATCACGCATGACTTCAAACTCGACTTCCTTCCAGCCTGAAATGCATTTTTCAACCAGAATCTGGTGAATCGGAGAGCGGTGAAGTCCGTTGTGGGCGATTTCATCAAGCTCGCGGTCATTCTTTACGATGCCGCCGCCTGTTCCACCCAGAGTGAATGCCGGGCGGATGATTGCAGGGAAGCCAATCACATTGTGAACGAAATCAACCGCATCTTCGTATGTCGTGACGACCTTTGAAGGGATGCAAGGCTCACCTATTGCCTCCATGGTATCCTTGAACATCTGCCTGTCCTCGGCCTTGTCGATTGTCTCAGGTCTTGCTCCAAGAAGCTGAACGCCGTGGCTTTCAAGGAATCCCGATTTTGCCAGCTCCATGCTCAAAGTAAGTCCCGTCTGACCGCCCAGAGTCGAAAGAAGCGAATCCGGCTTTTCCTTTTCGATTATTCTCTGCAAAGTGGTGAGATTAAGCGGCTCAAGGTAAATCTCGTCAGCCATAAAATGGTCTGTCATCAATGTGGCCGGGTTTGAGTTTACGAGCACAACCTCAAGCCCTAGCGATTTCAAGGCCTTGCACGCCTGGTTTCCCGCATAGTCGAACTCGGCAGCCTGACCGATTACGATAGGGCCGCTTCCAATTATCAGAACTTTATGGATGTTTTTATTAAGTGGCATTTTGAACCTCAATGAAAAAAAACGGCGACACCATTACCCCGAATAGTGTCGCCATTGACAGTAACTAATATACCGAAAATCGGATTTTTTGGGAAGAGCAATCTTGATTATGTTCAAGCCGCTCCCATGTTTTCTACTCCAAAGTCAAATCGCCTTCTTTTATCCAACCAATTTTTCTGAGGATAGAGCCGAATACCCAGCTGAGGACGCCCGGAAGAACGAAGCATACGAGGATAAGGCCGAGCCAGTCGAATGCTGTCGGGGAAATTGCCAGAGCTCCGTGTTTGAGGGCAGCTTCGCTTGGTGAGAACCAGCCCGAAATCACGCCAATCTGACCGACGAGACCGCAGGTTCCCATGCCAGATGAGACTGCCGCACCGTTCATCTCCATTTTGAAAAGGCATGTTGCGATTGGGCCTGTGATTGCTGATGCGAGCGTTGGCGGAATCCAGATTTTTGGATTCTTTACGATGTTCGGCATCTGGAGCATTGAAGTTCCCAAGCCCTGTGAGAGAATTCCGCCCCAACCGTTCTCGCGGAATGAAAGGACTGCGAAACCGACCATCTGAGCGGAACAACCTGCAACGGCAGCACCGCCGGCAAGACCGACAAGACCGAGAGCCGCACAAATCGCCGCAGAAGAAATAGGCAAAGTGAGGACAACGCCAACGATTACAGAAATGATTACGCCCATTACGAAAGGATGAAGTTTTGTCGCCCAGACGATGATGTTTCCGATTGAGCTTGCCGCAAGACCGATGTAGCGAGCGAAAAGAACTGTGAGAAGGGCACCTGAAAGGATTGTTACAAGCGGAGTTACGATGATGTCAACCTTTGTTTTTTTGCTCACAAGGTTTCCGAGTTCCGCAGCGATGACTGCGATAACGAGAACTGCAAGAGGGCCGCCTGCCCCGCCAGTGACATTCGCCGCACTGCCGACAGCGACGAGAGAGAAAAGAACGAGAGCCGGAAGCTGCATCGCAAAGCCGATACCAACAGCCATGGCCGCACCGACGACATGACCGTCAGTTGCGAAATTGCCGGCATCTACCAGAAACTGAAAGACAGGATTGGTTCCGAGACGCAAAAGCTGCTGTCCCAAAGTCTTGATGATTGTTCCGATCAACAGGGAAGCAAAAAGTCCCTGAGCCATACCGCTGAGAGCGTCAATGAAATAACGCTTGACAAACTTGTTCATAACGAACTCCTGAAAGAGAAAAGATAAGTTTTCCGTTGAGTACATATTGATGTAGTGATAGGAGCGTTCGTAGGCTCGTTAGACAGTACGCCCAGATTCCGGAAGAACCCGAACGAGTCTGCCAACAGTCATCAAAACCGTAGCATCTGTTTTTATATGCGGAATAATGTATAATAAACAAACGAAAAAATCAATAATTAGCAGGAGCGAAGGCTTATTTCAAAGAATTGAAGGCAAAGTCACTCGTCATGAAATCAGGACTGATTGCTTCCATATTGAGGCGGACTTCCCAATGCAAGTGAGGGCCTGTCGCCAATCCCGTAGCTCCAGAAAGCCCGAGCAAGTCTCCGGTATCAACCATCTGCCCGACCTCAACCTTAAGCTCGCTCATGTGATAGTAAAGCGAATAAAGCCCCGGCAGATGCTCCACGCACACGCTCCAGCCTGTGGAAATCCTGTCCTCCGCCATTACGACCTTTCCCCGCCCGCATGAGCGAACTTCGTTTCCGGTTGCGACTCCGTAATCGATTCCATAATGAAGGTTCCTAGAGCTTTTTCCGTTGTTGTAGGCAAATACGCGCCTGTCGCCAAAGAAAGAAGTTCTCCGCGTGGCAGGTGTCGGTGCTTTAAATGGTCTTGTCTCATAAACGGAGTCATAATTTTTTGCATCAAGAATCGCATTCAGGCGGTTGATTTGGTCTGTCCTCTCTTTTGAGACATTTGTCTTGATGGCAGTATTCGCCGCGTTCAGTGGAATTGTCTCCGAGACGAATTCCTTCTCAATGATTTTCAGAGGAATCTCAATGTTTTCGCTTGTTCCGAAGGCCGAAAAGGATATTTTTGTAAGATAATCTCCTGTTTTTACGAATGTCGACAGTGGCGCACCTGTCAGAAGCACTGATTTTATCAATTTTTTGGTGGCCTTTCTTTCGATTTTATAGAACTGAGATTTTGAAGTCGGTTTTTCGGCAAGTTTCTTATCCTCAAGAACGCGATAAACCTCAAGTTTTCCACTCTCAACTGTGTCCGCACCGAGGCTTTTTATCAGTTTTTTGTTTTTGGTCTCCAGAATCATTCTGACGAAAACCGCATCGCCTGGATAAAGCTCACTCTTGTAATAGGCCGTAAGGTTGAAATCCTTGTATTTGAACTTTTTTGACTCGGAAAAAAGTGAGGCAAAAGCAAGGAGAAGTACGAAAACAGAGAGAATTTTTTTCATAATTGAATTATACCACAAAAAACCGTCAATGCAAAACGCTTGCCGAATAGCATGGCTCTGCAATGATGAGCATTTGACGGAACCGCTTGTTCCCGCTATTGCTCATGACCGTAAGGGTTTCCTGCATTTTTTCGGTGGTAAAGCCTTCGTTACAAATTTGCCTTCCACAACCGCCCAAGTAGTTATTTTCTTTGTTGCATGGAAAATAACTCTTACTCGTTAAGTATTTTCTTAATTTATCTTTAATTTTTAGGCAGAAAATGGTATTTATCAATAAATTTTTAAGTATTTTTTCAGCAAATATTAGAAATTTCTTTTTTTTCTTGTCATCCGCCTTGTTTATCACTAAATTTATTCCATGAGTATCGTAAAAATTTCAGAAAATTCACTGGCCCTTTCTACCGGGATGCCGCTCGATTCATTCGCAAAGACCAACATGGACTCCCTTCTAAAAGAAAAGAACCTGCTTGTTCATGTCACGAAAAACGGAATCACGACCGAAGAATATTTTTTTGACGGTACAAGAAGTTTTGAGGACGACACGGCTTTTTTCGAGGGAAAGAGCATAAAGGGTTCCCTTATTTCCGAGTTTCTTGAAAAACAGGAATTTTCAGGCGAGGACAGGCTTTCGCTGGTCAATTTCTCGCGCGCGGTTGATTTCATCCTCCGTGAAAAAGATTTTTACGACAACAGGGACGATTTTTCTCTTTCAGGCGGTGGAATCGTAATCGGCTCTGACACTTCTTCTCAGACTTCGACAATTCTTTTCATAAATTCAAAGATTTTCGACTTGTGCGCCTCAAACCACAAGGAAGAATACGCCCGGGTTGAAGGAAAATTCGTGTACAAAGGTCTGGACTACCCTTCTTCTCTGATTTTTACGCGGGCTGTCGTGGCATACAAGGCGCTTGCAAATCATTTCCCGTTTGAGGGCGAGGACACGACAAAGCGACAGGAAGACATTTATGACGGCGCTTTCATTCCGCTAAATCTCTGGAATCCACAGATTGACGAAAAACTTGCCGAAAGCATTGAAGCCGCCCTCTCAGTCAAACTCAGACAGGTCATTCTTGCCGGAAAACGCTCGATTACAGACTCAAAAGCCGAAAGAAAACGACAGAAGACCATCGAAAAAGCCATTTCCTTTGACACGCAAAAATTTGAAAGCCATCTCGAAAAGGCGCGCGATGAAAATTCATCTTATTCAGCCCTCACCGAAAAGCGCGAGAGATTCGTCAGCACCACAAAAAAATATCTTTCAGTAAAAAGATTCTTGAGGCGCAACAAAAACAGGATTCTCGCGGGCTTGGCGGCTGTAATTGTTGTCAGCTGGTTTGTCTCGGGCTTCATGAAACAGAACGCAAAACTTCTTTCAACAAAAGGACTTACATCAACTCAGACTGTTCACGCTTTCTACACTCAGATTCACCGCGCGGATGTTCCGAACCTTCAGGAAACAATCAAGGGCAAGGAAATGAAGGATTTATTCGCAAAAATCAGCGGATACTATGTTAGCGCAAAACAGAGGCTTGAAATCAGTCCGGACAACGGAATCCTCTCACCTGCAAAATGGTTTTTCTACACAAAAAATTCACGCAGCTGGATGTTCGGAATCACTCATCTCAAAATTGACGGTGCGGAATTTGCGGCAGAATCGGATTATCCTCGAAAACAGGACAAAAAGGCTCCAATCTCAGAGGAAAACGGACAGATTCTAAAGAAAGGCGATAAAATCACGCACACGGCGCAGTACAATTTCGTCCGTCAGGCTGAGGCAAAATTCTACATCGAAAGAATCACCGACACCATTACGCTCAAATGGACCGGAAAACAGTGGAAAATCATCAAGGTCGACGGAAAGTCAAAAATCGACAGCATTAAGAGCAAGGACTTTATAGAAGAATATTACTCTCTCAAAGAGTCTTCCTCACAGCCGGATGTAAGAAGCGCGATTGCCACAATGAATGAAAAATACGACTGGCTTCCCGACGAAAAAGACATGATTGACGCGGCAAGCTTCCTTGCAAGCGAATACGGCAGCGTTGATGCGGAAAAGTACCTGAAAAAGGAATAGAAAAGGCGTTAAAATTCATTATGACACTTTTGCATTTTTTGTCATATTGACATTTTTACAAGAGACATATACACTTTTTACATCATATTTTAGAGGTGTAACATGGCTTTTGAATACAATCTTGAAAAGCAGCATGCAAAAGGAAAACTCCACGCTATCGAGCGAATCAATGCTCTGGTGGATAAAGACAGCTTCATGGAAATTTACGCCGCAGCCCGTCATCAGTGCACGAACTTCGGCATGGATAAAAAAGAAATCCCGTATGACGGCGTAATCACCGGCTTCGGAACAGTCAACGGCAAAAAGGTCGCAATCTACTCTCAGGACTTCACTGTTCAGGGCGGTTCTCTGGGTAAAGTCCACGGCGAGAAAATCGCCGAGCTCATCGCAAAGGCAATCGAATTCAAATGCCCGGTTATCGGAGTCAACGATTCGGGTGGAGCGCGCATTCAGGAAGGCGTTGATGCCCTCTGCGGTTACGGCGAAATCTTCAAGCAAAATGTCCGCGCTTCTGGCGTTATCCCACAGATTTCAGTAATCGTCGGCCCGTGCGCTGGCGGTGCAGTATACTCACCAGGCCTCACAGACTTCATCTTCACAGTCGACAAAATCTCTGAGATGTACATCACAGGTCCGAAAGTCGTCAAACAGGTCATGTTCATGGATATTTCTTCAGAAGACCTGGGTGGTGCCGCAATCCACGCACAGAAGTCAGGTGTCGCACACTACCGTGCAAGCGACGAGAAAGACTGCTTCGAGAAAGTAAAGGCCCTCCTCGACTACATTCCGCACTACTACGGTGACAAAGCACCTTTCGCAGAAAAGACAGAAAAAGGCGGTCTGTTCGCTAAAAAAGAATTCTCATTCAGCTCAAAGAAACTCAAGGACATCCAGAATGTTCTTCCTGAGACAAGCACAAAGGGCTACGACATCAAGAACATCATCGAAAATGTAATCGATGACGGAACATTCTACGAAATCATGGCAGAATTCGCCGCAAACGCTGTAGTCGGATTCGGAAAAATCGAAGGAAAGACAGTCGGCATCGTTGGAAACAACCCTGGCTTCTTCGGTGGCGTCCTCAACTGCGACGCTTCAGACAAAATCTCACGCTTCGTACGCTACTGTGACTGCTACGACATTCCATTGCTCACCTTCGTCGATGTTCCAGGCTTCATCCCGGGCCCACAGGAAGAGCAGAAAGGCATCATCCGCCACGGAGCAAAACTTCTCTACGCATATTCAGAAGCAAGCGTTCCAAAAGTAACTGTAATCACACGAAAGGCTTACGGCGGCGCATACATCGCAATGTGCTCAAAACACCTCGGAGCAGATTTCGTCTACGCATGGCCAAAGGCAGAAATCGCAGTAATGGGTGCTGAAGGCGCAATCGGAATCCTCTACGCAAAAGAAGCAGATCCGAACGTAAAGGCACAGAAAGGTCAGGAATACCGGGAAACATTCATGACACCGACAATCGCAGCACAGCGCGACTACATTTCAGCAGTAATCAATCCGGAAGAGACAAGAGCGAAGGTAGTTCAGAGCTTCAAGATTCTCGAAGGAAAAACAACAAGCGACGTAATCGCCAAAAAACACGGAAACATCCCGCTGTAATAAGTTAGGAGTTAGGAATTAGCAGTTAGGAGTTTATCCTAACTGCTTTTTTTTATGTAAAACGAAGATGATTGATTTTTTAGGACAGTGAAGCAATAAAAAAAACAGGCGGAGTCGGGGTTGCGACAAAAACTCGCTTTGAAGAGCGAAGCGTCCCGAAGGGCTTCAACCGCGAGTTTTATGGCGCGTTCCCGACGGGAGCCTGTTTTTGTTAATTATTCCCTATCAAGGAAAATTAATCGTCCTCGTAGCCGCGCATTGCCCGCATGTATGCCAGGTAGTAGCCGCCGCCGACTAAGAACGAACCGCCGACCAGGTTACCCAATGTTACCGGGATGAGGTTCCAGATGAAGCCCAGTGGCGGGATGTCGCCCGGATAGTTGTAGACGAACTGTGCGAGGTAGCCTGCCGGAATGAAATACATGTTTGCGACGCTGTGCTCGAAACCACAGACGATGAAGAGGAAAATCGGAAGGAAGAGCGCGATGATTCGGCCGCTGAGTTCTTCCGCCGCCTGACTCGCCCATACAGAAATACAGACGAGGACGTTACACAAAATGCCCTTGATGAAAGCATCGATAAACGAAATGTTTGCCTTTGCAGAGGCCGTCGCTACAGCGGCTCTTACAAGCTCGCCATTGTAAAGCGAAAGCACATGACCGTAATTTGCAAGCACGGCGATGAAAATGCTTCCGACGAGGTTTCCGAGATAGACAATCGCAAGGTTTTTGAAAAAATCACCAAGCGAAATCTGCCTGTCGAGGACAGGGATAAACAGAAGACAGTTGCCGGTGAAAAGCTCGCCGCCCGCAATGATGACCATTGAAAGGCCGATCGGGAAAATCAAGCCGCTCAAGGCACGGCCGAAAGCAACAGGAACTACTCCGCATGAGATAATCTGGCTTCCGAGTGCGCCGAGAGCGATAAAGGCACCAGCGAAAATCGCAAGGATGAAGGTCTTCAGAACAGGCTGCTCGGTTTTTGTAGAGCCAAGCAACGAATAAAGTTTGATAATCTCTGATGGTAAGTGCATAAATTCAGTCCTAAAAATTAAAGTTATTTTATGTTAACAAAATTTACCACTTAAATTCGTTTTTGTCTACAAAATCTTTCTTTATGCGGTTTTTCTACCGTTACTGGGCCTTTGAAACTGTATCTATCCTCTGAATCATGCTCAGCGGGACATAGACGACATTATCCTTGACGATCCAGCCGCTCTCTTTTCTGGCAGAACTGAGACTGGTGGCAGTATCATATTTTGATGTTGCGGTGACAGAGACATATCCCTTTCCGTTTATATACTCAATCTTCGTGCCGATTTCAACGAAGTGCAGTCCGTCAGTATTTGAGCTTGTATTCGCCTTGGCATCATAACAGACTCTTGCGACTACAGTGACCGGAACTGAAGATTTTTCTATTTCAGAAAGCGAATTCATGATTTTCACAGAATGCTCAATCGACGAATAATAATTCTGATACGCCTCGAGAACTTTCGTACATAAATCGTTAAGAGTCACTTCTCCCGTTTTCTTACTTTCTTCCTCAAGTTCTTCTTTTGTCTTGGTCGTCTTTGCATCATATGCCTCGAAAAGTTCAACAGCCTTAGCAAGAACCGAAAGAGCATTCTCCTCCTCAAAAAAGTTGCTTATTGACAATCCAAAGACATCCTTGACGGAAGGCCAGTCTATTTCACCGCCATTAAAACATTCCGAAAGGGAATTAACATAACTGTTCTCAATTGCAATTCCTGTAAAGGCCGTAAGAGCCTGAGCGATTGCAGTAACAAGACAGCCAGACTGATCCGCATACTCTGAATCAGATGCACCCAAAAGAACATGCCCCATCGACTGCATGTACTGTTCCTTTGTCTTCACTGAGGACAGTCCGTCCCTGTCAAAGAAAAGGAGAGGATTTCCGTCACAGTACGAATACCAGTTCACCCCGTCGAACACAGGATCAGGGCTAGAAAAACGCGCGAGGGAAGGCTCATAATCACGGAAACCGAAATCATAAAGGCCGCTTCTCTCATCATAAGTTTTTCCGACAAAGGCAAAGCTCGGGGCATTTTCGACCGGAGAACCAAAGGCATCATATTCATAAAGTTTCCGAAGCCTTGCATGGGGAAGTTCTGCAAGCACGGTCCCCTCCTCGCCGGTCATCGTCACAGTGAATCCATTTTCTTTCTGTTTTCCATAACTGAACACGGACAAAAGCCGTCCACGGTAATCATAGGAAGGACTTAGCATGAAAGGTGCTTCCTCTGTGCTTGTTTCGGTTACGGTCTCTTCTGAATCCGCCTCATCTTCTATAAATACATACCTTCCGACGGGAGCCTTGAAAACAGAGTTGGAATTCGAATTTTTAGAATACATGGCATTAAAACATTCATCCGAAAGAAACCTTTTCGACTCGAAGATTCTTGTCGTAAAGCCCACATAAGAATTCAAGCCTGTTCCTTCTTCATCTGACCAGAAAAGGCACCTTCGTCCCAGGGCATCATAAGCGTACTTCTGGTTGAAACGCTCGTTTTCAGAGTAATCCAGCACGGACAAGGCTTTTATCCTGTCAAAGGCCGTATATTCATAAGCGATTTCGGAAAGCGCCGTCGAGTGAAGGATCATGTTTCCGTTTTTATCATATTTCGCCACGCATTTTTCGCCCCATGAAACAAGCCTGTTCTCGCTGTCGTAGGTGTAATTCACCGTTCCGTAGGGATTTGTCCGGGAAAGCATGTTATTGTTCGCGTCGTATGTAAAGGATTCGCTCAAAACAGGAGCCGTGACATGGGCCTGAAGAAAACCGAGGGCGATTTGCGAGCATAGGCTTTGAATTTTCAGGTAGTCTTTTTCGGAAATGCTGTGTCTTGATGTTTTCTCATGCCCTTCAAGGAAGTAAAGCCCCGCATCCCGGCACTGTTTTTTCATTTTTCTTGCAAGGCTTTCACTGTACGGATAAGAGACAAGGGAGAGCCGGCCGAATTCATCATAGGAATAAGCCGTGACATTCAGATTGGAATCAAGCGAGTATTTTTTCGCGCCGTTCTCGTCATAAACAGAGCCGTCGATGAAAACAAGGTTCAAGAATGAATCATAGCCGAGCATGAGGACGAGCCTTCCCGCACTGTCATAGCTGGATTTGACGCTTTCGCCGGAACCGTACACCCGGAGAACCTCACGCCCCATCTTGTCATAGACGAACTTTACGCCAGACAAAAAGACCTCGTTTCCCTGAACAATCCGCTCCGAAACGGAAAGCAGCTCGGCGTTTTTTCCCCATGTATATGAGGTGCGGCGTTTTTCCGACTTGACTTCCGAGATGTTCTTACGCAAGTCATAGTCGTAGCTTATCTCAGTTCCACTGACGGACTCTGTTTGAGAGACAAGGAGACAAGCCGTATTATAGGAAAACTTGAAGTCAGAGGCATTGTTTTTCGCGCGAATCAGATTTCCCGCAATGTCGTAATCGTACGATACGAAACTTCCGTCATAGCAAGTCATGTTCACGGAAAGAAGGTTATTGGAATAATTGTAGTTCCTTGTTCCGCCGTTGAAATCAGTAAATGTCGTTATGATTCCGTCCGAGGCATAATCCATTTTTGATGAATAGCCGAGCGAATTTCTGCGTGATAAAATCCGCCCGAAGCCGTCGTAGTCGCAGACATTTTTGTTTCCCAGAGCGTCTGTCCGTTCAAAGGTCTTTCCGTCGGGTGAAAAACGTGAATCCTGCACTAAAAGACCGTTGCGCCTCACGCAGACAATATCGCCGAAATCATCATATTCATAACTTTCCGTCACAAAGAAAGGCCGTTCGGAGAATGTGGAAAGTCTGCCCCTTGAATCATAGGTCTTTTTCCAGAGAATGCCGGCCGAATCCCGCGCTTCGGTGCAATTTGAGAAAGCGTCATAGGAAAACTTGAGGAAAGTTCCGTCCACAAAAAGGACTTTTGAAATGTTCCCGCCGTCGCCGTATGAAAAATACTTTTTCACGCCGTAAAAATCGCTTTCGGAAACGATTCTCCCGAGAAGGTCTCTTTCGATGATTTTCTTGTTTCCGTAAGCGTCAACCACGGCGATTTCCTCACCAAAGGCGTTCAGCAATGTGGCAAGTCCGTATTTTCCGCCTGAATAATGCTCGATTTTCAAGTCCGAGTATTTGTAGCTGTCTTCCTTTATGATGTTTCCGTTTTTGTCTGTCAATTTCTCACTTGTGAGTCGTCCAATGGCATCGAAACTGCGCTCAACTGCCCCGTAAGGATATTCAATTTTGACAAGGTTCTTGAACTCATCGTAAAAGTATTCGGTTTTAATTCCCCGCGCGCTGACAGTGCTTTTCAGGCTTCCGTTTGCGTAATATTCGGGGCGGCCAAACGAGGAGATTCCGCTTTCTTCTGTAACGCCGAGCTTGAAACCAGAGGTTGAGTCATACTCGTACTCGTAAAACCCGCCCTTGCCTTTTTTGGAGCGCACTAACCTTCCCGCACCGCTGTATTCGTTCACGATTTTCAGGCTTTCGTTCTCGCCCTCGTGCAAAAGCCTTCCCGCACTGTCGAAAAGCTGAATCTCCACGCTTCCTTCTGAGTTGAGTTTCGTGCAAAGCCTTCCCTCAGAAGTGTACGAGGCCGAATGAGTGAATTCCACAGGCTCCGAAAGAAAGCCTCCGCTCGTTCCGTCATAGAATCCCCGACTCACATGTGACACGCTTCCGTCGCTCCCGTAAGAATACTCAGTTGAGACAGATTTACCTGAATCGGTCATGGCGGCATACTCGATGATCTTTTTCACTTTTCCGCCCGCGCTGTACGCATTCTCAAAGAGCTTCGTTTTTGAGTGCCGGATTCCGAAGATGTCCGTTCCTGAAATATAGCAGGCCTTCACCCGCTTGTTTTTGTCGTAGTCGTATGAGAAGCATCTCTTTTCACCGGTTCTCGTGTCGGTAAAAGTTTTTGAAAGTAAAAGTTTTCGAGAAGAATATTCTTCCTCGATTTTTAATGATGCCGGACAGTTTATTTCGATTTTGTGGTTTCCGTACTTGTATTCGGTTTTTTGATTCAAAGCATCGGTGTGGCTTGTGACTCGCCCGTAAGTGTCGTAAGTCCATTTCTCGGTTTTCGACGCGGTATTTTTGTCAGGCGCGTAAAGAGATTTCTCGACTATGTTGCCGTACAAATCATAGGAAAATGAAGTCCTGTTTCCGAAGCAGTCATAGGAATTTTCAAGGAGACCGTCATCCCCGTATTCAAAATGAACCAGAATTGATGAGCCCCTGTAGATGTCCGTAAGAAGCTTTTCCTGTCCGTAATAGTAAGTCTGGGATATTCCGTCCCGGTCAGTGAAAGAGGCAATTCCCGCATCGCAATAAGTCCATCTTTCGCTCGTGCCGTCGGGATATTCCTTTTGAACGATATTTCCTAATTCATCATAAGACAAAGTGATTTTTCCGAAATTGTCCGTTTTTGAAAGCAGCCGGTTATCCTCGTCATACTCATAATCCGTGAAATAGCCGTCCGCATGTTCCTCACGAAGGGTTCTTCCCCGCTCATCGTATGTGAACAGAGTGGAAACGCCGTCCTGATTTTTGTAAAGCGTAGACAGATTATCCAAATCATATTCAAAGGTCTCTGAGTCGCCTTCCTCATTGACGGTGCGCACGGTTCGCCTTGTTCCGCCGATTTCCGAGAATTCAAAGAACACGAAGCTTCCGTCTGACTTTATCTGCCTTGATATTATTCCCTCAGAATCGTACTCGAACCTCTTTGTATCTCCATCCCAGTCAGTCACAGATGAAAGCCTGTCGTCGTCATAGGTGTATGCGATTTGCCTTCCGCCGACATCGTCCTTCACTGATAAAAGCCGCTCCCCCGACCATGTGAAAGAAAGCGCGCGGATTCCATCAACAACGACATTCCCGATTTTCCCAGTGTCATCGTAGACAAAGTTCACGCTTCCGCCGTTTCTGTAAGTAAAGCGCACGGGAAGTCCGAATTTTGAGTAATACCTTTTTTCGCCGGTTGCAGTATAGCTCAGGCAGTAACCGTCAGGCTCGGCTGTAAGCTCAACGGCACAGTTTTTAAGCCCGTCTTTGAGCGAGAAGGAGCCGTCATCATTTTTACCGAAAACGAGCATTGAGCCGTCGTCCTGACAATATATCACCGTATCAAGTCCCAGAGTCGGGGCAAGTTCTCCCGCGCGGCCATAAAGCACGTGAATGTCGTTCGCACGCACCTCAGCGCTTTTTTCAGCATATTCTCTGATTATCTCATACTGCCTGGCAGCGCTCTCTTTTAATGAAAGGATTTCCTCATACAAAGGCGTGCAGCCGGCATCCTCATCAACATAGGCGGCAATGTTTTTCTCGGATTCCTCCAGTTTCGCCATGTACTGTTCCCACTGCGGAAGAGCATTTATGAAGTCCTGGGAGTAGCCGGCGACAATCCTCGTCTCAAGGTTAGAACTCCAGCCATAACCGAAAATTCCGTTTTTCCTTGTCTCAGAAGATTTTACCCCGGAAGAATAATGCCTTTTGAGGGAAAAGAACGACCTTCTATAAGAAAGCGAAATGTCAGCATCATCAATGATGAATTCGCCGCTCGCAAAGACAACAGGATCCCCGACATGGTATACGGTCTTGCCCTCTGAATTCGTTATCGTGCCGAAATTGCCGTTTTCTGACAAAGTCCATGTATAGCCTTCCTTCCAGCAGCAGTATTCAAGCGCTTCCCTCGCGTCAGACACCTTTTCCTTGAGCGCATCAAGTTCCTCAGCCTCTTTTCCGCTCTTTATGGCCGCGTCAAGCTCAAGGCGGGCGGTCAGGTACGACGAAAGGGCTGTGAAGGCATCTATGGATTCATAGTCTTTCTTGCCCGAGAAGATTTCCTCGAGGCGGGCGTTCACCACATCGGGGTCGCCCGGTCCCTGATACACGAATATGAAGTTTCCGTTCTTGTCGTACACATCATCCACAGTAATGAAGTAGACATATCCTTCGGCTCCGAATACAGTCGCAAAGACCTCATCTCCGACCCGAAATCCGTATCCGTCGAAAGTATCAAGGTCAATCTCGTAGTATGACTCAACGACCCAGCCGTCGGGCAAAGACTCATCCCCGCCGCCGGAATCCGAACCAGAGGAAGAATCGTCTGAGCCTGATGAGTCATCACCCCCATCATCGCCCCCGGAATCATTTCCTCCATCATCTCCACCAGAATCGCTTCCACCATTGTCCCCGCCGTCATCATTTGAACCGGAATCGTCGCCACCAGAATCGTCATTTGAATCATTGCCGGAATCATCGTTTGAATCGTCATTAGAAGAGCCTCCCCCCGAATCATTCCCGCCCGAGGAAGAGCCTGAGTCATCATCATCGCCTCCCTGCCAGCCGGCACCATAATCTGTGTCGCCGTCGTCATTTCCATCAAGATCATCGCCGGCAAAAATAAATCCGCGCGAAAAGACAAGAAGAAAGGCAAAAATCAAAGTGAAAATCTTTTTTCTAATCATACATTCTCCTGAAAATCAACCAAGCTAAAAGTTCTCGTAGAACAATTTATCCAAAAGGCTTCCCGACCTGTCCGAAGTCGGAACATAGCCTGAACAATCCCGGACAAATCGCCCGAGGTTCGTGTCCCTGGAGCCGTTCACATACATTGACGGATGCGAGCCTGAAATGACGCCCGCGCTCCTGTAAACGCAGAAGAAAAGCCCGAGCGATGAAGTTTTCCCGGATGCGCTCCAAGAGGACACAAGAGAATCCGAAACAAGAGCCATGAGTTTTTCAGACGGCAAAAATGAATCAAGAAGGGAAACGACATCGGCAAAATCGACATAAAAATCCGTAGGATAACTTGTAGAGCAATAGGAAACGGCCTTGTCCGTAAAGATTTCAAAAACGCTGTCCCGCACATTCTCGGAGCATATTGTTTCTGCCAAAGTTCCCGCATAAGACGAGAATTCCTCAACCACGGCAGGAATCTTTGACAGCTCGATGCATGAAAAAGCGGCGTAGGCATAGTTCTTGTAAAGCTCGGCGAAATTATCAGAGGCGGCCGAAATGAAGTCCATTTCCGTTTTTCCGCTTTCCATCAGCTGGTTCAAGAAGGCCGTGTAGTTCCAGCCGCTTTCAGGCTCAAGGGCGGGAGTTCCAAGCATGTACGAGGCGCAGTCGGAAAGCTCGTACGCGCATTCAAGGCAGACTCCGAAACAGGTGTCGAAGGCAATTATTGAAAGCCGGTCGTCTTCCATTTCCTCACGGATGGAGGCCCCGAGCCTGGAAATCGTCATGTAGGAATCAGAGGCGTTATCCACGGCAAAAGCGCGGAAAATACTTTCACCAGGAAGGTCATCTTCACAGTTCCGCCAGCCCGTTCCGTGTCCCCAGATCAGGAGCGCGTAATTGTTTGCGGGATAAGCCCTGCGCGAGAATTCCATAAAGCCCGCAAGGGTTCGCTGATTTGCCATGTCGAGTTCCGTAGAGTCTGACACGGTAAGCCCCAGTTCGTCACAGTCAAGCTGAGTGCTGACGATTGTCGCCTTGTTCTTCTGGTCGTCATGCCGGAGCCGGAAAAGCCTCGTGTCAGTCCAGTCGCCGTTTGTGGCATCGTAGTTTTCCGCGCGGTCCAGAAGCACGAGGACTGTAACGGAGTCGTCAAAATCAGCGTTCTCAAGCTCATTGAAATCCGTTATAGCATCGCTCTCGAGGTTGTTGTCGGCGGCCATGTAAAGCATAATAGTCCACTCCCGCTCAGTGTCAGTCTCCTCGTAAAGAACCTCGCCCTCACTGTCATTGCCATTCTCGGTATTTTCCTCGCCATCAGCATTTTCTTCGCCCTCATCATCTTCCGCAGTTTCTTTTTGTGATTCATCTTCCTTTGAGGCAGGCTGAACGGTCGGCCTTTCATTCATAAAATCAGTTCCGCATGAAGCCATGAGGAAAATCATTGAAATCAAAAGCAATTCATGGATTTTTTTCATTCATAAGCCTCCCGCACGCAGTACATTCCGAAAGGATCCTTCCAGCTGGTTCCATCCGTGTAGCTGATTTCACGAAGATAGATGTAGTCAATCAGATAGGCTTCTTCCGGTACCGAGGATATGTACGGATCAAGGTTGATTACGAAATCGGTCACGGCTCCAGGATTCATTTTCCAAGTGCACTTCGAGACGATGCAGTTCGAGCCTATGAAGGGATTGTTGCCGTCAGAATCGTAGAGCATGAAGGACATGGTGAAATCCTCAATCGTCTTTTCGCTCTCGTTGAAGAGGGAAAAATGCATTCCGGCGAAGTTGTACGAGTCTTCGAGCTCGCCAAGTTCCACATGGGGATTCGATATGACATAGGGGCAGCTCAGGCTGTCAACAGTCCCGCACGACAGCAATGCCGCCACAAAGAGCGCCATCACTGAAAAAAAACATATTCTTCTCATTTCTTTCATTTTTTCTCCTGTTTTTTTCTGGCTTTTTCTTAGATTTTTTCAACGCTGGCAAGGAAATCCTTCTTAGCCCTGGGACTTCCCGACTCGCAGTAGCGGATAAGTTTTTCGTAACAGTCATAAAGAGGATTCTTTTCATTCCCGCGCTGTGACTTTTTCAAAACTCTTCTGGCAGAAGAATAATCCCCGGCCTCAAGATGAACAGACAAATCTTCAATCAGGGATTCCAGAGGCCGAACCTGAATGCAGACAATTTCTTTCCTGTCATGGAAATAGAATTCCATGTCCGTACCGCACCAGCCGTTTCCGCCGCCCTTTATGTGATATGTTCCTGAAGAAGCATTCCTGAGAACGAAGATTCCGCCCGAATCCGTAATCGCCTCCATGCCGACTCCAGCGTAAATGTGATAATTCGGAACGGGATTTCCCTTCGGATCCGAGACCCGGCCAGTCATCACGGCTTTTCCCTCAAATTTCGTCGATGCGCATGAAGTGAGAAAAAGCAAAATCACCGAGACATGAACCAGAATCAATTTATTGAACCTTTTAGCGCGCATTTACGGCCTCCTTTTTCTCATACGAAATTTTTCCGTTCTTTCCCCTGTAGCAGACAAAAATGCTTCCGTCCCGCCTCCTGATTTCACCGATTTTGTTTTCCTGAGACGGAAGAGCTTTCTGCGGAACCGGCAAGGGATTCGTAAAGACAGTCTTTTTCGGAATCACCTTAAGCTCGGGGACCATGAGGTAGGCATACTGGGCGCACAGCTGGAGCAAATCAGAATCCTTTTTTGACGGATTTTTTGAAGGATTTTTTGAAAAAACAAGGGAAACTCGGACACCGGAGCCGTTTTGGGCAATCTGAACGCTCTCTTCCGACCAGCTGAAATTCTCGATTTCCTCGGAGCAGACTTTCAGGCATGAATAAAGTTTATTGCCGGCCGAAAGGAAACACATCTCAGCCTTGTCCTCACCGTCATGCTCGCTTTCAATCGTCGCACCGACAGAACGAAGCCGCTTTCTTATGGAAGGAATTCCAGCCGCGCCCTCTTCCAAAGCCTTTTCCGCGCTATCCCTGCCAGAAAAATCAGGAATCGAAAAAGGAATCACAAGCTCGAAATGAGGCTCATTGTCCTTGAACGAGACCACGCAATACCGAGCGTTTGCCACTTCCTCGCTGTTGCAGCCATAAATTGAAAACGAGCACTGACCATTTTCACCCCTTGCAAGCGATGCTGGCTTTGCCGTGTACGAAAAAGATGAAATTTTTCCGCCACGCCTGCTCACGGAAGCAAACACCTCCGAAACAATCTCTTCCGGGGCAGTGATTTTCTGATTTTCTTCTTCGGGCTCTCCCAAAGACAAGTCCTGCTCAGGAGAAGCGACCACCTCCACATGGGTTTTCTGAGCCGACAAGACCGAAATCACAATTCTGAATGTCAGAAGCCCAGCGAAAAGGACGAGAAGCAGCGTTAAGAAACGAACGAGCCGCGCCTTTCCGGAAAACACATTTCGTCCGTTTTCTTTTTCCAGATACAGTTCCCCGCCTGAGTGCTTGTATTCGGCGACACGGCTTTTTTCCATCACGACGACATCAGCCATCAGATTCCGTTTTTCGAGGAAAAATTTCGCATCATAGCAGCAGTTAAGGGAAAACCTCGGGTGCATTCTCTCAAGTTCGCTCACAATCAGGCTGTTTCCGTTCCGTCTGAAAAAGAAATTCCACGGAAGCGGAATCTTATAAAGTTCGTAATCGTCAGGGCTTACCAAAGTTTTTTTCATGAATTATCCATGCCTCCTTAATCAAAACGTTTCCTTCATCTCACAGACCGCAAGGACATAGTTCTTCCCGTTTCCCGAAGTCCATGAGCATCGCAAAAGTTTTTTTCTGTCCTTCACAGCGATTGTCTCAACCGAAAGAGACGAAACAGGAAGGACGGCCCCATAATTCTCAACGAAGGTCTTAAAATCCTCAGATTCAAGCCCCTCTTTTCCGCAAATCCTTTTGAAGGAATTGACAAGGCACCTGTCGGCGTTGAGTGGCGCAATTTTCTCCGCATATTTTTTCTGGCACTCTGAAATCGAACAGATGTTCGCCGAAAAGACCGCGGAAAACAGCGGGAGCAGAACCACAAGCGCAAGAAGCTCAATCATTCTCACCAGATTTTTCTCCCCCGCTCTCAGGATTCAGATTCTTCCACTCCGCAAGAACTTTCTCGTTATCTGAATGAAGCCTTCCGTAAAATTTCTGGCTCTGAGTTCCGAGCTGGTCCAGCTTGAACCGGGCAAGGGCAAGAGCCGAAAGCGAAAGAAACGACAGAATGCAAAGAACGCCGGTTCCAAGGAAAAGCGCATAGGCCGCATCTTTTGAAAACCTTCTTTTTTTAATCAACATCCTTTTTTCCATAATCTACTCCCATGAAAGAATATCCTTGTCATTACCGTCCCCGCCCTCGGCCCTGTCCGAACCGAGCGAGACGATTCCAAACGGCAGCCCCTTGGGAAGCTCCGATGCACGCGCAGAACCTTTCAGCATGTACACGAACGGCGTTCCCCACGGATCCGCGGTGATTTTCTTGTCCGTGTACGGCCCCGACCAGTTCTCAGCGAGCGGATACAGGACCGGTTCTTCCCATAAGGCCATAAGCCCCTGTTCCTCGGTCGGGAAAGCCCCGCAGTCGGCGTAATAGCTCTGCAGCGAGAGTTTCAGCTGCTCAATCTGATTTTTCGCCGAAGAGACCCGCGCTTTTTGAATCATCTTGTTCGCGCCGATTCCAATCTGGGAAGAAAGAATCGCCGTAACCGCAAGGACAGCAAGAGTCTCTACAAAGGTGAATCCCGCATCACGCTTCTTTTTCCACCTTTCAAGATTTTTTCTTGTGATGATTTTCATATGACACCTCCAAAATTCGTGATGTACGGCAAGAAAGCCGTCTTCAAAATAAGTCCAAGATAGATTGCGGAGACGAGAATCAAAAATGGCTGCAGGAGCGAGAAAAAGATTTTCTCATTTCGTAACTGTCTCTCGCAAAGAAACGCATAAGTCTTCTCAAAACCGTCATCCTTCCCCGTCTCCTGGGAAAGCATCAGATTCTCAGAAAGAAGGATTCCCTCTGCCTTGAAGCCCGCATTCTCAAAACATCTTCCGAAGCAATCCGACATTTTTTCCCCGTCAAGAAGCCTTTCCTTAACCGAAAGAAGTGCCTCTGAAATTTTTTTCTCACCCGCAGAAAAAGCCAGTGCACAGGAAAGAGACTGCATTGTCGGAACGGCATTTCCCCGCAAAAACGCCATAGTCTTGAAAATCCCGGCGCAAGGACTCTGGGAAAGGATTTTTCTCGTAACCGCGACAAAAAGAACGGAACCCCAAACAAGGAAAAAATCAGAAAGAATCATCGTTCTCACGGCTTCATGCTGAATGTCCTCAATGTCTCCGGGAAAAACTTCAGAAAAGGCCGGGAGAAAGAAAAAGACTGAGACAAAGCCCGCAAGAGCCGTCAGAAAAAGCACGGCGCATGGATAAAGCAGGGCCTCGAAAACCTTCTGCTCCGACTTTTTTTCACGGACAAGGAGATTTTTAAGGTGCTCGAGGACAGCGCAGATTCCCCCGCATTCCTCGGCGACAGAGATGAATGCCGGATACCAGTCGCTCACTGAAATATATGGAGCGATTTTTATCGCAACGGAGAATTTCGTTCCGTCAAGCATGGATTTGTACAAAAATGAAGCCAGTCTGTTCATCCTTATATCCCTGAAATTCATCCTGCCGAGAAGATAGACAGCTCTCTGTAAAGGAATTCCGCTTGACACCAGCTCAAAAAGTCTTTCTGTGAACGAAAGGAGCCTTTTCTTTTTTCCATAAAAGTCAAAGATTTCCTTCATAAACACGCCTCCCCGAAATTCATTGTTTTTCCGGCACGGGAAAACTGAGCCTGAATCGGAAGCGGCTTATTCCTCAGTTTTGAAGGAAACGAAAACGCGGCATTCTCCGTAATGTCCTTTGAATCAACGATTTTTGCCTCAAGGCGCAGGGAACCGGCATTATCCGACACCAGTTTCTGGAAAATCATCGCCTTCAGAACGCTTGAAAACTCAGTGAAATCAACCCCGAGCTCCCTCATTCTGATTGCAGTTTCCTCAATTCCGCTCGTGTGGACGGTCGCAAGCACAAGATGCCCGGTAAGGGATGCTTGAAGAACCGTCCTTGCGCTCAGAGAATCACGGATTTCACCCACGTAAATCACATCCGGATCCTGCCTGAATATGAAGCGAAGCGCATCCGAAAAACTCATTCCGTTGTCCTCGTCCACCGAAATCTGCGTGACACCATCGAGGACATACTCAGGAGGGTCTTCAATCGTGATTATTTTCTTTTTGTCCCCATAGATTTCCGAAAGCTCCATCAAAAGGGATGCCGCAGTGGTTGACTTTCCGCTTCCGGTCGCACCACAAATCAGAATCAGCCCCTGCTCGCTTTCAAGGATATTCCTGAGTATTGCGCACTGACCGTCAGTAAAGCCCAGCTCCGAAAGTGAAAGCGGAACCCGCGTGACATTCAAAAGCCTCAGAACGACACTCTCTGCCCCGCCTTTTCCAGAGACAGCCGGAACGCACGAAACCCGAACAAAAATCTGCTCATCGTCATTGAAAATGAACTGGCCGTCCTGTCCGTGCCTCGTCTCCATCACATTCAGGTTTGCAAGAACCTTGATTCTCCTAACAAGCTCCAGGCTCTTCTCAAACGAAAGCTCGCAGACCTCTTCAAGCCTCGCGGAAATCCTGAAGCGGACTCTTTTTTCTTCAATATGAATATCCGTCGCCCCCTGCTTTCCCGCCTCCGTCAAAAGCGTATCAAGGAGCATGGTCGCCTCACTGCCCTCATTTTTCCGCTCGTTTTCGCGCCCGCTCTCCGCATACCTAAGCGAGATTTCATGCTTAAGCCTCTCGTCATCAATGGGAATGAAGGCACAGCGTTCATCAGAAAACGGAATCCCCCTCATCGAAAAGAAGGCCTTCACTGAATTCCGAAGCTTTTTCTTCAGCCCCTCGTTCTCAACATCAATCAGCCCGATTTTTACAGAATCTTCCCCAGACTCAAGCACGACAGCTCCATTGTAGAGGCTGAAATTAACCGACAAATCAAACTTTCCGCTCATTTTCCTCTCCTTCAAATTTTCCCGCCGCTTCAAGCAGCCTTTTCCTTATCTCAGCTTTTTTATCAGCCGCATTCTTCTCTTCCATTCCGAAAATTTCCGCGCTCGGAAGAAGATAAATCACAAGCTCCGTCTTTTCCCCCGAAGATTCCTTTCCCTTGAAAAGCCAGCCGAGCAGAGGAATCCTTGAAAGGAACGGAGTCCTGCTCACATTCTCATTTTCCTCTTCCTGAACAAGCCCGCTCAAAACGACAGGCTCCCCGGATTTTGCCCTCACCTCAGTCGTAATCACCTTTTCGCTCGTCGGAGGCGGATTTCCCGTCGTCGTAGACAAATCCGTTCCCTGCCGGGAGACGCTCGCCGTAATCCTGCTCGTAATCATTCCGTCCCCGGTCACTGTTCCCGTCACCTCAAGTTTCAGTCCCGAAATGATTTCCTTCGTAACGCCCGAATAAATCGGCTCCCCTGTCTCCGGGTCAAGATTGTTGTCCCTGTAGCGGTAAGTGTTCGTGTTCTGAAAATTGATTGGCTTTCCGCTCACACCGTTCAAGGTAGTGTCCGCAAATACTTTCGCCTTTGACTCAGTTATTGCCGCCTGAAGCTCACCCGCAAAATTGAGTCCGAAAGCCGCGACGACATTCAGGTTCAAGCTGAGCACATTCCCAAGTTGAACCGCCCCGTCATTCATGTCCCCGAGGCTCACCCTCCCGGCCTTTAACTTTGGATTCCATTCACTTCCCTTCGTAGACTGATACTGCATTATCAGAAGGTCATACCTCACGCGTGAAACAGGCTTGTCGATGAACTCAAGCTCGCTCAAAAGCCTCTCGTAAGCTTCCTGTGAACCATTGAAGAAAAAGCTGTCACCTAGCCCCGTATCGCTTATCAAAGCCTTATCCAAAAACGGCGGAAGATGGGCCACAAAATCCTCAGTGCGGATGTACTGCAGTTTCACAAGCCTGGTCGGATTCTTTCTGTCAGCTTCGGCGACAAAGCGTTCAACTTCACGGGCCTTCGCTTCGTCTGCAAGGAACAAAAACCTCTGCCTGTCATCAAGGGCGATGCACTCAAGCTCAGGAAAGCGTTTTGAAATCAGCTGAATGCATTCAGTATTCCTAAGGAATTTGAGGCTCAGGCTTTTCCATGTTTTCCCCGCATCAGCGAATTGATTTTTATTTTTAGACGGGACAAGGAAATAAACGCCGTCATTATTCTTATATTCAGCCCCGCCCTGAACGCACAAAAGCGAAAGAGCCTCATCAAAACTTTCAGCCTTAAAGCAGGCACGCATAATCTTCAAATCATT
>JAEEGL014437232.1_pt1 | contig 23762 bp, 34 predicted proteins | sample 9134231 | NCBI WGS metagenome assembly JAEEGL01 (sample SAMN16246548, study PRJNA631951) | gut metagenome | biome: gut microbiome; feature: rumen; material: fiber-attached | host: Bos | place: Iran: Karaj | collected 2018-10 | reverse complement strand
CATAGTAGTACTGGATCGCAGTAATCGGTCTTGAATTCAATCATAATGGGAACCTGGCCATTTATGTGATCTAGAGCTTCCTTGAGAGTAGCTACTTTGTAAGGCATGGTTGAGAGTTCTGCGTATGTTCTCTTGTGGATAGGTTTGTCGTTGCCATCAAAGCGCTTAGAATCGTCGTCGTGGTACACGATGACCTTATTATCGCAAGTTAGCTTGATGTCGAGTTCGATACCGATACCCTTCTTGATGCATGCGTCAAATGCTTCGAGAGAATTCTCGTATACGCTATGATTATCGTACAGGCCCCTGTGTCCGTAGATTCGCTCGCTGCACAGATTGCCCTTTTTGTGTGGGGCTATGGCATATATGTATGATGAAGTCAATAATAAAGGCTTTAGTATATTCATAGTTGCACATCCTTTCTGAATTATTATATATCATGGGAGGCAATTTTACAATAGCATCGCAATAGGAGTAATATGATAAGAGATATAGATATGTCGCAGGTAAGCGACGGCAAGTTGTATAGAAAGAACGTTATGGTCAGGCTTCTGTGTGATGATTGCAGGGGGTGTTCTGCTTGTTGCGAGCATATGGATGACCACATAGTTCTTGATCCTTATGATATCTGTTCTATCTACAAGGCTACAGGTATGGACTTTAAGGAACTGCTTGCTAAGGAATATATAGCTATCGCTCTTAAGGATGGTCTTGCATATCCTTATCTTAAGATGAACAAAGCCGATACATGCTCTTTTTTGATAGATCACAGGTGCAGCATACATGCAAATCGCCCGGGATTATGCAGACTTTTTCCGCTTGGCAGGATATATGAAGATGGGGATTTTTCGTATTTTCTTCAGAAGGATGAGTGTGGCTACAAGAACAGAGCAAAGTGCAGGATAGAAGACTGGCTTGGTGTAGAAGACCTCGATTCTTATGAAGATTATATAAGGGTGTGGCATGCATTTCACGCATATATGGTTAGTAAGGTGAATGAATATGGCGAAGACGTGGATTCAAGAGGAAAGCTCATATCGCTTTTTTTAGAGTACTTCTTCATAATGGCTTATGATGGGGACTTTTACAGTATAATCAAAGAACGGATCAACAATATCAAAAAAGTAATATAGGAGATTATTATGGATAAGATAGTTAGTTTTACAATTGATCATGAGAAGCTTTTGCCGGGATTGTATGTGTCCAGAGTAGATAAGGTTGGCGCTGAGGTTGTGACAACCTTTGATATGAGGGTTACTACTCCGAATAAGGAGCCTGTTATGGATACGGGCGCTATTCACACTATAGAACATCTTATGGCAACATATATCCGTAACGATAGGGAGTGGGCTGATAAGCTCATATACTTTGGACCTATGGGATGCAGAACTGGTTTTTATATGATATTTGCAGGAGAGAGGACTCCGCTTGATATAAAAAATCTTCTTGACAGGGTTATGGATTATGTGATAAACTTCTCGGATGTAATACCAGGAGTAAGTCCTAAGGAGTGCGGGAATTATAATGACCACAACCTTGACGAGGCCCGTTATTACGCAAGGAAGTACCGCGATGAGGTGTTGGCTGACTTTACAGAAAAAAGATATGTATACCCGGAGTAAGTGATGGATAAGAAAGAGAAAAAGGCGATAAAGCAGGAGAGGCGTGCTAAGTTCAAAAGCTTGTCTTTTAAGGAAAAACTTGAGTATCTTGCTGATTATTATCTTATGGGAACCTTGATAACACTGGTGCTTTTGGGTGCGACTATCAGTATTCTGTATACCATATTCTTCAATAAGCAGGAGAAGGTTCTCTCTATAGAACTTGTAGACTGTCAGATCGAAGAACATGATAAGCTCGAGAAAGCGCTTAATGATCTTCTGGGTGTTGACGGCAAGAAGAAGAAAGCTACAGTTTCTGCCAATAACATCTTGTATGATGCAGACGGTGTGGATCCGGAGATTTATGAGAGTGTTAATACCATGTTTTACGTGGGCGGACTTGATGTATATATAGGTACTAAGAGAGATATCCCTATATATGCTAAGAACAATTATTTTCAGGATCTCTCAGAGTTGATCGACTCTGAACTTTTTAAAAAGCTTGAAGAGAAGGACATGCTTTATTACTACAAGCAAAGTGTGGTGGATGATGAAGGAGTTGAATATTCCCTAAGTAAGCCTGTCGGTATAATCATAAGTGACACTGCATTTGCAAAGGAGTATAAGGTCTATAGCGATGGACCTATAGTATGTGTGTCGGCTACATCCCATCATAAAGCTGATGTTTTGAAGTTCATCGATTATATGTTAAGAGAGAGTTTCTAATGCGCGTTAAGGAGGAAGATTATGCGTAAGAAGAGTAGTATCGTAGTGTTAAGTTTGTTATGTGCACTTTCACTTGTTGCATGTAACACCAAGTCTACAGATGTTAAGGACAAGGACGAGACTAAGCAGGAAGAGGTTGTGACAAAGAAGGGTTCTGATTCTACCGATGAAGAGGAAACAACCAAGAAGAGCAATGAGAAGACTTCTAAGGAAGAAAAGACTACCAAGGAAGATAAGACTGAGAAGACAACTAAGTCAAGCGGCAAGACTGATAAGAAGGTTGCCGGCAAGTATACAGCTCAGTTGCCAATCGAAGAACTTGTGGATAATGACGTTATGACAGAGTTTTTCCCAGGATTTACTGTAGATGTTAATCTTAATCTTTCTGAAGATGGCACAGGTTCTCTTGAATTTGATGCTGCTGATTTCACTAAGAAGATCAAGGCTGAACTTGAGAAGAATTATAAGGATATCGTGTTGAAGCTTCTTGAGCAGCAGGGATATTCTAAGGAAGCATTAGAGCAGGCTATGCCACAGCTTGGATATTCTTCTCTTGATGCATATCTTGAGGCTCAGAAGTCTACTTTGCTTTCTACTTTTAGTGATAGCCTTGATGAAAAAGAACTTGAGGATGCTAAGCAGGAATTCACATGGAAGATGGATGGAGATAAGGTTGTATGTACTAAGGCAGGTTCTGATGATGATCTTATACTTAGAACAACTTCATCAGGTAACCTTGAACTGACACCAGAGGATAATTCACAAAGTAGTGTTGTTAATAAGGTTACATTCAAGAAGAGCAAGTAATTAGCTTGAATAACGAATAATAAAAGGGGGGTAAAATAACCTCCCTTTATGTTATGACTATGCTGTCAGCCAATATAAAAGGCTGTAAAAACTATCACGGGGACGATTCGCAAGATTTCGTTATCTTTTTGCAAGTTCGCACAAGTGCGGGCGAACTGTTTGAGTGCCGGAGGCACGAGTTTTCGCGGAGCACTTGTAAAAAAGCGACTTGCAAAAAGATAGAAATCTTGACGTGTCCAAGTGATAGTTTTTACAGCCCATCTTTTTTGTATATGAGCATATTCTCTGATTGATCATATAGATTGAATCCAAGCTTAATAGCAAGCGCTTTGGAGGCTTCGTTATCTGATTCAGTGCATATATAGATTGAATCGAATTCTGTATGTTCTGAAGCAAATTCTAGTATTGCTTTGCAAGCTTCCGTTGCAAGCCCTTGATGCTGATAAGCAGTGCCTATGATATAGCCAAGTTCAAGGCACTGAACATCGTCTATCAGTCTTAAGGAGAGACCTGCGCGACCGACTATGTGATCTTCGTAATTGGTAAGAAGCCATAGGCCAAAGCCATGAAGATTATACATATTCACGATGTAGTCTCTTATGAAGGCTTCTTCTTCGGGGAGAGGATAGAGCGGTTCTGTGTATCTGCAGATGTTATCGTCGTATAATTCATAGAGATTCTTAACATCTGCTACTGTTTCTTCTCTTATGATCAGTCTGTCTGTCTTGGCTATTATATTGGGGATACCGTAAAAACGATTATATATAGCGACAGCATCGGCTATTACGAGGTCTTCTGTGGATTCTAAGACATATATATAAGGGTGAATCGGGACCTTGCTGTAATCGTGACTTATGGCAATGATAGGGTATACTCCCTTATACATAGTCATAAGAGCCGTGTCTTCAAGGATCAGAAGCGATTCACCCTCTGTTAGATAGCTTATATCCTGATAGTTTTCTTGCAATGATGCAATATCAGTATATATGTTCATCAGCCGATATAGTCCTCGTACAACTTTGAAACACTTGCCCAATCAAGCAGCTCAAAGAAGTTCTTGATGTATTCGCCACGGAGGTTCTTGTAATCGAGATAATAAGCGTGCTCCCATACATCGAGTGCAATCAGTGGCTTAAGAACTGTATTCAGTGAATAAGGATTGTCCTGGTTAGGTGTCTTCGATACAGATAGGTTACCTTCCTTGTCACAGCATAACCATGCCCAGCCAGAACCAAACTGTGAAAGCGCAAGGTCTGTTAAGCGCTTTATCAGTTCGTCAAGGCTGCTAAAGTCCTTGTTAATCTGAGAAAGGAGCTTATCGCTTGGTTTACCAGGATTAGAACTTAAGTTCATAAAGTAGAGATTGTGATTGTAATATCCGCCACCGTTGTTGCGAAGCTTGGTTCTTAGAGCATCATCACTTACTGAATCGAGATTTGACAATATCTCTTCGCAGGATTTTCCCTCCAAACCAGCGGCAGCAACAGCCTCGTTAAATGTTTTGGTATAAGTTGCATGATGTTTGCCATAGTGGGTATTGACTGTCAATTCCCCAATATGAGGTGCAAGAGAATCAGGTGTGTAATTGAGTGTAACTTGTTCAAACATGTAATATACCTCCTGGGATTTATTCTTATAGACTATTATACCATATAATTTTCGGGTTGCCAATAATAAGCATATTATGTATAATTATGAGGGGATAGAATCCTGCGCGCAAGTCTCGCAGTGCGAGACTTGAATACGAGATAAGGAGTAGTGTTTTATGGAAGGGAGAGATTATGGTGTTGATAAACGCCTATGCATCGCACAGATGAAGACAACCATAGGTTTATACAACACGGAAATGGTGGGTATAAAGGAGCAGATCTTAAGAAAGAGGCAAGGTATATTTGCTTCGCTTGCTATATGGGCAATCGTAACCGGTCTTGCATTTTCCTGGGCTGTTACGTGCGCTTCGGAACCGGCAATCATGCTTTTTGGAATATTCCTTGCTGGCGCTTTGTTCGTGCTGTGGTTTGAGAGAATTGCAAATCTTATTTATTCGATAATAGATTATTGTGTCAATGATAACAAGGTCAGGCTAAGTCGCTATGCGACAGAGATAACTCTGGCTGACAGACTCGATATCTGTAAACAGGAGATAAAGAAGATCGAAGAAGATCAGACGAAACTTGAGAATGATGAACTTGAGGATTACCCTCTTGACTTCAATTATAAGTATAGGGGCGTTCCTGCGGTAGGTGGTTGCGTGGAAGATGATTATGAGATGCTTAAGACTAAGATATGGGTTGTGTCGTTCATAGTGGGATGGATATCGATAGGATTGCTAGTAAGTGGGGCTTTTGCAAGATAGATATAAAAAGCAATTGCCAGGACACGTGTCGATTTCTATCTTTTTGCAAGTCGCCGATTAGCAAGTGCTCCGCGAAAACTCGCAAGGATGCTTGCAATCCCCACACCATCTCGCATATTCGTGCCTAGCACTTTACCGATTGCTACGCAATCTATATGCTCGATGTGTGGGGCGCGACTGCTTCGCAGTCACACGGATAATAAAAAGCCAATAATTGTGTGCAAGCACACATTATCGGCTTTTATTATCCTATGATTGCAAGCAGTGGTTATTTAGGCAAACAGTTCGCCCGCACTTGCGCCAGCCTGCAAAAGTATGACGAAATCTTGCGAATCGTCCTCGTGATAGTTTTTTACAGCCTTTCATATTGGCTAACAGCATAGCAATGAAAAAGGGGGTACATATCATTTTAACCCCCTTTTCTTTATCATCAATCATATGAATACGGTGTATAGAATATCTGTACCCAGCTATGAGTAGTCGCATCATAAGATATACCAATCTCTGTGAATTCAGGCTTCAGTATATTCGCCCTATGTCCAGGAGAATTCATCCAGCCTGCTACAACAGACTCAGATGTAAGATATCCCTGTGCTATATTCTCACCAACATACCAGTACTGTGGTATTGCAAACTCACTAAGAATAGTGAAGCATGCGCTTCCATCTGGTCTAGTATGTGAAAAGAGCTCACCTACTTCAAGCGCCCTCTTATTAGCGGCATAGCATACACCGAGGTTAAGCTTAAGTTCGCCTAAGCCCTCCTTAGCACGCTCTGCATTCACCAGATCAAGAACCTCAAATGCCTCAGGTACTACATATACATATGTGTAATCCACATATCTTGTAGCGGCTTCTTCAGCAGCCTTACGGCTTGATTCTTCAGCAGCCTTTCTTGCTGCCTCTTCAGCAGCCCTTTGTGATTCTTCAGCACGCCTTGACATCTCTGCAGCCATACTGCTTCTTTCTGCAGCTATCCTGCTAGCTTCCGCTTCCGCTTCCAATCGCTTGGATTCTTCCTCGTAAGCAAGCCTCCTTGATTCTTCAGCGGCAAGTCTCCTAGATTCCTCTTCGTAAGCTTGACGGCTCGCTTCTTCTGCAGCCAAGCGACTCGCTTCTGCCGACTGATCATCCCGAGTCTGAACATCAGTAACTTGCTTAGTGGTACCAGCTGAAGTAGTTGTATCTCCATTCGTCGCAAAAACTGATGATGTGATGTTCTTACCAGTCGTAGCCATAGTAGAAGTGGTTGCCTTCGTAGTCTCAAGCGTCGACGATGCCACAGTTGTGGAGGTCTTCGCACTCTTAGTAGTAACTTCAATCTGTGTCTTCTTAGTATATATATGGCCTGCAGAATCGGTAATAGTTATATTCTGAGCAATCAAACCCTCGCCTAGCGCAAGAGATGAAGTCTTAGCATCAGAATCATGAATATTCTTGCTGCCACACGCAACACCTATCGCGCCCACAAGGATCAATCCAGTTATATAAAAGATTACATGCTTACGCCTGTCAGAATTCCTTTTATCATTATCTATATCTTCCATGATGATCACATCCTATCCATAAAGAGCAAATTATCCCTATATACCTTAATTATAATATTTTTACGACTTAAGTTCAAGTAGAAAAATTCAATCAAGTCTCGCACCGCGAGACTTGCGCGCCGGATTCAGGTCTCTCGTAATCAGACAGATTTCCTTTCCGAATCCGTGCGCATCCTCGCGGAGCATTTATCTCAGTCGGAGAATGGACCCCGACTGAGTTGAATTTGTTATAACCCCTTCCTACACTTTGCTAAGAGGAAAGGGTCTTCTCCAACTGAGATAAAAAAGACCCAAGACTCATACATAAGTCTCAGATCATTCAAGTTGCTGTAGTTTTATTTAAGTACTTTCTTGGCAACCCATATAAGAGCGCAAGAGCCAAGTACACCGCCGATGATACCGCCTAGAAGACCGTTTAAAAGAGCTCCGAATACCAATCCGAATAGTGTACCGCCAACAAGACCGATAACGATATTCCAGATAAGGCCCTTCTCAAAGTGCATAATTCTACCAGCGATCCAGCCACAAAGTGCACTGATTGCCAAAGTGATAATAAGACTTAATATATCCATATCAAAGCATCTCCTTTTTTAGACTTTACCATAGATTATATCACACTTATCCGATTTTGTCACTACATCCCAGATTTCATTCTCGGAAGTTGCCTTAATCTCCTATCAAAGTAGTGTGTAGCAGTGTGCTAGTGGGCCGCTTCCCTTCCCGAGGTCAAGCATAGCCGCAAGCGCGCCTGATATATAATCCTTCGCATGTTTAACCGCATCATCGAGGCTTTCGCCCTTAGCAAGTCCGGATGCTATCGCAGATGACAGCGTACAGCCTGTTCCGTGGGTATTCGGGTTATCGATTCTCTTGCCCGCAAACCACACATAACCGCCATCACGATACAGAAGGTCATTGGCGTCATTGATCTTGTGACCGCCCTTAAGAAGCACATTACAGCTGTACTTATCATAGATAACCTTCGCTGCTGCGATCATGTCATCCTCACTCTTAATCGTCATCCCCGAGAGAACCTCTGCCTCAGGAATATTCGGCGTAATCACGGTCGCAAGAGGAAGAAGCTCCTCCTTAAACACCTCGATAGCCTCATCGCCAATGAGCTTCGCTCCGCTAGTCGCCACCATAACAGGGTCGACGACTATGTTCTTTGCCTTGTACTTTTTAAGCGTAGCCGAGATAGTTCTTATAAGCTCGCTTGAAGAAACCATGCCTGTCTTAATAGCATCAGGATAAATGTCTGTGAAAATCGCCTCTAATTGAAGAGATAAAAACTCTGGCGTCACTTCCATTATCCCTGTAACACCTGTAGTATTCTGAGCAGTCAAAGCAGTGATAGCTGACATGGCATATACGCCATTCGCCGTCATCGTCTTGATATCTGCCTGTATACCGGCGCCTCCGCTAGAATCACTTCCAGCGATCGTTAAAGCTGTGTTCATACGATTAAGTGCGCTCCTAGTCGAAGTCTTAAGCTTTCTAGTAGCGTCACATATATCATCAGACGCATATATAGCGCTTATGACAGCTACTCCGACTATACCACTTCCCGCAAGCTTACTAACATTCGCTTCACCTATTCCACCTATTGCGATAACAGGTATAGATACCGCTTCACATATAGCCTTAAGCGTGTCATATGATACATCCTCAGCATCATCCTTCGAGCCTGTCGGGAACACTGCTCCTACGCCTAGGTAGTCAGCTCCACGCTTCTCAGCCAGTATAGCCTGCTCAACAGTCTGAGCCGATACGCCTATTATCTTATCGGGCCCAAGCTTAGCTCTTACGTCTCCCGCCTCCATGTCGCTCTGTCCAACATGAACGCCATCAGCGTCCATCGCGATCGCGATATCGACGTTGTCATTGATCACAAATGGAACCTTGTACTCTCTGCACAGCTCTTTAAGCTCTCTTGCTTCCGCAAGAAAAGCCTCATCATCGAGAGTCTTCTCACGAAGCTGCACGAAAGTCACGCCACCCTCTAAGCTCTCTCTCACTACATCAACAAGACGCCTTCCATTAAGCCAGTGACGGTCCGTTACCGCATACAGAAGAAGATCCTTCTTATCTAACTTCATACTTAGCCCCCTTGTTAAGGGTATCTGCGTCCATATGGTAGATAGCGTCTATGATGCGATTTCTGTAAGTAGAGTTGCCATCCTGTGGCTGCATATTCGACCATCCTATCTCACCTGCAAGTCCCATCGCACATACAGAAGCAGCTGCGGCTTCCAAAACATTTTCAGGATTAGCCACGATATAAGCAGTCATCATGCCTGATAACTGACAGCCTGTACCAGTTATCTTGCCCATCTCAGGACGTCCGTTCCTGATCACATAGCACTTGTCAGCGTCACTCACAAGGTCGATAGCGCCTGTTATCGCTACAACTGCCCCCGTCTTTGCAGCAAATGCTTTCACAAACTTCACTGCACCGTCGAGATTCTCCTCTGTAACAGCATCTGCAACATCCGCGTCAACTCCCTTAGTTGTGCCGCTTCCAAGAGCAAGCGTCTTAATCTCGGATATGTTGCCTCTGATAACAGAGAACTTAATCTCATCCATAAGCTTTACGGCCGTATCGGTACGAAGCTTAGAAGCTCCCGCTCCAACAGGGTCAAGCAAGATCTTATGACCTAACTCACTTGCCTTCTTACCTGCCACAAACATAGCCTTGATACTGCTCTGATTAAGAGTACCTATGTTGATATTCAGACCACCACAGATAGATGTGATATCCTCCACATCCTCCGGCTCATCCGACATAATAGGACTTCCGCCACAAGCAAGCAGTACATTCGCAACATCGTTAACAGTAACATAGTTGGTGATGTTATGCACCAAAGGACAAGACTTACGAACACTTTCCAAACAATCTCCTAACATATTAAAACCTCCTATATCCTCTAAATAAAATGTAAAAAAATGCAGATATACCACACGCATGATATATCTGCTCATAATTCACTCAAGCTATATCCATCCCTACGTTGGCATTATCCAAATCAGGTTATGGGTCCGAGCTGTATCTCTCGTTCTCAGCCCGCCTGCACGAGCTCCCCTATTGACATAAGCTATTGTATCACTATTATATTCCGAAATCAAGAGTTAATTTCAGTCCGGCGCGCAAGTCTCGCGGTGCGAGACTTGAATTAAGTATAGAGCATAACCCCTTCCATATCCTCTTCGATAGAAGTCACCTCTTTATCAGCAGAAGACATCGAAGCCTTCCTTCTGCCCTGCTGCATATCCCACAGTTCCTTGTACTTGCCGTTAAGGTTAAGGAGTTCCTCGTGACTACCCATCTCTTTGATCTCGCCCTTATCCATGACAACTATCAGATCGCAGTCCTTCACAGTCGCGAGTCTATGCGCTATGATAAGCATCGTCTTCCCCCGAAGCTTCTCATAGATAGTTTCGAAGATAAGATTCTCTGTCGCAAAGTCTAGGTTACTAGTACTCTCATCGAGGATATAGAGCTCACTCTTTTTTAGAAGCGCACGCGCTATAGCTAATCTCTGCTTTTCGCCACCACTAAGTCCTCCGCCTGCTTCCTCTAGGTAAGTATAGTACTGCATAGGAAGCGTCTTGATGAACTCATCGGCTCCCGCAAGCTTAGCAGCTTGCCTAACCTCCTCTATGTCTGCAGAAGGCTTTGCAATCCTTATATTCTCGAAGATACTTCTTGAGAAAAGCTCTATGTTCTGTGGCACATAAGATATGGCGCGCCTTAGAGAGTCGCTCCTCACATCAGCTATATCTTCACCCGCTATCGTTATCAAGCCCTCATCTGGCTCATAGTACTTAAGAAGAAGCTTAGCGATAGTCGACTTGCCGCTTCCACTGCTGCCTACAAGCGCAACCTTAGAACCAGCCGGTACCTTAAGAGAAAAGTTCTTCAAAACAGGCTTTCTGCTACCGTAAGCGAAAGTCACATCCTTGAATTCCACATCCCCAGAAGCATCCTTAACCTCACGATAAGAGTGTAAGCTAGCATCCTCTTCAAAGCCCTTCTCACGCTCAGTATCAAGGATCTCAGAAAGCCTCTTCATAGAGATATCCGCCTCCTGTATCGAGAGCTGAAGGCTAACAAGATTGCTTACAGGATCCATGAAGTATCCAGCCATAGTCATGAAAGCCATATAGCTTCCAAGCGAGAGGTCTCCATCTATAACAGCAGAGATACCGATATACATCAGTATGAGGTTCCCCGCACCGCTTATAATACTCGATATAATCCCTTGTACGTTCGAGAGCATGCTCTCCTTCACACCTATACGAAGAGACTTGATGTACTCGCGCTCGATAGCCTCAAGCTCTATCTCCTCACCAGCATTGCCCTTGATAGTCTCGTAGCCTCTAAGTCCCTCTATGATCTGCGAATTAAGAACAGATGACTGCTGCATCTGCTCCTCGTTGATGCGCTTATAAGGCTGTTTGAAGATATAGACAAGAAGTACACTCACAGCCGTCATAACAAGTATGACCGCGAAGAGCTTCGGATTCATGTTGAAGAGTATCACACCCGTCACAAGAGCCATCGAGATGTCCATAACAAGCGAAAGAGCTATACTAGTGAATACATTCTTGATGGTAAATGCGTCCGAGAATCGCGTCGTTATGTCACCTGTCTTGCGAGCCGCAAAGAACTTCATAGGAAGCTTATATATGTGCTCGAAATACCCAAGCATGAGCGGTATATCTATCTTGATCGACAGGTGAAGAAGTATCCACTGCCGCAAGAACCCCACAGTTATCTGAACAAGCGATATCCCAAGGAACACAAAGAGCATGATCCTTAAGACATCCTTCTGCGAATAAGGCAAGATTTCGTCATATATAACGCTGTTAAAAAGCGACGATACGATGCCTAAAATCGTAGTTATCACAGATGCAAGGATCGCATAGACAAAGAGCTTCTTGTGCGGAAGAAGAAGCGACATATACCTCTTGAACACACTCTTTTTCTTCTCCTTACCTGCCTCAAAACCAGAGTTTGGCTTAAGAAGCAGCATAGCCCCGGTGAACTTGCTGAAGAACTCGTCTGTATCCACTTTCTTAAGGTCTGTAGCCGGATCCCCGATTATGACGAACTTCTTCGTCACCTTGAAGACAACCACGAAGTGTGAGAGACCTTCTTTGGTGATCACATTCGCTATGGCAGGAAGCGTATAACGACTTAGGAAGCCTTCCTTATCAACCTTCACAGCGCACGCCTCAAAGCCGAGCTTCTCGGCACACTTACACATACCAACAAGATTCGTGCCCTTGATGTCTGTGCCCATGATGTCGCGAAGTCCCGTTATAGAAGTCTCCTTGCCATAATGAAGACAGACCATAGCCATACACGCAGCGGCACAGTCTGTCATATCAAATTGTTTAACGTATGTATATCTCATATTTACTACCAGAACAAATATCTTTTGTTGACAACCACATAGACGATGACGCCAATCACTATGACTATTAAAGAGCCCGCAAGGATTAGAACAACAGCCTCCCTGCCAGTCACAATCTTCTTATCTGTGAACATATAGCGCCCCGGAATCGTAATCTTAATCTCAGAACCACGCCCCACATCTATGTACTCGTACTTACCCTTAGCCTCGTTATACAGATACAGGTACTTACCAGGCCTCTTGTCAAAATGTATCACAACATCACCACATATCGGCTTTCCGCCATTCACAGTGAAAGTCGTCTCTTTACCGCTCTTAAGCTCTATGTCTGTGCTAAGCTCGTTGTGATGATTGACTATGTTCTTACCATCGACTATGAACTCATAACCATCGCACTTGACACTATAGGTCTCACCACTGTCATAGAGCTTACGAAGTGTATCCTTATCAAGAAGCTTTAGCCCTTCAGGAATCTTATTCTCCACAACAGTCTGATTACTATCACCTGTACCTTCTTCAGATGACTTCTCATCACCAGAATTGACTATAACCATAGCACTCGTAACATAGTCCTTGTTAGACACTATAACAGTGGCATGGCCAGGCTTCTCAGCAGTTATAAGACCATCATATCCAACACCTATAACTTCATCATCAGATGATCTAAAGCCTATGCCCCAGTCAGCGTCATAAGGTTGCACATCCGCAGTAAGCTTGTATTCTTCACCAACCTTCAGAACGATATAGTTACTTCCAAGCTTGATATCAGTAGTAGGCGTAAGAACAGTTATCTCTATCTCACGAGTAATATCGCCAGCCGATACATTTATACGAGCTGTGCCGCGAGCGACAGCCTTCACTTCGCCCTGAGCACTTACCTTCAGGATGTTCGTATCAGACGATGTATAAGCAATCGTCTCGTAGGAAACGGAAGGCACCAGAGTGACCTCAAGAGTCTGAGACTTGCCTACATACATCTCCTTCTCGTAATCGCCTATCACGATATCCTTAATCTTCTCTTCTTGTGCCGCCTCTATATCTTCTGGTTTTTCCACTAACTTAGTTTCATCTACGACATCCGGCACCAAAGCGCCCTCTTCCGTCGCATAAACCATGCGTACCGAACCTAGAGCCAGATACAACACAGCACACATATATGCAATTCTTTTCATCTTATCTTAAATCCCAGTTTCTCAAGCATATAGTCCATGTAGCTTATCTTGTCATAGGTTATCCTAGCTTCAGCACTCATGCCGTTCTCAATCTTCACAGCAGTTCCTGAAGCACCGACAAGATAATCCTGCTCAAGACTTATAATAGCGCCAAACGCCTGATAAGAGCTGCCATCATAATTCTGACCGACAGTAACATTGCTATCTATATCGATAACCTTGCCGCTTATAGTACCGTAAGAATTCTGCGCAAGACCATCTATGGCTATCTGCACCTCGTCGCCCTCTTTGATCCTCGCCTTATCATAAGGTGAGACATTCACCTTAAGAATCCTCTTACTATTCTCAGGCGTAATCGTAGCAACAGCAGTAGTCGTCTGCAAAACCATACCACTCTTATACTCCTGCAGAAGGTGCAGAACACCTGAAGAGGAGGCCGTTACAGAGAAGCTCTCCTTACCTGAACTTATAGCGAGAAGCTGAGCATCTATGTTACTTAACTGATCAGCTATCTGGCTCTTCTGATTCTCAGCCTGCTGAATAGCTGCATAGTAGATAGACATGATCTTGTCCTCGTTCGCTACGAGAGCATTCTTGATCTGATCGTCTGTATAGCCATAAGCCTTATAGGTACTTACATCTACCTTCGCCTGAGCAACTTCAGACTTATACTTCTCATAAGTGCTGTAGAAGTACGCATCATCCGAAGAATTCTCGAAGTAATTCACATCGTCCTTAATAGACTTTACGAGAAGCTCATACTTCTCAAGCTGCTTAGCATAATTCTCTCTGCTCTTCTCAAGCTGAGTGCCCTGAAGGTCATAATCGGTACTCTTAACAGTGAAGAGGACATCGCCCTCTTCTACTAGCATACCTTCCTTCATGTAGCACTTGTCGATCTGACCGGTCACAGGACACATCACATATCCAGAATCCTCTCCGGTCACGGTGCCCTTAGCTTTAACCACATATATCTTAGGCACCTTAATAGCTACTATAGCCGCAACAAGCATAAATACTGCCACCAGCGTTAGCAGTATATACCCAAACGCCGGTGGCTCCTTGTCATACAGTAGCCTGCTGTCTTTTAATTCTCTAATATCTCTGACACGTCTGTTAATCATACACTCTTCCTTGGCATAAACACGTCTGCCACCATAGTGCCTTCGGCTACATCATTCGACACGAAGACTGTGTAACTAGAGCCATCAAGCTCCACGTCAGCCTCATAAGCCTCCACACCTATCTTATCATAAGCAATCTTAAGCTTATCCTCAGGTCCTGTAAAGCGGCAGTACATACAATCCGAAGCCTTCACAACAGGCTCCATGGTATATGGCGCCTCCACGTTATGAATGAAGTTATTCGCCTGAAGCATGAAGTATATGCTTATATCTGGCGTTCCATCTTCAGTAGTCTTAACCTCAGTGTGCTGAATAAGCGGACCTATCTGAGTAGCGCCCTTAACGCGAATGTAGTTCTGCATCTGCTCTATCGCAACCTGAAGATTGAAGTTCTCATCGTTCATAAGCATGCGATAGATGAGGACGTTGTTGAGACGAAGAGTTTTGGTTGGGGAGTAGGTTAGTTTACTCATAATATCTCCTAAGTGGCAGCTTTCTGCCTTTTTATACTCTTATACACCTGAGTCATCACGTGCGATAGCAAAACTATCAACACTATTCCGCCCACATATATGGCAATACGCATCGCGTTCACTGATAGTTTATCCGTTATTTCTATTTCTTTCGAAAGACCTACTCCGATTGCTATGTACCATCCTATCGTCAAGCCCATAAGAGTCGATGTAATACCTGACAAAGACATGCCGATTGAACACACAACCACACAACATACCGCGAACGCCAAGAAGGCCGCTACCACATAAAGCATCTTGATATCAAGTAGCGATATATAAGATGCCGTGAATATACCCGTCAGTACAGCTAGGCACAAACATTTGAACTCTAATGATTCATCTGTATCAACTTTAGCTGATTTTACAACCTCAAGACTATCAAGTTCACTCACATCCCCATATACAACAACTGAATAGCCGTTGTACTTTTTTTGAATAAATGTAGTGAGAAAACGTTCGAAGAAGCTTTGTTTTACTTTTTCTTTGGTTATAATTCCAAGAACATATTCATCATCCTTGTCGGAATAACAACTTATAGAGTCTATATCGCTTTTCTTGATTCTACGAATTTCTTTGCCTCTAAGATTATTAATCACAACATATTCACTAGCATCTTCAATTTGTAGCATGCCTTCTTTACATCCCACGATTTCAAACAAAGTATATATAGCATATCCCCCAAGAATAATCAATCCAGGACCAAATACAAACAACGGAAGGTAATCAAATTCAATTGCAATCAACGTTGCCACTAAAAGACATATAAGCAATGTAAAAGTGGCAGATTTCCTCAATTCCTTTACTTTTTTCAAGTCATATCTCATCCTGGCACCTCCTTGGTATATTAAAAAAGCTTAACCTTTGTATATCCATCTATTTGGCTATTATCAAAGATATCCCACATATTAGTTATAAAACCACCAACACTTGTAAAACCTAAAACAAAGCCTGTGATTCCCATCTTTGAATTAAGAAATTCACTGAACCCATTAGAAAGAAGAACCTTACATGACTTTGCAACTACTCCAGATCCAGATACCAGTTTTCCAACTAATTTCGAAAAGCCTCCATTAATTAACCAACCTAAAGCAGAAGCAGCTGCTCCTCCACACAGTGCGGTGGCTGCAACATCTATTGCGGTTGCAATAGTCCAGAAAGGAACCTTAACACTAAATCCACCCTCAGTGTACGTCATCTCCTCTTCGTTCATTACTACATAGCTACTTGGCATGGCAATTGCGCCAGCATAACACATTTCCATCGATGTGCCCTCCTTGAAAAATGATTTTTAAGTACGACCATCTTTGGATATGAAAAAAGGTTGCATCAACTGCAACCGGATCCATGCGGACGCTCATAGTTTTACTTAAGAGCAGCTCTGATGAGCAGCTTAAATTAAACTATATAGTATAGTTTTGCACATATCCGTTTTGTTGTCAAGTAGCTTTTTGATTTTTGTTATATTTTTTCAGAAACAAGCGAATTTCAGAAAAGAATCATTCGCTTTTAGTTGATTCATTATTGCTTTTTTCCTTGCGTTTAAAATATTCATATACAGGACCTAAAAGCGAATATATAAACAAACTTGTAATTCCCACATACCTATATTTATCTATTATCAAAATTATCACAGCAATTATCCACAACACCCATGATATTGTTTTTACTACTCTACTCTTACTCATTTTTTATCCTTTTAAAAATGTCCTACTCCACCGAAAGTTCCTGAAGAACCCCCATGATTACCTCCACCAGAAGATTCATGTCCATTCCCACCTTCTATATACGAACCTATTAGACGATCATCTTCCCAAGACCAAGCGCCAGTATATCCAATCCCGTTAGTATATCGAAGTTTTAAACCATTACCATTTTCTATAAACCATAAAATATTAGGCCCAAAAGATACTAGCTGAGGCGCACCTGCCACTATTAATAAAGCCATTCCGCCAATTACTATAAAACCTGCTTCCCTATGAGTATAGTACTCATAACGTCCCCACCAATATTGCTCAATTCTCACTCCACCCTCAGTGTACGTCATCTCCTCTTCGTTCATTACCACATAGCTACTTGGCATGGCGATTGCGCCAGCATAACACATTTCCATCGATGTGCCCTCCTTGAAAAATGATTTTTTGGTACGACCATCTTTGGATATAAAAAAGGTTGCATATGCTGCAACCGGATCCATGCGGCCGCTCATAGTTTTACTTAAGAGCAGCTCTGATGAGCAGCTCTGATGAGCAGCTCAATTTAACTATATAGTATAGTTTTGCACATATCCGTTTTGTTGTCAAGTGTTTTTTTGATTTTTGTTGTATTTTTTCAGAAACAAGCGAATTTCAAGAAGAGATCACTCATGTTTTTTTGCATAAGCAAGTCTGCCACATAAACTTCTACACTTATCTTATCACAGGCAAACTTTAGCCTATCCTCAGGTCCTGTGAACCTGCAGTACATACAGTGAACTGCTCAGCTACAAGTAACCGAGTAGTTCACAAAATAATAAAGTTACACCATATAACCCTCAAGAAAGAGACTGATTTATAGCACCCTTCATTTGCAATTTAATATTAATGAGATAAACGACCGATTCCACTATCAGTATAAACATCAATACAGAAAAATAAATTACTGCATCAACTGCTTTAAATTCATGCCATATTTTGATCACTACGTAACACGAAAAAGCGATCATAAGTGCAATACATGCAATAAATGCCATATTACAATATCTGAATTCCTTATCACTAGCTGCTATATCCTTATAATTCAATCTCCACACGCCATGTGCCTTATACATAATAATATAATAAACAAAACCTAGTACACCAACAAGTACTGCACCATAAGCAGTATCTTTAGATATATTTAGTAACACAAGCACTGATATAAGATTATAACCTGCCCATATTAATAAATGTCCCAATAATATTCTTTTATTTCCTGTCATAGAAACCAAAACAAACGGAATAATAAGCAGAAAAGGAATAATAATCTCACTAAGTATCAAAATGTCTCACCTATATGTAACTACCCGTCCAATTCCTCCGCCCCTCAATGTACGTCATCTCCTCTTCGTTTCTTTTCCTCTTTCATATAAAGAATAAAAGAGCTTATAAGATAAACTCCTACCAGCAGACATACTATAATCTGAATATTTAATACCATATCAATAAACTGTTGTGAAAACTTTTCTTTATACTTCATCATAATCGATGATAACATACAGAAAATGACCACAACAAAAGAACACACTGTTATTTTCTTATTCATAACTCACCACTTACCCAATACCATTTATTATTTTGACTATACTATATTTATTCAATCATCTCAACTTTATAATATGTTACAATAGGGCCTAATTGTACATAATGTATCGCAAGTCCACCGTGATTTGAACATTTCCACAATTTCCCAGAACCCATACCACATATAACCGCAGCCAAGGCAGCAGTCGACTTTGTTCCAGCCGGAACCGGCAAGAGACTTATGCCACCCAAATAAGCCGTCTCAGTAGCTAATTCAGCGGCCATATCTCCACACTCAACTGGTGTAAACCATATTGCCCCATACACTGCTCCAAATTTTTTCCATAACGTATATCTTGCGCTCCTCCCTCGGTGTACGTCATCTCCTCTTCGTTCATTACTACATAGCTACTTGGCATGGCAATTGCGCCAGCATAACACATTTCCATCGATGTGCCCTCCTTGAAAAATGATTTTTTGGTACGACCATCTCTGGATTTTCAGATATGAAAAAAGGCTGCATCAACTGCAACCGGATCCATGCGGCCGCTCATAGTTTTACTTAAGAGCAGCTCTGATGAGCAGCTCTGATGAGCAGCTCAAATTAAACTATATAGTATAGTTTTGCATATTTCCGTTTTGTTGTCAAGTAGTTTTTTGATTTTTGTTGTATTTTTTCAGAAACAAGTGAATTTCAGGAAGAGATCACTCATGTTTTTTGGCATAAGCAAGTCTGCCACTATGGTGGATTCAGCCGTATCATTTCAATTGTATTTTTTGCACACACGCCGAAAATGCAAGTATTGCCAGCAAAAACATCATTATTCCCAAATGACTTCCCTTATCAATCAATCCAAATATAATTATGGACACCGCATCAATAATACCCATAATTCTCACGAATTTTTTTATCGTTATCATTACAACCCACCTCTACATATTTGATAAATTATTCCTTTGCAGTACTAGTTATGGAGTTGTCAAGGGACTAATAGCAATGCCCTTATGTTATATCAACGATTAGATATACCCGCACCCGCATTATATGCTTTTACGTAAAGATAAATTGCCGCAACCGATCACAACAAAATTTAAATCTTAATCATTAACATATTTTTTTATATATGGATTATCTCGCCCCATGTCCAATTCGAGTGGCAATAAATCTTCATCGATATAATGCTTATAGTCCATATTATATTCAAGATTTCGGGTTAAAAGTTCAACATAATAGATTGTTTTATCAAATTCATCTGCAAGTGCATATGTTAAACCATAATGAGATTCAGGCGATTCAGATATCATAACCGAACATACTCTCCATTTATCATTAAATCCTTTATTGCCATATTCTCCAAGATACTCCTGTGTTCCGACCTTTTCAAGTCTTTTTATTTCCTGTTCAAAAGTATCATCATCGTATTCAACCACCATTGATATAACATATTCTGCACCTGCCCATAAATTTGAGGCACATTTAAAAGATATTACATTTAGACCCGTTATGTTTCTTGGAAAAACCTCCTCATGATTTCCAGACTTGAATTGATAATCATATTCCGGACTCTCACCCATTATCTTATCATACATACCGATATCTTCAACTACCCGAACTTCCTTTTCTTCATTAAAAGTTTTCCCATAATACTTACAACCAAATAAAAAACAAACCAAAGCAATGTATACAAAAAAATTTCTAATATTTTTCATCATAAAACGCACCTTTTTACAAAATATACGGATTTGCCACTGCATATGTATATGCCGCCCTAAATATTACATATCTACATACTCCGAATTCTTTTTCGCAATCCTTCGTAGATCCAATATCTATCCCATTTTTTAACGATCTCCAAAATTTTGTATTTTCAATCCCATCATATCCTAATACAGAACATAAAGTCGCCATAGGCAGTGCACTATAGTATGCATACGCATGAAACCATATTTCTGCAGCCAAATCATATAATGACAAACCCTTAAATTGTCCCTTCAAATGAAAAAGAGCAGCTGCAGTCATAGCACCTGAAGTTGCGGCATAGTGTATTCGATATGCAATTGTTTTTCCGCCTTCCGTATAAGTCATCTCCTCTTCATCCATAACCGCAAACTCTCTTGGCATCACTAATGCCCCATCATAACACATCTCCATCTGTGTATCCTCCTAATTAAAATTATTCTTCCCCATCTAACACAAAAAAATAGCAGTAACACACATGTGTAACTGCAACTGAACTATCATAGTATATTATCCGGTTCTAATTAATCTATACCTTAGACTTCTAGCTTTGCGTCCTTACATTTCTGTAAGTTTGCCCTTGTATTATATTGAGATCAGGGCATCCTCATCCTTATGGGAAACCTCTTATAAAGGTTACCACAAGAAGATTCCGCCGTCAAGGTTTTTTTAAACATTTTTGATAAATCCACCTTTTTGATAAATCTCTACATAAGTCCTATTTAAAATTTGCCATAAGCCCCACTATGATGACCTCCACCAGAAGAATATCTAGAATAAGAAACTCCACTCGAAGCACTTTCAACACCAGAAAAAGTATACCAAATAGTACCATTCCATGCTACATGCTGATAAACACCCCTTCCATTAGCTACCCATGCAAATAAGGCAGTTTCAGCTGCAATTAAACAAAGTCCAGCTCCAATTAAACAAAATGGTAAACCTGACGCTATAAGCTCAAGTGATTTCAGTTCCGCAAGTACCCAACTCCCCCCGAACCTACTCCAAGTACTGCAACAATCCCCGCAAGGTCTCTAGAAGTATAATGAATACACACACCGTACCATCTAACACTAGCATCTATCCCACCCTCAGTGTAGGTCATCTCCTCTTCATTCATTACTACATAGCTACTTGACATGGCAATTCCATTACTCATTCGCATCCCGCAATTGTTTATGTATATTAAGGCAATAGATAATGGATTCCATTATCAATATAACCATCAATACAGAACAATACACCAGCGTTTCTAACGCATTAAACTCATACCATACTTTGACTCCCATATAACACGAAAAAGAAACCATAAGCACAATACATATGCTAAACGCCAAATTAAAGTATTTGAATTCTTTAGCACTGGTAGATCTATCCTTATAATGTATATCCCATACACCATGCACTTTATACATAACAGCATAATAAACAAGACCTACTACACCAATTAGTGCCGCACCATAAGCAGTATCCTTTGATATATTAAGTAACACAAGTGCTGATATAAAATTATAACCCGCCCATATTAATATATAACTCAATACCTTTCTTTTATTACCTGTCATACAAACTAAAACATACGGAATAACAAGCATAAAAGGAATAATAATCTCACTAAGCATCAAATTATCTCACCTATCCTCAACAATATTTTCCAGCGTACGCCATCTCTTCTTCATTCTTTACATATACGAGTACATAGTACCTCATTAATATAATCACAAAAAAGGAATGACCGCATTTCAAGACTAATTAGTTTACTCATGTTTTTTAAACCTCAAATGATATAATAAAAAAGGCATTATTCCGATAGTTTCAATAACAAAAGGAAAGAAGTATATCGTAAACCGTGTTTGCGTGATTGATGGGATTACATTGTATATAGCATCAGTGAACCAGCCGATTATACCTATAAAGCTATATAGTATGATCAGTTTGTACATCTTGAAACCACTATATCCCAATGCATACGCGATGCAATATGACACATACACAAGTATGCATCCAAAAATCGTATACACCAGGAAAATACTAGAAATCTCTGGCTTTATTATACGAATAATAAGTGGTAACCCTATCATGCCAATCAAATATACAACTAGATATACCCACCACCAGAAAACATATACAATGTTATTTTTACCAAATTCTCTTAGTGCCTCTTCATCCAATTGTGGTTCGCGATAACCTTTGCGATGACACACATATACCAATATCAAGAACAAAATTACCAAAACCAACAATATACCACGCCCAATATAGCCTTTATTGTTCTGTATTTCATATGTAGCATAATAAGAAAGCAGACATATCGCAATCACGCATAGAAGTAAGATAATGCTCAACACACGCCCAAGTATTCTTTCCTTATCATAAAAAGATAAAGCTAAACATATGCCTATCCCAAAAGCCAGATATGGCAAAAGTTCCCACATTGCACCGATTATGTTTATATTTCCTATTTTTTTCTCTAAAACCACATATAAAAACGTAATCGCTGAATATATTATCGCCTTATTTTTATCAGATTTCAAGCATCTCATATTTAGAAAGATACTCCTTCTTTTTCTTCACAAAAAACTTGTAAAATATACATACAAGCATAACAATTACCGGTAATGTTAATAGTAAAGCCCAATACGCCTCAGCTTTTACAACCCCTACACTGATAAGTGCAAAAAGCACGATTCCTACTACATCAGCTACAATAAACGGCAATTCCGATGTAAACCACCATTTCTTATACAAGCTCTTCAAAAATACGTATTTCAGTGATCCCGACTCATCAAGCTCAAAATCATCGCCTATAGTATATGTATTATCATCTTTAGGTATCCATATTGCTTTAGGTGGCAAATAATCCATTTCACCGTTATATGTGGCCAACAAATAGATAATAAAGAAACCTAACATCTTGAATATATTCATTCGTCTGTATGTTATATCATATAACACAGCAAAATCTTCATACTCTTCAAGATGATATGCTTTTCTGTTATAATTAACTTTCAAATGCATGTCCCCCCACCTCGTATTGAACTGTTCGGAATTCCCGAACAATTCATTCCTTGTATTCTAGCTTCTTCATCCCCTTGAACGCCGAAAAAGTTCTCACATAATAACTTAATCCAAGAACCAAGAGGAACACAATAATTATTCCTCCCAGAACCTCATAGCCACTTGCATTAAAAAAAACAGCGAAGGCTACATACAAAATAAATAGCCATAGTATAGTAAAAGGAACTATTGCCAAAGCAATCCATCTTAGAAGTCTCTTTTTAGTATATCCTATCTCATATCTAAATTCAATAAGACCAACCGATTTCACTCCTATTCCTTTGCTTATGCTTCTTTCAAAGATTATCCTGAATTATTCATGCAACCATAGATCCTACCCATTTTGCGCATAGTACTTTTGAAATTTGAAATTTGACAGATCGTCATATGGAAATTCCTTAAAAAAGGGTAGACTACCCCTATGCGGCTTATGGATAGATCTG
>JAEEGL010878632.1_pt1 | contig 23763 bp, 18 predicted proteins | sample 9134231 | NCBI WGS metagenome assembly JAEEGL01 (sample SAMN16246548, study PRJNA631951) | gut metagenome | biome: gut microbiome; feature: rumen; material: fiber-attached | host: Bos | place: Iran: Karaj | collected 2018-10 | reverse complement strand
TTTAGATGTCAGTGTTATTGGAAAAGAGGGAACGTTAAAGCAAAAGACTCTTCAGGTACCTATAAATGTAAAAATTCCTATTGGTCCTGTTTATATCGCTGCTGGACCTCAGTTTGGCTACAACATTGGCGACAAGGAAATGAAACAGTTCATGGATGATTTTAAGATCAAAGATTTTGAATCCTCATGCAATGTTGGCGCAGGTGTTCGTATAGACCATTTTGAACTGGGACTAACATATAATTTCTCTATAAACAAGTTGGACGACAACGGAAGATATGACGTAAAAAAGAATACGTGGATGTTGTCGGCTGCCATTTTGTTTTAACTAGGGTATTTGAAAAGCATTGAAAAAATTTGTTGATGTCATAGTACCGCTTCCGATAGCCGGTCTGTACACTTATGCTCTTCCTGAGTCCATGGAAGAAAATGTACAGACCGGTTGTCGTGTGATTGTCTCTTTTGGTCAAAAGAAGTTTTACACAGCCATTGTCGTAAAAGTACACACCACTGCTCCTGTCGGTTATGAGGTAAAGAATGTAGAAGAAGTCCTTGACAAATCTCCTGTTTTGCTTCCTTCACAGTTAGATTTCTGGCAATGGGTAGCTTCTTACTATTTGTGTACGTTAGGAGATGTATATAAGGCAGCTGTTCCTTCAGGAATGAAATTGGCCAGTGAGACGATTGTCGTGTACAATCCTGATTTTGAGGCTGATGCACCTTTACCTGCTAAGGAACAACATATTTTAGATGTGCTTTCTTCCAATCATGAACAGGTGTTGACGCAATTGGTTAGAGTCTCTGGCTTGAAAAACCTATTACCATCCATTAAATCATTGCTGGAAAAAGGTGCAATTCATATAAAAGAAGAATTGAAGCGAACGTACAAGCCGAAGACAGAAACATGTGTACGATTGACTCGTATATATACTGAGGGGCAGATGCGTGAATTTTTCGAACAATTCAGTCGTGCTCCCAAACGGTTAAACCTTTTGATGAAATATATAGAACTGGCGGAATGGAAAGAACAAACAGATTCTCTCCGACTGGTTCGTAAGAAAGAATTGATTGAGAAAGCAGGCTCTTCAGCATCTGTCTTTTCAGGTTTGGTGGAGAAAGGAATCTTCGAAGTTTATCAGCACGAAATAGGACGTCTGCAAGGTCAACAAAAAAAGATTAAGTCGTTGAACCCTTTGAACCGCTCCCAGCAGAAAGCGTTTGAATCCATACATGAACAGTTTCAAACAAAGGATATCTGTCTATTGCATGGAGTCACGTCGAGCGGTAAGACAGAAATATATATTCATTTGATTCAGGAAGTCTTGAATCAAGGGAAGCAAGTCTTATACTTATTGCCGGAAATTGCCCTTACTACTCAAATCATGGAGCGTCTGAAACAGGTGTTTGGGGATAAATTAGGCGTCTATCATTCTAAGTTCCCAGATGCAGAGAGGGTAGAACTTTGGCAAAAGCAGATGAGCGAACATCCATATGAAGTCATTTTGGGCGTACGCTCTTCCATTTTTCTTCCATTCCAACGTTTAGGTCTCGTTATTGTAGACGAGGAGCATGAGAACACTTATAAACAGCAAGATCCTGCTCCACGTTATCATGCGCGTAGTGCTGCAATGATATTGGCCCGCTCAGCAAGCGCGAAGGTGTTGTTGGGTACGGCAACACCAAGTATTGAGAGCTATTATCACGCCATTACGGGTAAATATGGTTATGTGCCTCTAATGGAACGTTACAAGGACTTACAGCTCCCAGAGATTAAAGTGGTGGATATCCAAGAACTGGGAAGAAAGAAGATGATGATTGGTGCGTTCTCACCTGATCTTGTGACGGAAATTCGTTCGGCATTAAGTAATCATGAGCAGGTAATTCTCTTTTTGAACCGTCGTGGCTTTGCTCCGATGATAGAATGTCGTGTTTGTGGTTGGGTCCCTCATTGCCATCATTGTGATGTCAGCCTGACATACCATCGACAGCTGAACCAATTGACCTGCCATTATTGTGGAAGTACATATCAGGTGCCTCATACCTGTCCTGCTTGTGGAAGTACAGATATTATAAACCGTGGTTTTGGAACGGAACGTATAGAAGAACAGTTAAAAGAAATCTTCCCGTCGACCCGGATCGCACGTTTAGACTTAGATTCGGCCAAGAGTCGTGCTGCTTACGAACGGATTATTTCTGATTTTGAGGCACAACAGACCGATGTGCTGATTGGTACGCAGATGGTTTCGAAGGGATTGGACTTCGACCATGTTAGTGTGGTTGGAATATTGAGTGCTGATCATTTGTTGAACTATCCCGATTTTCGGAGTCACGAACATGCTTTCCAATTGATGGCTCAAGTTGCCGGAAGAGCGGGGCGAAAGGGTAAAAGAGGCTTGGTTATCTTACAAACGAAGTCACCCGAACTCCCAGTTGTCAATCAGGTCGTCCAAAATGATTACGATGGAATGTATAATGAGCAACTTGCCGAACGACAGTTGTTCAGATATCCGCCGTTTTATCGACTGATACATGTTTATTTGAAACATCGGAAAGAGGATGTATTGGATATGGCTGCCAAAGAAATGCATAGAATGTTATTTGGCGGTATGGGCAATCGTGTGCTCGGTCCCGACAAACCACCTGTAGCCCGTGTGCAGACATGGTTCATACGGAAAATGCTTCTGAAAATAGAGCCACAGGCATCAATGGCAAAGGTACGTGAATATCTAATGGCTGTACAGGCTCAACTTTTACAAGATGAGCGTTTTCGTTCAGTACAGCTCTACTATGATGTAGATCCACAATAATACTTTACTTTTCCTTCTTTTCTGTTGTAGAACTCTTTAATTCAGGATAGCTGATTCGTGTATGATACATTGTCCTGAGTTTTTCCTTGAACAACTCTTTCACATCAGCGATATCCTTGAAGGTAATAGGACATTCCTTGAAATATCCATCTGTCACTTGTGAGTCAATGATTCTTTCAACGAGGTTGCTGATGCTTTCCTCTGTATATTCTTTCAAGCTTCGGGAAGCAGCTTCAACGGAGTCGGCCATCATCAATACGGCTTGTTCTTTGGTGAATGGGTTCGGACCAGGATAACGGAACTTTTCGTCATCTATTTTTTCCTCAGGATGGTCGTTCTGATACATGATATAGAAATACTTGGTCACCCCTTTCCCGTGGTGAGTCAGTATGAAGTTCTTTATTACCTCAGGCAATCCATGTTTGTCAGCCAACTTTGCTCCATCGATAACGTGATTGATGATAATCTGTGCACTTTGTTCATAGGTCAATGCCTTGTGCGGGTTCACGCCCGTCTGATTCTCGGTGAAGAAAGCAGGGTTAGCTGTTTTGCCAATGTCATGATACAAGGCTCCTGTACGTACTAACTGACTGTTTGCGCCAATCTTATCAGCAGCGGCAGCTGCCAGGTTCGACATTTGCAGAGAATGTTGGAACGTTCCTGGAGCAACCTCAGACATCTCGCGTAATAATGGGTTGTTGATATTCGTCATCTCCACTAAAGTTACGTTGGAAGTAAAGCCAAATGTCTTCTCAATCATGTACAAGAATGGGTATGTGAACAACAGCAGAACGCCATTGATAACAAAGTACATATACATTCCAACATTCAAGTTGGTTATACTGTCGTGTTTAATCAATTCAATGGATAGATAAAGTAAAGCATAGCTGAGTACGACGATAAAAGCAGACCGGAATAATTGGGATCGTTGAGATAGCTCCTTCAAACTATAAATAGCAGCCATGCTGGCAACGGCCTGTAAGAGGATAAAGTCGTATGGGTTATGCAATGAGATTGAGCTAATCAGAACAATGACAAGCTGAGCGGCTAAAGCAGTACGTGAATCCAGAAAGATTCTGATCATCAATGCACTCATAGCATAAGGAATGATGTATACACTGATGAAGTTATGCTGGAGCACGATGGCAGAGATTACCGGAAAAATGATGATGGTGCTGAATAGCAGAGCCAGTGCCCGTTTGTTTTGGTAATAGTCTTTCCGGAATAATTCCAGATAAACCATAAAGCAAGCCAACAGAATGCCGACGAACAAGAACTGTCCTAATATGGTCAATCGTTTTTCCTTGACAGTCGTGCTTCTATTCATTGACTCTTTACGGAATGACTCCAGGATGTTATAAGTCTGTTCATTCACAATCTCACCACGGTCGATAATCTTTTGGCCATTCAAAACATAGCCATTTGCCCATGAGACATTGGAAAGCAAGTCTTTTTTAGCCTCTTCTGATTTCTCTTGGTCAAAAACGAGGTTCGCACTGATATAATTATTTAAGTCACATTGTTGTAAGATGTATTTTTGGTAATGCACAGAGTCGAGGGCGAGCATTTGCTCGTAGGCTTGCTTTGTATTATAGAATTGTCCTACAGGAAAACTCGAGGCAGTATTGTTGCTTACCAATCGGATGCTATGAACACTGTCTTTCTTTAGTTGGTCATAATCTGTTGCCGAGATTATTCCTTCTTGATAAAGCATGCGGAGAGTCCGTTCTATATAGTTGAGATAATCTCTGTTCGGAAGGATTGTTTTCAACGTTTTGTCATAATCCTCTCTCAACTTGTTGACCATCTCCTTCTCTACGTTTTTATCAACGGTATAATAAGGTTGGTACATCAGCATTATGCTGTCTTGCTCCTTTTTTACTTGGTCTTCATTCTTGTAGATAGGGAAATCAAAAGAGGCCTGAAGCATACCATATCTCCAAGGACGGTTGATTTCAAATTGATAGTTAAAACTGCTCTCTTTCGGCAAAAAGTAGACGATAATGATTACAGTTATAGCGAAAATGAGGAATTTATAGAGCAAGTTTTTAACTGAAAGTCGCTTTTCTTTGTCTTTAAGTCGCATAATACATAATTTTGCCCCTAAATTACGAAATAATTGGGAATTTAGATTAATTTTGCATCGTTATTTTATAAATATGGTCATGTCAGAAAGAAAAGTTAGAGTTCGTTTCGCTCCAAGTCCTACGGGAGCACTGCATATCGGAGGTGTCCGCACAGCGTTATATAATTATTTATTTGCTCGTCAGAATGGAGGAGATTTGATTTTCCGCATTGAAGATACTGATTCAAACCGATTTGTTCCTGGTGCTGAGGAATATATTTTGGAATCCTTTAAGTGGTTGGGAATCAAATTCGATGAAGGAGTCAGTTTCGGTGGCAACTATGGTCCTTACCGCCAGTCTGAACGTCGCGAGATTTATAAGAAATATGTGCAGATTCTATTGGATAATGGCTCAGCTTATATTGCTTTTGACACTCCTGAGGAGTTGAATGCAAAGCGTGAGGAGATTAAAAATTTCCAATACGATGCCTCTACCCGTATGCAGATGCGTAACTCCTTGACGATGAGTAAAGAAGAAGTAGAACAACTGATTGCCGATGGCAAACAATATGTTGTTCGTTTCAAGATTGAGCCGAACATGGATGTACATGTGAATGATATTATCCGTGGAGATGTGGTTATCAACTCATCAATTCTGGATGATAAAGTGTTGTTTAAATCAGCAGACGAGCTTCCTACCTATCATTTGGCAAATATTGTGGACGATCATTTGATGGAGGTTACACACGTTATTCGTGGTGAGGAATGGTTGCCTTCCGCTCCTTTGCATGTTTTATTGTACAGAGCATTTGGTTGGGAGGACGGCATGCCTCGTTTTGCCCATCTTCCTTTATTGTTGAAACCGGAAGGAAACGGTAAGTTAAGTAAGCGTGATGGTGATCGTTTGGGCTTCCCATTATTCCCATTGGAATGGCATGATCCTAAAACCGGAGAAATATCTTCAGGATATCGTGAGTCAGGTTACTTGCCTGAGGCTGTCATCAATTTCCTTGCTTTATTGGGCTGGAATCCGGGTACTGAGCAAGAGATTCTCTCGATGGACGAATTGATCAAGTTGTTCAACTTGGAGCATTGCAGCAAATCGGGTGCCCGTTTCGACTATGAGAAAGCAAAATGGTTCAATCATGAATATATTTTGATGAAAGACAATGAGGAAATAGCCGATATGTTTATCCCTGTTCTGAAGGAACATGGCGTTGAGGCTCCTCGTGAGATGGTGGTGAAAGTGATTGGAATGATGAAAGATCGTGTCAGCTTCATCAAAGACTTGTGGGATACGTGTAAATTCTTCTTTGTAGCACCGACGGAATACGATGAGAAGACTCGCAAGAAACGTTGGAAAGAAGATTCCGCTAAGTGTATGACCGAGTTGGCTGATCTTTTGGAAAGTCTGGATGACTTCTCCTTGGAACATCAGGAAGAAGTGGTGATGAAATGGATTGAGGAAAAAGGCTATGGTACGGGAAATATTATGAATGCGTTCCGTCTGACGCTGGTAGGCGAAGGAAAAGGACCGCACATGTTCGACATTTCTTCCGTCTTAGGAAAGGAAGAGACAATAAACCGTATGCGTAGGGCGATTGATGTTCTTAAATAAAAGTTGAAATGCTCTATAATTTAGCTATATCGTTATATTTACTGGGTGTACGTATTGCTGCTTTCATTCGTCCGAAGTCGAAAGCTGCACGGATGGTTCGTGGACATAAGGTTGTTTTTGATACGTTACGTTCGAAGATTGACCAAAATGCCAAGTATCTTTGGTTCCACGCTGCATCTCTGGGTGAATTCGAGCAGGGACGGCCGATGATTGAATACATCCGTCGTACTCATCCTGAATATAAAATTATATTGACGTTCTTTTCGCCTTCAGGTTATGAAGTCCGAAAGGACTATAAAGGTGCGGATATAGTATGTTATCTGCCGATTGATACACCAATCAATGCATATCGCTTTGTCGAGAAAGTCCGTCCCTGTATGGCTTTCTTCATAAAATATGAATTCTGGCGTAATTATTTATATAATTTGCATCGTCGGAATATTCCGGTATATAGTATCTCATCTATTTTCCGACCGACTCAAGTATTCTTCCGTTGGTACGGGGGCGATTATCGTCATGTATTGAAATACTTCACCCATTTATTCGTTCAAAACCAACAATCAAAGGATTTGTTAGCAAGAATTGGGCTGAACAACACGACTGTTGTCGGTGATACCCGTTTTGATCGGGTTTTGGATATCTTCAAGGCAGCGAAATATTTGCCATTGGTTGAGAAATTTAAGGATGAAAGACTTACGTTGGTGGCTGGAAGTTCATGGGCACCTGATGAGGACTTGTTCATTGATTACTTTAATCGTCATCCGGAGATGAAATTGATTATTGCTCCCCACGTAGTTAGTGAGGCTCATCTCATAGAAATAAAATCGAAGTTGAAACGAACCTCTTTACCTTATTCTCAAGCAACAGAAGAAAACGTAGATTCGGCAGATTGTTTGATTATTGACGGCTATGGCTTGCTCTCATCCATTTATCGTTATGGTGAAGTAGCCTATGTGGGTGGTGGATTTGGTGTAGGTATTCACAATGTACTGGAAGCTGCTGTCTATGGAATACCAGTTTTGTTTGGTCCTAATAATGAGAAGTTCCGTGAAGCTCGACATCTGTTGGAAGCTAAAGGCGGTTTCGAGGTGAAAAATCAGCAAGACTTTGATTCGTTGGTGGATCGTTTCATCTCAGATTCTACTTACTTGCAAGAATCTGGAAAGGCAGCAGGCGATTATGTCGCAAATAATACCGGAGCAACAGAAAAAGTGATGCAATTCCTTCAACTGTAATCAATCCATTGCTTATTATAATCAAAGTAACTCGTTAAATTAAGCTTGTCACCTGTGTGGTTAACTTTTGTCACCTGTGTGGAAAGCTTTTGTCACCTAGGTGGAAAGCCTTTGTCACCAATGTGGAAAGGTTAGTTTTATGATTGAATTTGCAAACACGAACACTTCTTTTATTTCATATAAAGAAAACTACTAAAAGAATCGGGAGGCTTGAACCTCCCGATCTTTCATTTATCATTTATCTTCATCGTTCATGAACCACTCTTTGTACATCAGATAACCCTTTGTCGTTTTCCCGTTAAGGTTATCGAATTGTGCGGGATCCAGCTTCTTGACAAATTTTGCCGGAACGCCAGCCCACAAGGTGTATGGCTCAATAATCGTTCGACTTAAGACGACCGAACCTGCTGCAACAACGGCTCCTTCACCTACTTCTGCGTAGTCGAGTAGGGTAGATCCCATACCAATGAGTGCTCCCTTACCGACTTTTGCTCCATGAATGGTCACGTTATGGCCTACTGACACGTCATCTTCAATTTCTACAACCGATCGTTGGTACAAAGTATGCAATACTGTACCGTCTTGAATGTTAACCCTGTTCCCGATACGGATAGGATTCACATCACCACGAAGAATAGCACCATACCATATACTACAATCGTCACCCATAATCACATCTCCAATGATAGCTGCATTTTCAGCTAAGAAACAACGCTCACCAATTTGGGGCGTGATACCCTTTAACTTTCGAATGATTGCCATCTTCTCAACGTGTTAAAGGTGAAGTTGCATCTTTCAACCATGCTTTCTCATCCTCATTCAAGTATGGTGACAAGCGGTCGTAAACCATTGCATGGTATTCATTGAACCATTCGAGTTCCTCTGGAGTCAGCATCTCTACGATGATAGGAGCTTTATGGATAGGACAAAGGGTCAACGGCTCGAATTTTAAGAATTTTCCATCAGCAGTCTCCATAGCTGGAACGATCAACAAGGTGTTCTCGTGACGAACTCCGTGACGACCAGGCTTATAAATGGCTGGTTCGACTGTTAAAGTCATTCCTGGTTCCAAGACTGTCGGCATATAGTTCATACGCATCTGATGAGGACCTTCGTGAACGCTTAGATATTCGCCAACGCCATGGCCGGTACCATGCAAATAGTTGATTCCGTATTTCCACATCGGCAGACGAGCCAATGCATCAATTTGTGTTCCGTATGTTCCGTATGGGAAAACAGCATTCTGAACTTGCAGATGACCTTTCAAATCGAGGGTATAATCAATTCTTTCCTCCTCAGTTGTCGGACCAAGTGGGATAGTCCGAGTGATGTCTGTTGTACCATCAAGATAATGACCACCACTATCCAACAAGAATAAACCCTTAGGCAGCAATTCGCAATTCGATTCTGGAGTTGAATGATAGTGAGGACTGGCGGCATGGTCGGCATATGCAGCGATGGAATCGAAACTTACACCTTTGGAATCAGGCTGTTCAGCCCTAAATTTTCCTAATACTTCATCCACAGAAAGTTCGGTGTGTCCACCTTGAGGCACTGCTTTCTCCAGCCAGATGAGGAATTTCACCATTGCTACACCATCTTTTTCCATCGCTCTGCGGAAACCTTTAATTTCCACATCGTTCTTGATCGTCTTCAATACGTCGGTAGGAGGAGCAATACGCTTGATAGCTTTTGCATCCTTCATAGCAGTCATGGTAAGAGCGAGGTTTAAGTTTGGTGAAATCTGCAAAGTGCCCTCAGCATTCTTGATATCTTCTTGGACAGCTTCGTAAGGTTTAATCTCGATTCCCTCATTTTTCAGGTATTGTCCAACCTCCGGTGTAATCTTCTCCTTATTTATATATAAGGTGATACGTTTCGGACCAATATATAGATAACTGATGAATACAGGAACGCAGTGTACATCGTTGCCACGAAGGTTCAATGTCCATGCAATATCATCCAATGCAGCAAGCAAAAGACTGTCGCATCCATAGGATTTCATTTCGGCACGGATCTGTGCGATCTTCTCAGATGTCGGTTTTCCAGCCCATTTCAAGTCGTGAAGTACGACAGGATCCATCGGAATAGAAGGACGATCTTCCCAAATCTTGTCGAATGGATCATCAATCAGCTTCAATTTAATGTTCTTGTCTGCACAAACCTCTTCAACTTCTTCTTTTAATGCCCAATTGTTCACCCATCCGTTGATACCGATGCAGTCGCCTTCCTTCAAAACAGATTTCAGCCACTCAATTCTTCCAGGGGTTCCTGGAATCTTTTCTTTAAACAACTTGATACCGCTGCCTTCAAGTTGAAGGCCAGCTTGGATAAAATATCGTGAATCTGTCCAAAGACCCGCATCATCTAACGTGATGACGGCTGTTCCATACGAGCCGTTGAATCCAGTTATCCATTTTCTACATTCCCAATGCGGTGCTACATATTCACTACTGTGAGGATCAGTAGTTGGGACGATAAAGGCGCTGACACCTTCCTGTCGCATTACCTGGCGTAATGCTTCTACTCTTTTTCTAATATCAGATTTCATAAAAACTAAAATTTAAGCTATTGTTGACAAAGATAGCATTTCTTCGTTTTTAGAAGAAATTTTTTGTGAAAGTTTTGTAAATAAAGAAAGTATGTGTAATTTTGCCCCGCTAATTGCCAAAGAATACAATTTAACTTATAAATATTTAATAAATTACTAAAAACATGATTATTGTACCAGTAAAAGAAGGCGAAAACATTGAAAGAGCGCTTAAGAAATTCAAACGTAAATTTGAAAAAACAGGTGTTGTAAAAGAGTTGAGAGCAAGACAGCAGTATGACAAACCTTCAGTTTTGAAGAGACTTGAGAAGGAACATGCTATCTATGTTCAGAAACTTCGTCAGCAGGAAGATTAATTTCTTGTTTTTTCTTTGAATAATTGAATTCTTTTTCATATATTCGTTGCTGAATCATAGAAGCAACGTTTCTTATGTTGATAGAGTCGTTTTTGAATTATTTAAAGTTGGAACGTAACTATTCTGAATTGACAATAATTAGTTACGGGAAAGATTTGGAACAATTCAAAGCGTACTTGAAAAAGTTGGACGAAGAAGTCGAGTTGGAAACTGTCGATGCGGATATAATCCGTTCTTGGGTAATAACCTTGATGGATGAAAACATGGCAGCCTCCTCGGTCAACCGGAAATTGAGTTCATTACGTTCTTTCTATCGATATTTGTTGCGTAAGGGGCTAATTCAAGCTGATCCTGTTCAGAAAGTGAAGGGACCAAAGAAGAAAAAGCCATTACCAACATTCGTGAAGGAAGAAGAAATGAATAAACTCTTGGATGAAGTTCCTTTTGGAGATGATTTTGAGGGAGTCCGGGACAAATTGATTCTCGAGGTGTTCTACGCGACAGGCGTTCGAAGGTCAGAGCTGGTTGGATTGAATGATGGAGATATTGATTTCTCCGCTTCGCTGATCAAGGTGACTGGAAAGCGAAACAAACAGCGACTGATTCCTTTTGGAGAAAGGCTGAAGGAAATGATGTCCAACTATCAACATTTAAGAGATGAGACGATACCCCAACATTCGGAGGCGTTTTTCATCCAAAAGAATGGAGAGCGAGTTACTGCGAGTTTGGTGTATAATATGGTAAAGCGAGATCTTTCAAAGGTTGTAACGTTGAAAAAGAGAAGTCCGCATGTCCTTAGACATTCTTTTGCGACCAATATGCTGAATAACAAGGCGTCATTAGGAGCGGTGAAGGAGTTGTTAGGGCACGAACGTTTGACGACAACAGAAATTTATACGCATACAACTTTTGAAGAACTAAAAAAAGAATATGAACATGCTCATCCAAGAGCTTAAAAAAGGAGGTTTTTATGGAAGTAAGAATTCAAGCTATTCACTTTGATGCATCTGAGAAACTTCAGAATTTCATCCAGAAGAAAACTGCGAAGTTAGAAAAGTATTGCGATAATATTAATAAGGTGGAGGTGTCATTGAAGGTAGTCAAACCTGAGTCTGCAAATAATAAAGAAGCAAGTGTAAAGGTTGCCGCCATGAATGGAGAATTTTTTGCAGAGAAGGTGAGCGATACATTTGAAGAATCAGTGGATGTGTGCGTAGACGCATTGTCCAAGCAATTAATGAAGACAAAAGAAAAACTTCGTGGCAAATAAAAAAAAGTCACTAAAAGTTTTTGAGATAAGAAATAATTGACTAACTTTGCAGCCGTTTCCCTCACAAAGGTGACGGCTGCAAATATTTTTATAAGCCTCTTTAGCTCAGTTGGCCAGAGCACGTGATTTGTAATCTCGGGGTCGTTGGTTCGAATCCGACAAGAGGCTCAAAGGAAGTAGCAGGAATAATGGGCAAATTCCAGAGTGGCCAAATGGGGCAGACTGTAAATCTGTTGTCTTTCGACTTCGGTGGTTCGAATCCATCTTTGCCCACGTTGAGGAAACTTGACAATTGCGGAAGTAGCTCAGTTGATAGAGCATTAGCCTTCCAAGCTGAGGGTCGCGGGTTTGAGTCCCGTCTTCCGCTCTTTTATTTGCTGTTATAGCTCAGTGGTAGAGCACTTCCTTGGTAAGGAAGAGGTCCCGAGTTCAATCCTCGGTAACAGCTCAAGACGAATGGAGATAAATAATGATTATTAATCAAATAAATAAAAAGTAAAGCTATGGCTAAAGAGAAATTTGAACGTACGAAACCCCACGTTAACATTGGTACAATTGGACACGTGGATCATGGTAAGACTACTTTGACAGCTGCTATCACATTGGTATTGTCAAAGAGAGTAGCAGGTAACGAAGGTAAGATCAAATCATTTGATCAGATTGACAACGCTCCGGAAGAGAAGGAACGTGGTATTACTATCAACACTGCTCACGTTGAGTATGAAACAGCTAACCGTCACTATGCACACGTTGACTGTCCGGGACACGCTGACTATGTAAAGAACATGGTAACTGGTGCTGCTCAGATGGATGGTGCTATCATCGTAGTTGCTGCAACTGATGGTCCGATGCCTCAAACTCGTGAACATATCCTTTTGGCTCGTCAGGTAAACGTTCCTCGCTTGGTTGTTTTCTTGAACAAGTGTGATATGGTTGATGATGAAGAAATGTTGGAATTGGTAGAAATGGAAATGCGTGAATTGCTTTCATTCTATGATTTCGATGGCGACAATACTCCTATTATCCGTGGTTCTGCACTTGGTGCTTTGAACGGTGTTCCTGAATGGGAAGACAAGGTAATGGAATTGATGGATGCTGTTGACGAATGGATTCCACTTCCTCCACGTGATACTGATAAGCCTTTCTTGATGCCTGTTGAGGATATCTTCTCAATCACTGGTCGTGGTACAGTTGCTACTGGCCGTATCGAAACTGGTGTTATCAAGGTTGGTGACGAAGTTGAAATTTTGGGTCTTAGCCAAGATAAGAAGTCAGTTGTTACCGGTGTAGAAATGTTCCGTAAGTTGTTGGACGAAGGTGAAGCTGGTGATAACGTAGGTTTGTTGCTCCGTGGTGTTGACAAGGATGAAATCAAACGTGGTATGATCCTTTGCCATCCGGGTCAGATTAAGCCTTATTCTAAGTTCAAAGCTGAGGTTTATATCTTGAAGAAAGAAGAAGGTGGTCGTCACACTCCATTCCGTAACAAGTATCGTCCTCAATTCTATATCCGTACTATGGACTGTACCGGTGAAATCACATTGCCAGAAAACGTTGAAATGGTTATGCCAGGTGATAACGTTACAATCAATGTTGAATTGATCTATCCGGTTGCGTTGAACTTAGGTCTTCGTTTCGCTATCCGCGAAGGTGGACGTACAGTTGGTGCTGGTCAGATTACAGCTCTTATTGAAGACTAATACGTAAGGTATATAGTATAAAGGTCGGTTCCCGGCGTATGCTGGGAACCGTTTTACGGGAGTGGCTCAGTTGGTAGAGCATCGGTCTCCAAAACCGAGGGTCGGGAGTTCGAGTCTCTCCTCCCGTGCAAATTTGAAAAGATATGTTTCAGAAAATCGTAAATTATTGTAAGGAATCTTATAACGAATTAGTCCATAAAACGACATGGCCTACTCGTAAAGAATTATCTAGCAGCGCAGTGGTTGTTTTATATGCTTCCCTACTCATTGCGTTGGTTGTATTCTGTATGGATAGTGTTTTCCAATTCATCATGGAGAATATCATTTATCCGCGTTAATAAATTCTATTAGAAATGTCTGAGATTGAAAAGAAATGGTACGTCTTACGTGCCGTGAGCGGTAAGGAAAACAAAGTCAAAGAGTATATCGAGGCAGATATGCGTATCGGCGACTTTGGCAATTACGTTTCTCAGGTATTGATCCCAACAGAGAAGGTACATCAAATCCGTAACAGTAAGAAAATTGTGAAGGAGAGAAGTTATCTTCCGGGATACGTACTTGTTGAAGCTGCATTGGTTGGTGAAGTACCTCATCGCCTGAGAAATACGCCTAATGTATTGGGCTTCTTGGGTGGTATGGATCATCCGACTCCTTTACGCCAGTCTGAGGTAAATAGAATTCTTGGTACGGTAGATGAACTCCAGGAGATTGGTGAAGAGCCATTGGTACCTTATGTAATCGGAGATCCCGTGAAGGTGACTGTAGGTCCGTTCAACGGATTCAGTGGTGTCATTGAAGAAGTGAACAACGACAAACGGAAACTGAAGGTAATGGTTAAGATCTTTGGTCGCAAAACGCCAGTGGAACTTGGTTTTATGGATGTAGAGAAAGAATAAGTGCACGCACTTTTCTTTCTAATTAATTAAAATAAAAAATAGAAATCAAATGGCTAAAGAAGTTGCTGGATTAATCAAATTACAGATTAAAGGAGGCGCTGCAAATCCATCACCTCCCGTAGGACCTGCACTTGGTTCAAAGGGTATCAATATCATGGATTTCTGCAAGCAATTCAATGCCAGAACCCAGGACAAGGCAGGTAAGATTTTACCTGTTATCATCACTTACTATAGTGACAAGTCTTTCGACTTTGTTGTAAAGACTCCTCCTGTAGCAGTGCAGTTGCTTGAGATGGCAAAGATTAAGGGTGGTTCTGGTGAGCCTAACCGTAAAAAGGTTGCTCAGTTGACTTGGGATCAGATCCGTACGATCGCTCAAGACAAGATGGTTGACTTGAACTGCTTTACTGTAGAATCTGCGATGACTATGGTAGCTGGTACAGCTCGGAGTATGGGTATCACCGTTAAGGGTGAATTCCCGGGTAATAATTAATAAACTTCAATTACAATGGGTAAACTTACAAAAAATCAAAAGTTAGTAGCCGGTAAGATTGAAGCAGGGAAGGCATACTCACTCATTGAAGCTGCAAAATTGGTGAAGGAAATTACTTACACTAAGTTTGATGCTTCTGTAGATATTGCAATTCGTTTAGGTGTCGATCCTCGTAAGGCAAACCAAATGGTTCGTGGCGTTGTTTCTCTTCCTCACGGAACAGGAAAGCAAATCCGCGTTTTGGTTCTTGTTACACCTGACACAGAAGTTGCTGCCGCTGCAAAAGAAGCTGGTGCTGACTATGTTGGTCTTGAAGAATATATTGAAAAGATCAAAGGTGGATGGACTGATGTTGATGTTATCATCACTCAGCCTTCTAATATGGGTAAAATCGGTGCACTCGGCCGTATCCTCGGTCCTCGTGGTTTGATGCCAAACCCAAAGAGTGGTACTGTTACAATGGATGTAGCTAAAGCTGTTAAAGAAGTTAAGCAAGGTAAGATAGATTTCAAGGTTGATAAGACTGCCATTATCCATACTTCTATTGGTAAGGTTAGCTTTACACCGGAGCAAATCGCTGATAACGCACGTACTTTTATTGATACTGTCGTTAAGTTGAAACCTGCTGCAGCTAAAGGTACTTATATGAAGAGCATTTATCTTTCATCAACTATGAGTCTGGGAGTTAAAGTTGATCCTAAGGCTTTGGATGATAAAACTAATTAATGAAAAGTTATGAAAAAGGAAGATAAAGGCGTTATTATCAGTCAGCTTGCTGAAACTGTAAAGGAATTCGGTCATTTTTACTTGGTTGACGTTACTGCTTTGAACGCAGAGAAGACTGCTCAGTTAAGAAGAAAATGTTTTGAAGCTGGCATTAAGTTGGTGGTAGTAAAGAACTCTTTGCTCCACAAGGCTCTCATGAGCATTGAAGATGTTGATTTCTCTCCGTTATTCGATTCTTTGAAGGGTACAACGGCTGTTATGTTCACAAACGTAGCAAACGCTCCTGCAAAGTTGTTGAAGGAATACAAAAACGAGAACCCGGTTTTGAAAGCTGCTTATGCTGAAGAGGGTTGCTATGTTGGCGTTGATCAACTCGATGCTCTGGCTAGTATCAAGAGTAAGAATGAAGTTATTGCAGACATCGTTGCATTGTTGCAATCTCCTGCAAAGAATGTTATCTCTGCTCTTCAATCTGGTGGAAACACCATTCATGGAGTTCTTAAGACTCTGGGCGAACGTCCCGAATAATAATTATCAATTAAGTATTAAACATTTAAAATCATACTAAAATGGCAGATTTAAAAGCTATTGCTGAACAATTAGTTAACTTGACAGTTAAGGAAGTTAATGAACTTGCAACTATCCTTAAGGAAGAATATGGTATTGAACCAGCCGCTGCAGCTGTTGCTGTTGCTGCTCCTGGTGCTGCTGCTGAGGCAGCTGTAGAAGAAAAGACATCTTTTGATGTAGTTTTGACTTCTGCTGGTGCTGCTAAGCTGAAAGTTATCAAGGTGGTTAAGGAAGAATGTGGTCTTGGCTTGAAGGAAGCTAAGGACTTGGTAGACGGTGCTCCTAGCACTTTGAAGGAAGGCTTGTCAAAGGCTGACGCTGAGGCTTTGAAAGAGAAGATTGAAGCTGAAGGTGCTACTGTTGAACTTAAGTAAGATTGCCTGATTAACAGGATATCGGTTAAGAATTCTCCTAGGGGAATTCTTAACCTTTTTGTGTCTATATTATATTGAGTTCTTAAATTTATTATCAAATGTCTTCTAAAACAGAAAACAAACGTATTAGTTTTGCTTCTATTAAGAATCCGATGCCTTATCCGGATTTCTTGGAAGTACAATTGAAGTCTTTCCAAGACTTTCTACAATTGGATACTCCTCCTGAGAAACGAAAGAAAGACGGTTTGTATCAGGTGTTCGCTGAGAACTTCCCTATCGCTGATACTCGTAACAATTTCGTTCTCGAATTCTTGGACTACTATATCGACCCGCCTACATACTCTATCGAAGACTGTTTGGAGCGTGGCTTGACTTATAGTGTTCCTTTGAAAGCTAAGCTCAAGCTTTATTGTACAGATCCTGATCATGAGGATTTTGATACTGTTATTCAGGACGTATATTTGGGACCTATCCCTTATATGACTCCACAAGGTACTTTCGTAATCAATGGTGCTGAGCGCGTTGTCGTTTCACAGTTACACCGTTCTCCTGGTGTATTCTTTGGACAAAGCATCCACGCTAATGGTACGAAACTGTATTCTGCTCGTATCATCCCGTTCAAAGGTTCATGGATTGAGTTTGCTACGGACATCAACAATGTGATGTATGCGTATATTGATAGAAAGAAGAAACTTCCTGTTACTACGTTGTTGCGTGCCGTTGGCTTTGAAACAGATAAGGATATTCTTGAAATCTTTAATCTGACAGAAGAAATTAAGGTTAATAAGACTAATCTGAAGAAGGTAGTTGGTAGGAAATTAGCTGCCCGCATTCTGAAGACATGGACAGAGGACTTCGTTGATGAGGATACAGGTGAAGTTGTATCAATCGAACGTAACGAAGTGATTATCGACCGTGAAACGATATTAACCGAAGAACATATCGAAGAAATTTTGGATTCTGGTGTTCCTACTATTCTTGTACATAAAGAAGAAGGTAATTCATCAGATTTCTCTATCATATTTAATACACTTCAGAAAGACCCGAGCAACTCTGAAAAGGAAGCAGTGCTTTACATTTATCGTCAATTACGTAATGCAGATCCTGCTGATGATGCAAGTGCCCGTGAAGTGATAAACAATCTTTTCTTCTCGGAGAAGAGATATGACCTTGGTGATGTTGGCCGTTACAGAATCAACAAGAAGTTGGGTCTGACAACCGATATGGATGTCAAGGTTTTGACAAAACAAGATATTATTGAAATCATCAAATATTTGATTGAGTTAATCAACTCTAAGGCAGATGTTGATGATATTGACCACTTGAGCAACCGTCGTGTTAGAACAGTCGGTGAGCAATTATCAAACCAGTTCACAATTGGTTTGGCACGTATGGCTCGTACCATCCGTGAACGAATGAATGTTCGTGACAACGAAGTGTTCACACCAGTTGACTTGATTAATGCAAAGACTATCTCTTCTGTGATTAACTCGTTCTTTGGAACGAATGCTTTGTCACAGTTTATGGATCAGACTAACCCATTGGCAGAAATCACGCACAAGCGTCGTATGTCTGCTTTAGGCCCTGGTGGTTTGACTCGTGAACGTGCCGGATTTGAGGTTCGTGACGTACACTATACTCACTATGGTCGTCTTTGTCCTATTGAAACTCCTGAAGGTCCAAACATTGGTTTGATTGCATCTTTGTGTGTATATGCTAAGATCAATGATTTAGGCTTTATTGTTACTCCTTACCGTAAGGTAGAAAATGGAAAAGTAGACCTTTCAGATGAAGGCGTTAGATATTACACAGCAGAAGAGGAAGAGAATAAACTCATTGCTCAGGGTAATGCTCCATTGAACGATGATGGTACTTTCATCAGAGATAGAGTAAAGGCTCGTCAAGATGCTGATTATCCTGTTGTCGCTCCTGATCAAATCGACTTGATGGATGTTTCTCCTCAACAAATTGCTTCTATTGCTGCTTCGTTAATCCCATTCTTGGAGCATGATGACGCTAACCGTGCTTTGATGGGTTCGAACATGATGAGACAGGCTGTTCCATTGCTTCGTACAGAGTGTCCTATCGTCGGTACAGGTATCGAAAAGCAGTTGGCAGAAGATTCACGTACACAGATCATGGCTGAAGGTGATGGTGTCATCGAGTACATTGATGCTACTACGATTAAGGTTCTTTATGATCGTACTGAAGAGGAAGAGTTCGTAAGCTTCGAACCTGCTTTGAAGGTTTACGAAATACCTAAGTTCCGTAGAACGAATCAGAGTATGACAATCGACCTTCGTCCAATTTGCGAGAAAGGTCAGCGCGTAAAGAAGGGTGATATCCTGACAGAGGGTTATTCAACAGCTAACGGCGAGTTGGCTCTGGGTAAGAACTTCTTGGTTGCATATATCCCTTGGAAGGGTTATAACTATGAGGATGCTATCGTTTTGAACGAACGCGTCGTTCGTGAAGATTTGTTGACTTCTGTCCACGTAGATGAATACGTACTGGAAGTTCGCGAGACAAAACGTGGTATGGAGGAATTTACTTCAGATATTCCAAATGTAAGTGAGGAAGCAACAAAAGACTTGGACGAAAACGGTATCGTACGTATTGGTGCTCGAATTCAACCGGGTGATATCCTGATTGGTAAGATCACTCCTAAGGGTGAGTCTGACCCATCTCCAGAGGAGAAATTGTTACGTGCAATCTTCGGTGATAAGGCTGGTGATGTTAAGGATGCTTCATTGAAGGCTTCTCCGTCATTACATGGTGTCGTTATTGGCAAGAGATTGTTCTCACGTGCTATCAAGACTCGTAGTGAAAAGAATTCCGATAAGGCTTTGATGCCAAAGCTGGATGAAGAATTTAAAGCAAAGGCAGATGCTCTGAAGGGTATTATGCTTGAGAAGCTGTTGACATTAACTTCTGGAAAAGTTTCTCAGGGTGTTAAGGACTACACTGGAGCAGATGTTGTTACAAAGGGTGCTAAATTCACTAAGTCTGTTTTGGAAAATCTCGACTTCGAAACAATTCAGTTGAACAAGTGGACGAATGATGCTCATAAGAACGACTTGATTCGTGACTTGGTTATGAATTATCTGAAGAAGTACAAAGAGTTGGATGCTGATCTGAAACGTAAGAAGTTTGCTATCACAATTGGTGATGAACTTCCTTCAGGCGTTATTCAGATGGCTAAGGTATATATTGCTAAGAAACGTAAGATCGGTGTTGGTGATAAGATGGCAGGTCGTCACGGAAATAAGGGTATTGTCTCACGTGTTGTTCGTCAGGAAGATATGCCATTCTTGGCTGACGGTACTCCAGTCGATATCTGTTTGAACCCGTTGGGTGTGCCTTCTCGTATGAATATCGGCCAGATCTTCGAGGCTGTTTTAGGACGTGTAGGTAAGAACTTAGGTGTGAAGTTTGCTACTCCTATCTTTGATGGTGCTACATTGGAGGATTTGGATAAGTGGACAGACAAGGCTGGACTTTCACATTATTGTAAGACTGATTTGTACGATGGTGAAACTGGTGAGAAGTTCGACCAGCCTGCAACAGTAGGTGTTGCTTATATGTTGAAGTTAGGTCACATGGTTGAAGATAAGATGCACGCCCGCTCAATTGGCCCGTACTCATTGATTACTCAGCAGCCTTTAGGTGGTAAGGCACAGTTCGGTGGTCAACGCTTCGGTGAAATGGAGGTTTGGGCTCTCGAGGCATTTGGTGCTTCACACGTTCTGCAGGAAATCTTGACTATTAAGTCGGATGATGTGAACGGACGTTCTAAGGCTTATGAAGCTATCGTGAAAGGTGAACCAATGCCAACACCTGGCATTCCTGAATCTTTGAATGTTTTGTTACATGAACTGAAAGGTTTAGGATTAAGTGTACGCCTTGAATAATATAAAATAACTCTTTACAATATATAGAATATGGCTTTTAGAAAAGATAATAAGATAAAGAGTAACTTCTCTAAGATTTCAATTGGATTGGCTTCTCCTGAAGAGATCCTGGAGAATTCATACGGTGAGGTGTTGAAGCCTGAAACAATCAACTACCGTACCTATAAACCGGAAAGAGATGGTTTGTTCTGCGAACGTATCTTCGGTCCGGTAAAGGACTACGAGTGTGCTTGTGGAAAGTACAAGCGTATTCGTTACAAGGGTATCGTCTGTGACCGATGCGGTGTTGAGGTAACAGAGAAGAAAGTTCGTCGTGAACGTTCAGGGCATATCCAATTGGTTGTTCCAGTAGCTCATATTTGGTACTTCCGTTCTTTGCCTAATAAGATTGGTTATCTGCTTGGTTTGCCAACTAAGAAATTGGATTCCATCATTTATTATGAACGTTATGTCGTTATCCAACCGGGTGCTGCTACAGAATTTGGTATTAATAAGTTAGATTTACTGTCAGAGGAAGAATATTTGGATTTGTTAGATAAACTTCCTAAGGACAATCAATATCTGGAAGAGAATGACCCGAACAAGTTCGTTGCCAAGATGGGTGGTGAGGCCTTGTTAGACCTTCTTTCTCAAATTGACCTGGATGCTTTGTCATACGAATTGCGCGATAAGGCAAACAACGACTCTTCTCAGCAGCGTAAGAACGAGGCTTTGAAACGTTTGCAAGTTGTCGAGGCTTTCCGCGCATCACGTGGTCGTAACAAGGCAGAGTGGATGATCATGAGAATCATTCCTGTAACTCCTCCTGATTTGCGTCCGTTGGTTCCACTGGATGGTGGTCGTTTCGCTACTTCAGATTTGAATGATCTTTATCGTCGTGTAATCATACGTAATAACCGTCTGAAACGTTTGATTGAGATTAAAGCTCCGGAGGTTATCCTTCGTAATGAGAAACGTATGTTGCAGGAAGCTGTTGATTCTTTGTTCGACAATTCTCGTAAATCAAGCGCAGTTAAGAGCGAGGCTAACCGTCCTTTGAAGTCTTTGTCAGACAGTTTAAAAGGTAAGCAAGGTCGTTTCCGTCAGAATCTGTTAGGTAAGCGTGTTGACTATTCAGCTCGTTCGGTTATCGTTGTAGGTCCTGAATTGAAGATGGGTGAATGTGGTCTTCCTAAGTTGATGGCTGCTGAGTTGTACAAGCCGTTCGTTATCCGTAAGTTGATTGAACGTGGTATTGTCAAGACAGTTAAGTCGGCTAAGAAGATTGTTGATCGTCGTGAACCTGTTATTTGGGATATTTTGGAGCACGTAATGAAAGGTCATCCTGTTCTCTTGAACCGTGCACCGACATTGCACCGCTTAGGTATTCAGGCATTCCAACCACATATGATCGAAGGTAAGGCTATTCAGTTGCATCCATTGGCATGTACAGCATTTAATGCCGACTTCGATGGTGATCAGATGGCTGTGCATTTGCCATTAGGTAATGAAGCAATCTTGGAAGCACAAATGTTGATGCTTGAACCTCATAATATCCTTAACCCAGCTAATGGTGCTCCTATTACCGTTCCTGCTCAGGATATGGTACTTGGATTGTATTATATCACCAAGTTACGTCAGGGCGCTAAGGGTGAAGGCTTGACTTTCTACGGGCCAGAGGAAGCAATTATCGCATACAATCTTGGCAAGGTAGATGTTCACGCCATTATCAATGTAGTTGTAAAAGACTTGGATAAGGATGGTAATATCGTTGACGTGATGATGCAGAAGACTTCAGTTGGTCGTGTTATCGTTAATCAAATCGTTCCTGATGAAGTTGGTTATTTGAATACGGTCATCTCAAAGAAATCATTACGTGATATTATTAGTGACGTTATCAAGAAGGTCGGAGTCGCTCGTGCCTGCGAATTCTTGGATGGTATTAAGAATCTTGGATACTATATGTCATTCAAGGGTGGTTTGTCTTTCAACTTGGAGGATATCATTATTCCAAAGGAGAAGGAAGAATTGGTTCGTCGTGGTAATGAGGAAATCGATCAGATTATGGCCAACTATAATATGGGTTTCATTACTGATAACGAACGTTATAATCAGGTCGTTGATACATGGACTCACGTTAATAGTGATTTGTCAGATATTCTTTATAAGACAATTAAGAATGATGATCAGGGCTTTAACTCAGTATTCATGATGTTGGATTCTGGAGCCCGTGGTTCTAAGGAACAGATTCGTCAGTTGTCTGGTATGCGTGGTTTGATGGCTAAGCCGCAGAAGGCTGGAGCAGAAGGCGCTCAGATTATTGAGAACCCAATTCTTTCGAACTTTAAGGAAGGTTTGTCTGTGCTTGAGTACTTTATTTCTACTCACGGTGCTCGTAAGGGTTTGGCTGATACCGCTTTGAAGACTGCCGATGCTGGTTATTTGACTCGTCGTTTGGTTGACGTATCCCATGACGTGATCGTTACTGAAGAAGATTGTGGCACATTACGTGGATTGGTTTGTACAGCTTTGAAGAATAATGATGAGGTTATTGCTACACTGTATGAACGTATCCTTGGTCGTGTTTCTGTACATGATATCATCCACCCGACAACAGGTAAGCTGTTGGTTAGTGCAGGTGAGGAAATCACAGAAGATATTGCAAAGGAAATTGAAGAATCTCCAATTGAGAGCGTAGAAATCCGTTCGGTATTGACTTGTGAGGCTAAACATGGTGTTTGTGCTAAATGTTATGGTCGTAACCTTGCTACCAGCAGAATGGTTCAGAAGGGTGAAGCTGTCGGCGTTATCGCTGCACAGTCAATCGGTGAGCCGGGTACTCAGTTGACTCTGCGTACGTTCCACGCCGGAGGTATTGCAGGTAATATGGCTGCTGATGCAAGCATTGTATTGAAGAATGACGGTCGTCTGGAATTTGAAGAACTTCGTACGGTAGATGCAATCGATGAGACTGGTCAGAAAGTCAAGGTGGTAGTAGGTCGTTTGGCTGAACTCCGCGTTGTTGATGTGAACACAGGTATCGTTCTTTCTACACATAATATTCCTTATGGCTCTACTTTGTATGCATCAAATGGTGATGTTGTTGAGAAGGGTACACTCATTGCTAAGTGGGATCCGTTCAATGCAGTTATCATTACTGAGGTAACTGGTAAGGTAAGGTTTGAGTCAATGATTGAAAACGTAACCTATAC
>JAEEGL017384619.1_pt1 | contig 23764 bp, 20 predicted proteins | sample 9134231 | NCBI WGS metagenome assembly JAEEGL01 (sample SAMN16246548, study PRJNA631951) | gut metagenome | biome: gut microbiome; feature: rumen; material: fiber-attached | host: Bos | place: Iran: Karaj | collected 2018-10 | reverse complement strand
TGGCTGGTTCAGCCTCTCGGCCATTGACCAATATTCCTCACTGCTGCCTCCCGTAGGAGTCTGGCCCGTGTCTCAGTGCCAGTGTGGGGGACCTTCCTCTCAGAACCCCTGCGGATCGTCGCCACGGTGGGCCGTCGCCCCACCGTCAAGCTAATCCGACGCGTCCCCATCCCCGGCCTCGTTTCATGGAAACGCCATGCGGCGAAACCACATATCGGGTGTTAATCCTCATTTCCAAGGGCTATCCCCGGGCCGGGGGCAGGTTGGACACGCGTGACTCACCCATTCGCCGGTCGCCATCGGGAAAAGCGAGCTTCTCCCATGCTGCCCCTCGACTTGCATGTGTTAGGCCTGTAGCTAGCGTTCATCCTGAGCCAGGATCAAACTCTTCACTGTAAAAATTTGCATTTTACCACACCCCGAAAGGGTGGAGTGATCTGTCCGACCGGCCAGGCTCATCCTGCTCCATTGTTCGTTTATCGTTTCTTGTATAAAAGGAATGACTTTCTGCTTGTGCGCAGCATATATAATATATGCGCGCGCTGCTTGTCTTGTTTCTGTTCGCAGTCTGTCAAAGAGCGAGTTTTTTGACCTCCCGTGTTGACTTCTTCAAGTCGAAAACCTGCTACGTTCGGCAATGACCAAGTGAACTTGGCGCTGCTCTCACTTGCAAGGTTTTTCGGAAAGCGAGTGCAAAGGTACGGACTTTCCAGAAACTGGCAAAATTTTCAGAGGACTTTTTTCGGGAAATATTGCATTCGTCTCAAAAAGGAATCATCAGCAATCGCTTAACGCAAGTTTTTTTGTTCAGATGGAAAAAAAGGCGTATCTTTGCACGTGTTATGAGACAAAAAGATAAATCACCCGTTTATAGCCGCGACGTCATGGAACTGGTCACGGTCGCTGTTGAATATTGTGCCTTTCTCGAACAGACGGAAGGTAAGGCTCGTTTGGATTTCGTTGACACGATGATGAAGTTGCTTCCCCTGCTGTATCTGAAGGCTACCCTGCTACCCAAATACGAAATTTTGGACAACGGGTACTTCCCTGAAGACTTTGTGACGGAAGAAAATTATAATATAGTACGCGCGAACATAAATATAATAATGGGAGAAAAAGACGACTACTTGGACGTGTTCATGGAAGACATGAAATATAGTGAGTCTCCCATTTTGACGACCATCAGCGAGAACCTTGCAGACATCTATCAGGAACTCAAGAATTTCGTGATGGCCTACAAAAACGCCACCGACGAAGAACTGATGATGAATGCGCTTGCTGAGGTAAAGGAGGAGTTTCAATTCAGTTGGGGTCAGAAATTGGTGAATGTGCAGAGAGCCCTTCACGAAGTGCGTTACTCGGAGGAAGAAGAATATTAGCCATGTGAAGATGAAAGTAATTCAAGATAAATACGAGAAGGGGAAAATCCAGACCTTACCTTGCGTCCATTTCGACGGAAGAATCATCGTCATTTTCACAGAGAAAGATGCAGACAAGGCCGTGGAATACCTGATGAAGCAACGCATATTGGGTTTTGACACCGAAACAAGACCATCCTTCAAGAAAGGGGTGATACACCATGTGGCATTGCTGCAAGTTGCCACACCTGACACTTGCTTCCTCTTCAGACTTAACAAGATTGGAATTCCTGATTCTGTCGTCCGTTTGTTAGAAGACAAGACCATCACAAAAGTGGGGCTTTCGTTGCAAGACGACATGAGGATGTTGAGGCAGCGAAGAGCGTTCACTCCCGGCACATTTGTGGAACTCCAAGAAGAAGTGAAGAGTATCGGCATCGAGGACAACAGCTTGCAAAAAATATACGCCAATCTCTTCGGAGGAAAAATTGCCAAAAGCCAACAATTATCGAATTGGGAAGCGGACATTCTCAGCGAGGCACAACAAAGATATGCAGCAACAGACGCATGGGCCTGCATCAAGATACACGAGGAAGTGACAAGATTGAAAACCGAAAGGAATTATATCGTGGAAAAGACTTCCACCCCATGCGAAGAACTTCAAAAAGAACTTTCCACCAACAAACAACACCTATAAAAACATTGGGATGAAGAGCATTTTTCTAAAACGAGGAAAAGAAGAATCATTAAGACGTTTCCATCCGTGGATATTCTCCGGGGCCATCCACCATATGAGCGAAGAGCCTAAAGAGGGTGAAAAAGTCATGGTCTTCACCAGCGAAGACGAATACATCGCCACGGGACATTTCCAAATCGGCAGCATCATGGTCAGAGTCCTTTCCTTTGACAATGAGGACATCAACCAACACTTCTACGAGAGGAGGCTCGCCATTGCCAAAGATGTACGCCAGCGCATCGGTGTGTTAGGTGGCGACAACAACACTTACCGACTTGTACATGGAGAAGGCGACAACCTGCCCGGTTTGGTCATTGACATTTATGGCAACACCGCCGTAATGCAAGCACATTCCGTAGGCATGCACATCGACCGCCAAATGATTGCCAAAGCCCTGAAAACCGTCATGGGCGATGACCTCAAGAACATCTTCTACAAATCGGAAACCACCCTACCCTTCAAAGCGGAACTGGGACAAGAGAACGGTTTCCTTCTTGGTGGAGACACCAATGATGTAGCCATGGAAAACGGTTTGAAGTTCCATGTTGACTGGCTACGAGGACAAAAGACGGGATTTTTCGTTGACCAACGAGACAACCGAAGTCTATTGGAACACTATTCCCACGGACGAAAAGTCCTCAACATGTTCTGCTACACGGGCGGCTTCTCTTTCTACGCCATGCGTGGTGGAGCCGAACTCGTCCATTCCGTCGACTCTTCCCAGAAGGCCATTGATTTGACGAAAGCAAATGTGGAACTCAACTTTCCCGACGACCCGAGGCATGAAGCCTTCGCTGAAGATGCGTTCAAATTTCTCGACCAGATGAAGACCCCCTACGATCTCATCATCCTCGACCCGCCAGCATTTGCCAAACATAAAGACGCGCTCCACAACGCCCTGAAAGGTTATACCCGTTTGAACAAAAAGGCTTTTGAGAAGATACAACCAGGGGGAATTCTGTTTACTTTCAGTTGTTCGCAAGCCGTCAACAAAGACCAATTCCGTACTGCTGTCTTTACCGCAGCAGCATCGGCTGGCCGCAACGTGCGCATTCTGCATCAACTGCACCAACCTGCCGACCACCCCATCAACATCTACCACCCCGAAGGTGAATACCTGAAAGGATTGGTACTTTATGTGGAGTAAGAATTTGAGAGGGAAAAAGTTATCTCAATCGGCAGGTGTCGTCATGTATTTTTACGCCATTTTTAGTTAAAAAAGATTAAAATGAACGAAAAGAAGATATAAACCCTTGAATAAATCAAGAAAAGTTTATAACTTTGCAACGTGTTTTTCATGGTATTAGATTTATTTTAAGGTTAGTAAAGATTGCTTGTCGTGAGATAAGCAATTTTTTATTAGGGTGAATCACTCTTATGGGTGGATCACCCTAATATTTTTATTTCTTCTCAACAATCTTCATGTCAGGAGTGCATTCATACATGACCTTGGCATGATTGGTACGAATGAGTTGACTATCAAGGCATTCACCCGTTTCGCGATTAATCACATCTCTATACACTTGACCATTGCGGTAAACCACTCCATCCTCTCTGGAGAAATATTCATTTTCGGCATGAATGTGGAAGGTATGTTCCTGTGGCGTGGTGGCACGGAGTTCGCCACACAAGTATTCCCCATCCACCCAAAGACGTAATTGGTAGGTATTGGAGGTGTTATTCTGCACCCGATAGTCAATATAGTTATAAGAGATGCTGGTTCCCGTTCCAAAAGGAATCTGGCGACCGTGGTCAGGAAACAAATCGAGTGCATCGTGGTGATGATGTTCTGTAATTGTGAGGTCGCTATGGAGCACCATCCAATGGATGAGATTCGAGAGCTGGCACATGCCGCCACCGATACCTTTGGCTGGTTTTCCATGCGTAATCGTCAATCCCTCCTTGTAGCCACGGCTTTCCGTAGTTCGTCCGATGAGTTTCCACACGGAGAAGGTCTCTCCTGGATGTATCAAAAGTCCATCGATGTGGGTGACAGCCAACGCAAGATTAACAGCCTTGTTCTCTTGCAGGCGCATGTCAACATTCCCCAATCTGCGACGGATAAGAGAATTGTGACGATAGATGACGGTCGGCAACGATTCTGTTGTTCGTTCCTTGGCAAACCTGACACCCTTTGCAAAATCTCTTAAATGTCGTTTCAATATTTCTTTCTCCACAGAGATACGGTAGGCAAAGGGAGAAATCTCACAAAACAGTTTTCTTTTCATGTGCCTATTTTATATTATCACCTTTCGTACGGACAATGTCAAACAGATAAGTCATCTTGACCATCAGCGTCTGGTTGGCAGAACGTCCGAAATCACCACGCTTGCTGTTGTCGTAGAGGTCACCAAGTCCAAAATAATAGCGTCCTTGCAAAAGGATATGACCAATGGGAGATGAGAACTCCAAACCCAAACCTGCAGCAATGCCATAGTCAACCTTATTGTCCGGTTCTTTTCCATATTGGTAAACCACCCCATTCGGACGTGCAGAAGTGTCCCAAGGTGCCCCTCCCATATGTTCTTTTCCTGAAAGATACAATCCCACTTGAGGCCCTGCTTCGAACAAGAATTTAAGGCCTCTCCGTTCACGACCCCACCCCATCTGCATGAGGATTGGCATCTCGAGGAAGTGCCAATCGCGCTTGTAGGTGTTGCCCGAACCATCCTCTATCCTTTCCCTCCATCCAAGGTTGTTGTACTGCAATTCCAGTTCGACAGCACATATTGTCGTGAAATACTTTTCGCATACGTAGCGGGACGCAAAGCCAAACATGGGCGCGTTCTTTTTCGACTGCTTGATTTTGGGCATGAAGTCCATAGTGTTCATAGTGTATCCACCCGTAAAACCTATGGAAAAATCGTTGCGTCGTTCTCCCACTTGAGCCATCGCCACAAGGGATGCCCCTATGCATAGAACCAACAATATATAACGGCCTTTCTTCATCCTTCACATCATCTTACGGAAACAGAACCATCAACCTTGTAGGTGATAATGTATAACGCTCTGTTCTGATAACCCGAATCCGTGCTCTTTTTCTCAAAGTTGAAAGGGAATTCGAGCGATGTATAAGTATAGTTATGAATGTTCTCGTAGAATGCTGAGCCATGGTCATACAGTCCTTTGATGAAATAGGCTCCGATATCGTAACCCATCTCTCCATAGCGCGGATAACTCTTGTATTGGTCCTGATTAAACCAACGACGGAAGCGAGTGTTGAACTGCTGCGTGCGCAACGACTCATTGTTGCTATAGAAAGAGGAGAAGAACTGGCAACGGTACTTGCCAAGCGTCTTCTCATACTTCGTATGGAAGGTCTGCCACTTCGGGAATCCGAAGAATTGTACGGCATACTCCTCACCCAGATTCAACCCGTCAATTCTCTTGTAAAGATTCTCAAAAGCAGTAGCGGCATCGCTGGAGGGGACAATGATGTTGTTTTGTCCTGCGTTCAAAGCCTCCCGCACCCCATTCATGTCTGCAATATCAGCACTTTTGAATTGGATGCCCATATCGTTGAGCGCTTTCTTGAATCCTGATATATAGGTCATGTTGTCCCCGCTGTCGTTCATGTTCACAAACACAATGTTGTCTGCTCTATGATTCACGACAAAACGGTTGTACACTTGACTGTATAACTGAGAATAAGGAAGGTTCACCTGGAACAAGGATGGATTGCCGTTGACCAGCGAATATTCATCTGACAACGGAACGACATGCACGATGTTGTTGTCGCGGGCGAACTTCGCAACCGTTGTGATATGGTATGAACGCACAGGACCTACAATCAACTGCAAATCCTTCATCGAAGGCTTGTTCAACATGTTGGTGAAGGCGTATTCACCTGCGGATTCATCGTAGGCAAAGACTTCGACCGAGCATCCGCTCTGTTTCAGCGAGTCAACAGCCAGCAAGAAACCTTGGTAGAGGTTGGTCATTTTCTGCGACTCCACGCTCATCTTGGCCTCAGCAGAAGCAAATGGAAGAATCACGGCCACCTTGACGGTTGGATACTTCTTCACCACAGGCTTTTTCGCTTCCTCTTCTTTCGCCCTCTGTTGTTCGGCAAATGCCCTGTTCTCCTCTTCAGAATATGGGATATTCAAAACCATTCCTTTCTTCAACTTTTCATCTCGCAAGGAGGGATTCGCCTCAATAAGCTGCGTCTCCGTTACGCCATATTGACGGGCAATGGCATAGATGGTTTCCTTTTTCTGCACTTCATGCTTCGTCTTGTACTTGGGACGCAGCACATCCGACACTTGGAATGGCTGAGCCTGCTGAACGGTCTGTTGTCCTGCCTGTGGTGTTTTAGCCGGCACATTGATTGTCTGGCCAGCCATGATGTTATCGGCCTGCAAACCCGGATTCAGTTCCATCAAATAAGCAACGGTCACTTGATACTGACGTGCTAAACTGTAAAGTGTCTCTCCCGACTGAATCACGTGCTTTTGTGTCGCAACAGTTTGTGCGTTGACCATTGTTGCAACCAGCAAAACAACGAATAGGAAAAATATTTTTTTCATCTTTGAAATTGTTTGTTCGTCAATTTGAGCGCACAAAATTAGTGAAAAAAGCCATTCCAAACAAATTAAAGTTAAACGTTCATCGTTTTTATGATAAAATGAGATGCTTTTTCCCAAGAAAATAAGTACATTTGCACTAAAATGAACACACCAAACAAGAAAATGAAGAAATATTTCATCCTCTTTGCAGCCTTGTGTTGTATCCTTTCTGTCGCCTCATGCAACGACGACGACGAAGGAACTCCTGCTCAGGTAAACAACCCTATCCAGACAACAAGACAGGGCGACGACGAGTCCTCTCATGAAAATACCACACTCGACGAAATGGGTGCTTTACCCGTTGTCCGCTTCTACTCCATCGACGAAGAAGACAGCATCTGGGTGAATCCGGGCGAGTCGCAGACGGCACAAGCCCCGCTGAAGATAGAATTGTTTGCCAACATCAGCAATCCGGACGACTACAACTACATCTGCGAATGGCGCATTTGGCGCACAAACGAGAATGGAAGCGAAAATAATCCGTTAGTCACCCGTTTCGAGGAAAATACCGATTACACGCTGACTCGTTCGGGAGGATACGGCATCAAGTTGTACATCACCTTCGCGCTTGATGGCGACACCATCGAATACGAGAGCGAACCCATTTCCGTAGTCATCAGCGAGTCGAAACTGATTTGTCCCGACGGCTTCTCTCCCAACAACGACGGCATCAACGACTCACTTCGAATCACGGCTCAATCCATCGTGTCGCTGAGCGCGAAGTTCTACAACCGTTGGGGAAAAGAGATACACTCCGTTACCCTCGCCACAGCCAAGCGGGCAGACGGTGAACCCAACAAACTCATTTTGTGGGATGGAAAGGTCAACGGAAAGACCGTAGATAATGGCTCGTATCCGCTTCACCTCAAAGCACTTGGAAGCGACGGAGTGAAGTATGAGTTCAAGAAGATGATTGCCGTGATGACGGGATTCCGCGAGAGTCAAGAAACAGGAGACGGGTCATGATTAAGATTGAGGGGGCGAGGGTTCACAACCTAAAGAATGTGGATGTAGAGATTCCTCGCAACAGTTTGACGGTTATCACAGGATTGAGCGGCAGCGGCAAGTCATCGCTGGCGTTCGACACTATTTTTGCAGAAGGTCAGAGGCGCTACATCGAGACCTTCAGCGCTTATATTCGCAATTTCTTGGGAGGGATGGAACGCCCCGACGTGGACAAAATCAGCGGGCTCTCCCCTGTCATCAGCATCGAGCAGAAGACCACCAACAAGAATCCACGTTCGACCGTCGGAACGGTGACGGAGGTCTATGACTTTCTCCGACTGCTCTATGCCCGTGCCAGCGAGGCGTTCAGTTATGAAACAGGCGAGAAGATGGTGAAATACACCGAGGAGGACGTGCAGCGAGTCTTGTTGGAACAATACAACGGCAAACGCATCTTCCTCTTGGCACCCGTCGTGCAGAGCCGAAAGGGACACTACCGCGAACTGTTCGAGAGCATCCGCAAGAAGGGGTATCTCTATGCCCGTGTGGATGGTGAGATTGTGGATGTGACGGAAGGCATGAAGGTGGACAGATACAAGAATCACGACATCGAGGTGGTCATCGACAAACTCGCCATTAGCGACAAGGACGAGGAAAGGCTGAAGAAAAGCCTCGAAGTGGCCATGAAGATGGGCGAAGGGCAGATTCTCGTCATGAACAAAGACACGAACGACATCAAGCACTATTCGAAGAAACTCATGTGCCCCACCACCGGCCTTTGCTATCGCGACCCAGCCCCCAACAACTTCTCCTTCAACTCGCCACAAGGCGCCTGTCCCCATTGCAAGGGCTTGGGAGTGGTGCCTGCTGTCGATTTGGAGAGTGTGGATTATCAGGAGATGGCGAACTACGTGCAGACGCTCGGCATCGAGGAACAGAAGGAGTGGGCGCGGAAATGGGAAGAGTCGGTCGACAAACTGATGGTTTGTCCCGAATGTGGCGGCAAGCGTCTGAACAAGGAGGCGCTCCACTTCCGCATCGACGGCAAGAACATCGCCGAGGTGTCGGACATGGAACTGTCGGCACTCTACGACTGGGTCATGCACGTGGAGGAGCGGATGGAACCCAAGCAACGCGCCATCGCCCACGAAATCATCAAGGAAATCGGCACCCGGCTGAAATTCCTGCTCGATGTGGGATTGCACTACCTGAGCCTCTCACGCAGTTCGGTGAGCCTGAGCGGCGGAGAAAGCCAGCGCATCCGGCTTGCCACGCAGATAGGCACGAAACTGGTGAATGTGCTCTACATCCTCGACGAACCCAGCATCGGGCTTCACCAGCGCGACAACGTGCGGCTCATCAATTCGTTGAAAGCGCTTCGCGACGAAGGCAATACCGTCATCGTGGTGGAGCACGACAAGGACATGATGCTCAATGCCGACTATATCGTGGACATGGGGCCCTTCGCCGGACGGAAAGGTGGCGAAGTGGTGTTTCAAGGCACACCCCAAGAGATGCTGAAGACCGACACGCTCACCTCCCGATTCCTCAACGGAAAAGAGAAAATCGAAGTGCCCACGGAGCGGAAAAAAGGCAACGGAAAGTGCCTGCGCATCGTCGGAGCCAAGGGCAACAACCTGAAAGATGTGAGTGTGGACATTCCTCTCGGCATGCTGGTGTGTGTCACAGGCGTGAGCGGAAGCGGCAAGTCAACCCTCATCAACGAGACCTTACAGCCTTACTTGAGCCAATGTTTCTATCATTCTAATCAAGAACCACTTGCATTTGACAAAATTGAAGGCTCGGAAAACATCGACAAGGTGGTGAGCGTCGACCAGTCACCCCTCGGACGCACCCCTCGCTCCAACCCTGCCACCTACACCGATGTGTTCACCGACATCCGCAAACTCTTCGTCGAGATGCCCGAATCGAAGATGCGAGCCTACAAGCCTGGGCGCTTCTCCTTCAACGTGGCAGGCGGACGTTGCGAAGTGTGTGGCGGCAATGGCTACAAGACCATTCAGATGAATTTCCTTCCCGATGTGCTTGTGCCTTGCGAGGTGTGTCACGGCAAGCGCTACAACCGCGAGACCTTGGAAGTACGCTTCAAAGGCAAGAGCATTGCCGACGTGCTCGACATGACCATCAATCAGGCTGTGGAGTTCTTTGAAAACCAACCCAAGATACTACAGAAAATCAAGGTGCTGCAAGACGTGGGACTTGGCTACATCAAACTCGGACAACCCTCTTCCACCCTCTCAGGCGGCGAGAGCCAGCGTGTGAAACTCGCCACAGAACTGGCCAAACGCGACACAGGAAACACCCTCTACATCCTCGACGAACCCACCACAGGCCTCCATTTCGAGGACATCCGCACCCTCATGGTCGTGCTCAATCGACTCGTTGAGAAAGGCAACACCGTCATCGTCATCGAACACAACCTCGACGTCATCAAACTGGCCGACCACATCATCGACATGGGTCCCGAAGGAGGACGACAAGGGGGCACCGTCGTTGTGACCGGCACCCCCGAATCTGTTGCTGCGAGCGGAAAAGGCATCACAGCCGAGTTTCTCAAAAATGAACTTTAATCACCGTCGTCGTCGTCCCCGCCATCGGGTTCCTTCTCCGACACCTGCTCATTCTCGTTGATGCTCAGGTTGGAGAGCATCTCCTTGAACGCGCCACCAGGGTAGAACTGAATCTTCTTCACCTTCACCGTGTCCAGCGTGGTCTCCTCCAGCGTGTGGGCAGTCTTCGAGTTGAACGTGGGCTTGAACGAGCCGAACGAGCCGAGCGACACCCCGTGACCAATCTCCATGTAGTGAACCAGCGACGTCAAGAGCGCGTCAATCACCGCCTTCGTCTGCGCCTTGTTCACACCCACAATCTGAATCATGCCGCACAACTGCTCATAACTCACCTGCGGATACGTCAACTGACGCAACTTGTACACCTCAGGCTTCCCCTCACGATAGGTCAGCTTCACCTTCGCCTTGCGAACCATAATTCCCATAGCAAAATCTCCTTTCTTTTTAAGACCCTCCCCAGCCCTCCCTGTTTAGGGAGGAAGACCGTTCGGGTCGTTAGTTAAACATTCGTTTTTGAATCACATATCTATCATTTGGCCATCTGATATTTCTCCATTTCCTTTATTTCTGTGTTTTCTGTGATTTCTGTGTGAAATAATATTCTCTTTCTGCGAGAGCCCGCATGGCTCTCTTTCTAATCTCACACAGAAAGCACGGAAATTCACAGAAATTGCTGATTTCGACGCTGAAATTCTGTGAGGTGCCATACGCCTCATACAGCAGTTCATCCAGTTGCTCATACACCTCTCTTCCGTTCTTCATCCCCCGCTTCTTCGGGTACTCCACCTCGTTGCCCTCCTCGTCCGTGTAGTAGCGATAGACAGGCTCCCCAATCATCACACGTCCTGCCTGCTGCTTCCTGTACCCGTCTCCGCAAGGCCCGAAGTACGTCTGCCGATGCCCAGGGCACTTCACCACCCTCACCCCCATCGGCGAGTAAGGACTGCCGCCACACTCCAGCCGCCACTTGCCACGCGGCAGGCAATACCTCGACGCACCGGGGAACGCCTCCGCATAGTCCTTGAAACCCACCTCGCGAGCCTCGCACACCAGACGCGGCGTGTTCTCACCCTCCATGAGCACCTCCATCACACTCTTCGTGACCTGCTCGTCACCATAATAACGCTTCAACTTAATCACCATAAGACATCCGTTTTTTTAACTTTCGCCCAACGCGTGGGCTGGTCGTTTTTCAAGACATTCGCCTCATTCGTCCCATTCGTTGTTTATGCTACAAAGTTACGAAAAATTCCCGAAACACACAAGCATTCAGCCCATTATTTTTTCAACAAATCCGAGTTTTTTTTCGCAAAAATCCACGCACGAAAAGTTCCGCCAGAATTAACGCGAAAAAAATTTGTCCGTGTTTTTGATTTGCACTACCTTTGCACCATTAACCATTTTAACCAACTTAAAACACCGTAAAAGAACATGAAAAAGAACCTGACCAAAATCTGGCTGCTGCTGCCCCTGCTGATGATGGGCAACCTCTTCGCGGCATGCAGCGGAAGCGACGGAGGCGAAAGCAACCCTCCAACGGAACACAAGATGACCGCCACCATCAAGACCGCAGCCCCCTACACCGAACTGGGCTTCAAGGACGACGTGGCGCGCTTGCTCAACAACGACGCCAACTACTCCCTGCTCGGCACCCTGCTCGTCTATGACCAGAGCGGCAAGCTGAAGTACACGGCCGAGAAGACCTTCCGAGACCTGAGCAACATCACCATCGAGGCTCCCAACATGGCCGAAGGCAACTACACAGCCATCTATTACCAGGCGGACATCCACCAAGGGGAGACCTCCTGGACGCTGGAGAACAAGCAAGACATCAGCACCGTCCAGGTGAGCTGCAATAAAGCAAACACCATAAGCCCCTACTCCTCCCTCAGCGTCGCCACAGGCACCTTCCACGTGGACGAAGAGGGAGGCGCACAGCTGACCCTCACCCCCAAGACGACAGGCTCCATCGTCAGCATGCAGGTGGTGCGCAGCGAAGCCATCAAGGACAACATCCTGTGCATCGACCTCCAGGAGTACGCCTACGGCATCCGCCTCAACCCAGCCCTGAGCGATGCCGACCGCTACATCTACGACAGCGAGGATGTACGTCTCAACTTCCTTTTCGGAGATGAAGACCGCTACGACGCGTTCGTCCTGACAGAGAGCAGCGTCACCTACTCCTCGCAGCTCGCCGCCTACCACGACAACGGCGACAACTGGTGGGACTGGGATGCCGACCTCACCTCCTGGCTGGACATCACCCTGAAGCGCGGCAAGACCTACATCTACTACTTCGACAGCACGAAATCGTCCGACAACTTCTTCTTCGGTCTCTCCAGCGACTTCCCCACCTGGAAGAACAGCCATTGAGCCGACCACGCCACCCCCACTGGCGTAATTACGGCAGCGACGTCGCCTAAATTACGGCAGTGGAAGTGGCGTGATTACGGCAGCGACATATCTCATCAAGGAGGCTTTTCGGCCTCCTTTTTTCGTGTGGAAAGGTAATACTCGCCAAAGTCCTTGCAACCCAGCGGCAGCTGGTGGTGTGTCAGATTGGGCAGAACCTGCTGCAGCTGGAGGAAGAGGCGTTCGCCCGGCTCGTCGCGGTCGGGATACATGTGGAAGCAGACCCCTCCCGACCTCCCCTGATTAGGGGAGGAGGCAAGCGCGGAGAGCAGTTCCACGTCCTTGGGTTTGAGCAGGGTGGCCGATGGGATGGCGATGGCCTTGTGTCCGGCGGAGAGCATCGCCCAGCAGTCGGAACAGCCCTCCGTGATGTAGAGGTCATCCCCCTCGTGCAGCAGGTTGAGGATGGGCAGGTTGTAGATGCCGCATTGCGAACCCTGTGGGAATCGGAAGCGAGGAGCGGAAGCAAGTTGACAGTTGCCCTGTGCGGTAGCCAATTTTTCACTTTTCACTTTTCCCTTTTCACTTCCAAGATTCCTGTTCTGGATGCCCACCAACTTGCCTTGTCGGTCATAATACGGTATCTGCAGCCACGGCACTCCCCGTTTGTCCTGCCACGAAGTCAAGCGGCACCAGCGCACCACCCTTTCGTCCAACCGCCGCTCCTCATAGAGGAACTTTCTTGCAGGCTCGTTCAGCCACGGCCGCTCGAAGAAGCGTTCATAACGAGAAGCATCGAATTTGATTTGAGGCTGGAGGTTTGAGATTTGAGGTTGATGCTCCGTCAGAATCACATTGTGCTCGTCGGCAAGCCATCGGCAGGCCTCTCTGAAATCCTTTCCAAGCACCTTCATCGTGAGGTCAATCGTTCCGCCCGACTCCCCACACACGAAGCATCTGAACGTGTTCCGGCTCACCTTGAAAGAGAGGCTTGCATGATGGTCATCATGGAACGGGCAGAGCGCCTTGTGCATCTTCACCTGGAGTCCAAGCCGCTCCGCGACCCCCTCTATGGGGAGGTCGCGAAGCCTTTGAAGTTCAAACTTGTCCATAGATTACTGTTTTCCTTTCAGATACTTTTCCGTCTTAGAATAGAGTCCCGTCTGGTTCGAGTATTCAATGAGTCCCCTGGCACTCCATACGCTTAACTGCTTCTTGGTTGCAGCTCCGATGGGCTTGCCAAGTTTCTCTCGGAGTGCGTCCAGCTGCTGTTCGTTGAAGGTTGGTCCCACCAGAGCGTCCAGCATGTTGGCAGGTCCGCTCTTGGCAACCTCTTTGGTACTGGTGTCGCCTTCCTTCAACAAGTCTCCCATCACCTGCCATTTAGACCAAAGGTCATGCCAAACCAAGTATTCCACGGCGTCAGCCATTCCACGACTCCAGCTTTGTTCATTGAGAGCCCACATGATGCAGCCTGCTTTCCATGCTGAAATCAAGCTTCTCTTGCCATAACTCCACAAGGTGTCGTTGTCCGTCAGGTCGGCAAACTCAGCCAGATCGTCTGAGATGCTTTGTATGAGTTTGTTCAAGGGTTTGATTACATAGCGTCCCTTGCAGTTAGCAAGGCGTGACAAATACTTATCCATCTGCTCGTAGAAATCCTCATCAAGCTTGTTGCCCAAGCGAGGAATCCGTCCGGAGCGACTGCTTCTAGGCTTGTAACTAAACACCATTCTGCCCAATGTGCCGTCGTGCAAGTTATTCTTAAAAAAATTCCTTGCACGTCCGGGGGTTGCCGACGCCGTGATGTTAGTTCTGAGCAGACAGATACCGCTGACTCCATCAACCGTTGCTCGAAGGGCTGAGTAAATCTCACGGTCATAAATCAAACGGCACATCTCAGATACTTTCTTGTGGGAGCCACACAGGGCATCAAGCTGCTCTATCTCCTTCACGTCGATGAAAGTGGTGATTCCACCATTCTCCTGAGCCTTCATCTGGGCTTTCAGAAATCCAGGAAGCGTCGTGTTGGCAGGAAGGATATGCAGCAAGGGGAACACCTCGTCGGGTCGGTCTTTCGTCTGAGAGCGTTTCTTGTAGGTGCGTGCATACTGGTTATACTTCTTCATCTCTGCCTCATCTTCCGCACGGTAATCGCGATTGGCACCTTCCACCATCAGTCCCAGCTGCCCCTTGTTGTCGGCACTTGCAGCCACCTGAACGGCCTGCTGTCCGCACAGTTCGAGCCACTGCCCGCTGGGATACTGGAATTCAGCATCGCTGATGTGGGCGCCCCAGATGGGGAACTCCATAGGGAAAAGCACAGGGTGCATGTCTTTGCTTGTAGGGGAAAGCAAGAGACTTAGTGCCTCAAGTCCACGACCGAGATGTGGCATCTCGACCGGACACGTTGATTTGGTGATATCGTATATCATTTTCTTTTTCTTTTTTGTGTAAAACAATTTTTTCTGTTTCTTCAGTTCTTCAGTTACTTCAGTTGTTTTTCGAGGGTATCACAATCCCCTTATTCTACTATATATCTATATATAATATATTGATTATTAATTATTTATAAATACAAATAAATAGAAAAAAGAGAATGTGCACCTCTTAAAATGGAACTGAAGAACTGAAGAACTGAAGTAAAGTCATTTCTCTTCGTGGTTACTCTTCTCCTAAAAGGCGAGAAATAGTCAGTAGTTCTTGGGCTGCTGCCATGCAAAAGTCACGGAAAGAGAAGTCGGAATCGAGACGTGGGCGGTTGAAGTCCAAACGTAGGGTACCATCAGAACATCTGTGGACATTGATGCAGTTGCCTGAATAAATGATGGGGGTGCGACGCAACGTTTTCACTTTCTTTTTATGGCTGTCCTCAACGAAGACAAACTCGTTAGCATAGAGACATCCCTCACTTGGAGTCTTGCATCTAAGAATGCCCAAGTATGGCTTTCCCGCTACAGGAAGAGGATCTGACTGCAAAAGCGTTTGCAAGTCAATACAAAGCAGACGGTTCTTTTTCAACATAAGGCGCACTCCTCCTTTCTATTTGCCAGGTGTTGGCGATAAGCAATTGGTAACGCTTCTTTGCTGTTCTCCAAATAGTCGTGCAGGATTTCTCCTACGGTGCGAGGGCAGTACTTTTCTTCCGACCCTACGCGAGTACTTTTATTATGTAACATGTTTGCTTCGGGCAAGCAGGATTTGTTTGCTCTGCTGCCGTCAGCAATGGGGAAACTACCCCTTCTCACGTAAGCACTTTTCCTCGATTTGCTTACATGGTTTTAAACAAGACATAAAGAAAACCAGAACCCTCTGTGTATGAAGAGAATTCTGGCTGAAAATATTTTCAAAAAAAATTATTCGTTCTTACATAATCACTTACAAAAACATGAAATTGCTTACACGTTATATTCCTTTTGTCTTACGAAGCTGACCTGATAAGACAGCTTGGAATGTTGCATCCGTTATGTCGTAATCTTTATCGCCACCACCTTTGAGTAGCGGTAATGGATTATTGATATTCAGAAGATACACGGTCACTTCAATTCTAAACTCGTCGTCATCTGCGAGACGGTTTTGGTCGAAATTTGGAGTTAGTCCAAATTGCTCTTTGACCATCGACGATGCCGACTGCCTTTTCTGTTTGGTGATATAAGGCTGTTTCAATAGTTCTTGCAAAAGGAACGTCAATACCGTAGTACTGGCCCTCCATGCAATGTTGCAATGGCGGGGATCGCCCTCGAAGAAAGCGTCAAGGTCGTCAGTGGTCGTTTCACTATCTATCCAGCCCCACTTGTTCCATTTGTCGAGCACAAGTCTCAACCTATCTCCCTGCTTCTTCAGTACGCCCTTATTCCCATGTGTATAATACTTGAGCGTCTTGGGCTTACCAAAATTGGACTTTATGTTATTTGTTTTGTCTCCTTTGCCCTTTTTCTTGTTTGCCTCAATTTTCTTGACCTTAGTACCGCTCATGCTTTCTAAGGTGTCAGTTATCTGGTCGGAAAGCCAATCACATTCGTCATCATATTTATTTATCCATTCGCTGAGTATTACACTACACTCCGATAGACAGTCGAGAAACTGCTGGTGCTCCCGTTGGTCAAAAATCTTCAATTCTCTTTCAAGTGTCTCTTCAAGCATGTCATGAATCGAGTTGCAGAAATGTCCTTCTGCATGATGACAAAGTATTTTCTTGATTATCCAAAAGACGGTTCCAGCCACAAGCATTTTGTCTTCATCTTTGGTGTCGGGTTTCCATTCACGGATGTCATTGATGAGGAGTGACCATAAGCCATCAACATCCTCTTGGCTTATTTCTTTACTTGCAAGCAGGAAATCCAACAGATTAGCAGCCTCTCTGAAAACATCTTCTGGTTTTGCCTCTATCCCTTTGAGATGACCCATTCTGCGAGTGAAAACTTTATAGGAAGCTGAGAGTAGCGGATGTGTCCGATACATGCTTTGGAGCTTTTCTCTTTCTTCGGGAGTCAACAGTTTTTTCATCTTTCTGAATCTTTATGTATGCCACAGCTTGGTCAAGCCATGTGTTTACTTTATATTCGCCAAACAGGTTTTTATGGAACAACATGTCCAGCATGTCTTCTTTCATGGGATACTCCAAACGGATGTCTTTGCCACAGGTTACTTCCATGCCGTTGCTGTATGCCAAACTGAGGCCAAAACCGCTATCTGTAGCATTACTGGTGATGAGTTCTATAATGTTTTTGATGTCACGCTTGCGCCCGTCAACAATTCTCTGGCCAAAAGGGTCTTGGAGTTCTATCTTACCACTGTGAGCCTCCCATGTCTCCTTTAGCAGACGTTTCAGGAACGGAGTTTTGCTGATGACATCTTCCACTTTGGGATCTATCGTGCCATTCGTGAAGTAGATGGTCATCTTCTTCACTTTCTGTTTCTGCTGCTTGATAAGCCGACGGTTGTAATCCCAGAAATCTTTGGGCATTGTCTCGGGCTTTATGGAAATACCAAAATCGTAGCCCAAGTCTCCCATCATCCGATTCAGGCTCTCCTCCAGCAGCTTCGCCTCCACATCCGTACTGCGCCACGCATCGCTGTCTTTTCTGATTGCTATCATGTTCTTCCCCTCGCGACAATCGATGAAGATGTAACTGAAAGGATTCGTAGGCATGTCCTTCGGCTCTATCGGGTCTGGGTCAGATGTCTGGCTATGACTTTTCACATAGATGCGCATGCTTTTCTCGTTTTCCATTCGAAGCCACACCACTCTGTCTTCATGTGCCAAGACAGTACAAGGGTACTTGTCAGCACCCTTACCTCCTTTCACGCTCTGAATCCTCACATCAGATTTTTTCCCGCCAAACAATCGGTCAAGCCATAGATTCTTGTCCGTAGTCGAAGCAGGGACTTTCACCAAATTTTCTTTGAAACAGTTCAACTGTATGCTGTCTGCATCTGGAAATGTATAAGTGTAAAGGGCATATCTGTCCATGGGCAAATGGTATATAAAGGGGTTAAATAAAAGATTATAATCTGAAAAGGCTATCCACAAAACAGGTGCTACCCTCTCTATTAGAGACATCTTACTGACACAATGGCACTTTAAGTTATATATCACATGCCATTCATGCAATCTTTGTCAGTTATCCTCCATCTCTTTCGGTTATTTGAGCCTTGAAAGTTTGTACTTTTTCAAATTATTTGTATCTTTGCGCTCGCAATCTGTTCGCGGCTCCACGTGCTCTCAGACAAGGGGACAGAGTCACAAGGCAGAGCAACTACATATTGAAAAGCGACACTGTACGCTTTGTTTTTGACCTTTTGAACTACCACATCAAATCCCGTTCAAAGACAAATGCAGAGGTGACGCCTACGGATGTGTATATTATATGCGCAACCGGAGTGTGCCGAGGCTCATGTAGCCTCACGCACACTTTTCGGTGCAATAATATATACTTCAGCGTGGGTATCGTTCTCTGTTCGTTCATACGGGAGGGCTGTGGTAGGCCTAAAAGGTGGAACGAGCAGCAGAAGATACCCTCGTTTTTTGCTTTGTAGTCATATGATATAAAACCTTCCGCTGACCCTTGGGTATCGGTCAGTTCATTGATGTATGGCAAACGAAAGACTGACAGAGGACATCGTAAGGCAACATTTCAAAAATGATGCCATGTTTGAAAGCGTGAAGTTTGAGGAACAAAAATCCTGCAACAAACGAATACAGGAAGCACTCAAAGGACATTCAAAAACTGGTGGTAAAGGGGATGGTAGACCAGAGTTCATCATATCTTTTCCCACGAATAGTAATTACCTGATTATCGTGGAGTGCAAAGCCAAAACAAGATACCACGAAAGTCCGACCCATAACAATCCCAAAGACTATGCCATTGATGGTATCTTACACTATGCGGAGGCACTAAAAAAAGAGTTTAGTGTAATCGCTATTGCTGTAAGCGGTGAGACAAAAGAAGAACTTCTTGTGTCACATTTCTATTGGAAGAAAGGACAAGAACAATGCGTTAAAACAGAAGACAAAAAGCTACTCGCTATAGACGATTATCTACAAGTGTTTGATGACCAATTCTTTATATCCGACTTCTATACACGCGACATATCATACAAGGCACGAAGACTAAACGAAGAGTATCAAGCCTACACCATCCCTGAATATAAACGTTGCACGATGGTTAGCGCAATGCTCCTTGCTCTAATAGACAGTCATTTTAAGGAATCATTTGACGCCGCAATATCCATTAAAGAACTAGGCAGAATGATGCTGTCTGCCATCAATAGCGTGTTCGAAACAGAAACAGATATCGTACGAAGTAAGACTGTTATTTTGCGTGAATTTGAAAGTATACTTAATGAGCCTTTATTCACACAAGAGAATATAAAGCACAAGGAACACAAGAAACCCGACAACACACTACAAGTGGCCAAAGATTTTATAATCTATTTGAAAAAAAACGTCTATCCGTTAGTGGAGCATTCCAATATAGGCTATGATGTTCTCGGACGATTCTACGTAGAGTTTATTCGATATGCTGGTAGCGAGCAGAAGTCTGGTTTAGTGCTTACGCCTGCACATATTACAGAATTATTTTGCGACCTTGCAGAACTGCGCCTTTCAGATGTTGTGTACGACCCTTGTTGTGGCACCGGTGGTTTCCTTGTTGCTGCCATGCAAAGATTGTTCAAAAAGGCAGGCAATGACATCTCTAAACGAGAAGAAATCCGAAAAAAACAGATATGCGGATGCGAACTACGTTCCGACATGTTCACATACGCATGTTCCAGCATGCGATTCCGTGGAGATGGAAAATCAAACTTATACAACGGCAGTTGCTTCAACAATGCCAACTCTATTTCCGACAATCACAGACCGACCGTTGCGATGCTTAATCCCCCGTATGATGTCGGCAACGCACGTCAGATGGAGTTTATTGAACATGCGCTTGATGTGGTTAATCCCCAAGCTGAAGGGCGAGTCGTTGCTATCGTTCAGATGAGCTGCGCCATCAAAGATGACAACGACTTGAAGGTAGTGAAAAGCCGCATTCTTGCTAGACACCATCTAAAAGCTGTACTAAGCATGCCTGACGACTTGTTTTATCCTGTAGGAGTTGTGACCTGTATCATGGTATTTGAAGCAAACAAGCCAAATGCAGGGCGTAAAACATGGTTCGGATATTTCAAAAACGACGGGTTTGAAAAACGCAAACACCTTGGAAGAATAGATGCGCGCAACAAATACACAGACATACGTAACCGCTGGTTATCCGCATATAACAACCATGATGAGATACCTGGTTTATCCATCAGAAAAGAGGTCGGGGTCAACGATGAGTGGTGTGCCGAAGCATATATGGAAACAGACTACAGCACTCTGTGTGATGCTGACTTTATAAAGAAGATGCGCGACTATGCCGCATTTTTGGTAAATTCGAGTGACGCGTATGTACCTTTTATTATTTCCAACCAATGTGTAAACAATCGTTCTCTCCAAACAAATTACCAACAATGGCACAAATTCAGATATGATGAAATATTTGATATCCGCAAGGGCTTTTATAACAAAAAGCCAGAAAATCACACAGGGAACGAAGTCCCATTTATTGGAGCAATTGACAATAACAATGGTGTTTCAGAATACTATGATATTCAAGATATAGAAGAGGCAAGCAAAACAGGCGATGAGAATAATGCTCCTCTTACAGACAAGATCTTCGACGGTAATTGTATAACAGTTTCCAACAACGGTTCTGTGGGATATGCTTTCTATCAAAAGAAGCCGTTTACTTGTACCCACGATGTTAATCCTCTTTATTTACATCCAAAATGGAGAAAAGATTTAAATCCTCATATCGCAATGTTCTTATGTTCCTTAATCGAGAAAGAGAGGTACAGATGGACTTATGGCCGAAAATGGCGTCCCAAGAGAATGCCTGATTCTCTTATCAAACTTCCTGTAGATAAGAATGGAGCTCCTGATTGGCAATTTATGGAAGACTACATAAAGTCGTTGCCCTACAGTAAACATTTGTCTTAGATCGTACTCTTGGCTTTTCATTATTATTGTATTCAAAGTCGCCACCCACATTTACAGCTAACGGATTAGCAAAATCAACCTTTCTCTACAAAAAGAGGTATAATCATGTAAAAAAACGCATACAAACGTTACATATATGGAAACTTTTCCGTACCTTTGTGGCACAAATAACATAAAGAGATGGAAGAGAAGCCTAAATTCAAAATCATCTATTCTGAAGAGGTCATAGCATTTCTGAATGGTTTAGGTGATAAGGCAAAAGCTAAAATCATGTACAACATCAATAGAAGTAAGTACGTGATAGATAAGACCTTCTTCAAGAAATTGGAAGGCTCGGATATATGGGAGTTCCGTACTCTCTATAACGGCATCCAGTACCGCATCTTTGCCTTCTGGGATACAGAGGAGGACACGTTGGTGATAACAACACACGGAATCACGAAAAAGACACAAAAGACTCCTTCGAAAGAAATAGCAAAGGCGGAAAAGATAAGAAAGGAATATTTTAACTTAAAAAAATAATTGTTATGGCAACAATGAAATTTTATTCGGAAGAAGAAGCCCTTGACAAGGTATTGGGTGAGAAAGGCACCCCCGTACGCGATGGTTATGAGACAGAAATGAACTCTTTCTTGATGGGTGAGGCTATCAAGAAGGCGAGGCTTTCGAAGCATCTGACACAAGAACAGTTGGGAGAGATGATTGGTGTCAAAAGGGCGCAGGTTTCGCGTATAGAGAAAGGGCACAACCTGACTTTCGCAACAATGGCAAGGGTGTTCCGCTCGATGGGAATCCGAGCCACTCTTGACATGGGAAGTGTAGGAAAGGTGGCACTTTGGTGACCTTTCCTGCACAGGAACTCACAATAATAAATGCACCCGCGCAACACTTTCGCTGCACGGGTGCTTTTTTTTATCTTTTCCCCACACCTCAAAACTTTTTTTGCAATTATTATTGTCACAATCACAAAGAAGCCGAGGCATCAATGTCTCGGCTTCATGTATCAGTTTTAAAAGAATTACTTGGTTTTCCTTGCTTGGTTCTTGGGCTCACGACGTGGCCCCCGCAACCTCCTGGCACAACTGCCCGAAACCTTCACCCGTCAGGATGCCATCAACGTGCGCCAGCAGGCAGGCAAGAATGCCGAAGGCACAGGCAACATGCTCTCCCAATGGGTGCACCGAGGCTACATCTTACAGATGACAGATGACAGTTACAAAAAAGTGGAGTCAGAGAAGAAGTAAACCACAACATGAACACAAAAGAACCACCCGCGCAGCGTAATGTGCCGCACGGGTGGTTGCTGTTATTTGAGTGCATTTACTTCACATACACTTCTTCACTATTTTATTCCTCTACGATATGTTTGAATTTTTTCCATTCTTCCGCATTTTTATACGCATAAAGCGAACCTTTTGGAACATATAATGTGGCATTCTGATAGGTACCGGAGTCAAAAGGAGGATGATCATCATCATCAAAATCGCAATAAATAGATGGAGGAGTTTTCCCCTTACATTTTATTGAAGTCAAACCCCAGCAACCTGAGAAAGCACTCCCTCCAATGCTTGTCACGCTGTTGGGAATGGTCACGGAGGTCAAACCACGACAAAAAAAGAAAACCATATCTTCGATGCTTGTCACGCTGTTGGGAATGGTCACGGAGGTCAAACCACTACAACCATAGAAAGCACTCCCTCCAATGCTCGTCACGCTGTTAGGAATGCTCACAGAAGTCAAACCACTACAACCAGAGAAAGCATCCTTTCCAATGCTCGTCACACTGTTAGGAATGGTCACGGAGGTCAAACAACAACCCTGGAAAGCACTCTCTCCAATGCTCGTCACGCTGTTAGGAATGCTCACAGAAGTCAAACCACACCCCCAGAAAGTACCCTCTCCAATGCTCGTCACGCTGTTAGGAATGGTCACGGAGGTCAAACCACCACAATAAGAGAAAGCACCATCTCCAATGCTCGTCACACTGTTAGGAATGATCACAGAAGTCAAACCACTACACATTCGGAAAGCATCCTCTCCAATGCTCGTCACTTCATATGTGTTTCCTTTGTATGTGATTCGAGATGCGATTTCAGCAACGCCCTTGAATCTATCCTCATCATAGCCCGTAACCACCAAATGTCCTTTTTCGACCGTGTATTTGATGAAATCCATATAGAAGTTCTTGTCATCAATGGCAGAAAAAATATGGCCGTTGGAGAATGTAACTTCCTCGATATGTTTGAAATTTCCCCATCCTTTCGCATTTTTATACGCATAAAGCGAACCTTGCGGAACATATAATATGGCATTCTGATAGGTATCGGAGTCAAAAAGAGAATGATTATAACCATCATCATCACGATCACAATGAATAGATGGAGGAGTTTTCCCCATACATTTTATTGAGGACAAACCACTACAATCCCAGAAAGCTAACTCTCCAATGCTCGTCACGCTGTTGGGAATGGTCACGGAGGTCAAACTACTACAATCTTCGTATTTGCAACTTATTGTGTTTCAATTTGTTTTGCTCAAAACGGTAGAAAAGTGGTTGTGTGGATTCTATTGAAGAAGAAAACAACGAAGATTTAACGTTTTTAACATTTGAAAACCACAAAAAGTAATCGAATGTGCAATGATTCGTTTAATTTGGCTACATTTCATTTTTGAGAACATAATAT
>JAEEGL011741603.1_pt1 | contig 23764 bp, 24 predicted proteins | sample 9134231 | NCBI WGS metagenome assembly JAEEGL01 (sample SAMN16246548, study PRJNA631951) | gut metagenome | biome: gut microbiome; feature: rumen; material: fiber-attached | host: Bos | place: Iran: Karaj | collected 2018-10 | reverse complement strand
TTTACGTTTTTTGGTGTGTTCCCGGTCTGCTCTACCTTTGCAAGGGAAAACGGCTCGATAAAAGCGACATGCACCGTTTATGGTGGAAATAGCATATAGGCAGGACGAAGATAAGTTTGGAAAGACTTTTCTATTCCATCCTCTGTTCCGTCAGTCTTTGACGGGATTTTTATGCCAGCATGTTAATCTCGTATTTGTAATATGTTTTTTTAAATACACAAATATGCGATCTTCCCAGACCGCACATTTGCAAAAAAAAGATTAAACTTAATTATTAACTATTTACCAACTAACTTTTACACTTATACAATTAATACAACAAAAATCTATCTATTAATATTTCGCATCGACGCTTCGGCGATATTTTGTTTGCCTAATCTTTCTTGTTCCATGATCATTTCCTTGGTGAAGTCATCTTCTTTGATATATGCCAGCCGGTTATTGCCGTCATTCATCCAGCATCCGTATAGCCCGAACGTATATTTGGGCAAGTTGGCAGCTTTGGCTTCCTCTTCCCATATTTTGATGTCACCATTAGCAAAGCGTATTCCTATTATCTCATTAAGATCGATTCCTATGCTTACAATGCCATCCTTGGTATTATATTCCAGGACATCACCTTTTGTCACTGTTTCCACATCAGTATCGTCCATCCCTATTTTCTTTGCTATATTCTTGACATTCCTTTCAAGAATTGCCATTGGAACGGTCATTACCTGATTGATGTTAGCATCCATCTGCACGTAGCAGACCCCCTTGCCATCAAGTGACGCCAGAATGGTTTTTCCCTTCTTCAGCAACTCCTGTTGCATAGGAGAAAATTTCTCCAGGTCATTAGCCACCCATATCGGTGCGAAGCATACGTCAACCGTTCCGTCAGGTAATCTTGTCAGTGATATTTGTGCCGGCCAGTTCTCAGGTTGTTTCTTGTTCCCATCATTTTTCCATATTACGATAGGCAATACCGGTGTTCGTCTGCTTGACAGCAGCTGATGGATGACACTTTTGGGAAGGTCGTCTATCATCTGTTGTGTAAGGCCATACTCTTCAAGGATATGATAAGGAATATCCTGTGAGGTGAAAACTTCAAAATTCTGCATATTCATTTTTTTATCTTTGATTGTTTTATACCTTTATTTGTAGGCTTTGTCGCTTTATGACGCTGCAAAGAAAAGAAATTGTTGTGTAACTACGGCTTTTATTCAAGAAAAAGTCTTATTTTAACACAAAAAAGACTTTTGCACTCTCAAAAGTGTTAATATAAGACTTTTTATTGTTGTCAGGTGTTTTTTCACTTGTTAAAGACATACCTTTGTATTGTTTATAATATATGTCGTTTATGGTTATAAGATTCTTTATTATTACCGCCTTTTTGGTGGTAAGTATTTTATCTTTCGGACAGTCCGATCAGCATGTTGGTGACCGCGACTATTGGTTGTCGCGCTATATGAGTGTTTCTTATCCTTTAAAGAAAATGAAAGCTGCGAGCAGTTTTTTTGGTCGCCGTAAGGATCCCTTTACTGGGAATATGTCTATGCACAACGGCATAGACATCCCCGCCAGTTATGAGGAAGTCTACGCCATGTTTGACGGTTCTGTTGAACGCACCGGAAATGATTCACGCAGCGGGTTGTTTATTCAAGTCCGTCATGGTAGCTATCTTATCAGCTTTTGTCATCTGTCTAAGATTCTATATTCCGAGGGCGAACAGGTCTTAGCTGGCGATGTTGTCGCTATCAGCGGGAACAGCGGACGCAGTACTGGTCCCCACTTACATATCACCGTACGCCGTCGTGGAGACACCATCGACCCTACCCTCCTTTTTGACTATATTAAAAAGGTACGCGAGGAGTCTATTTCCGCATTAGGCTATCTTATGGATTTTGATATAGAGTCGGAAGATACCACGTTAACAAGTGACGTCAGCAATATGTCTCCCACCGATTTCCTTCGCCACCATGCTCCCATGGCTATGGAGCATCAGCGCAAATATGGCATCCCAGCCTCTGTTACTCTCGCTCAGATGGCTTTGGAGAGTGAATGGGGCATGAGTTATCTTGCCAGAATGAGCAACAACTATTTTGGCATTAAATGTTCGAGGGCTTGGCTGGCTGCAGGCAAGCCATACGTGTTGCGTGACGATGATCGCCCAAGGGAAAAGTTCTGCAAATATGACAGTCCTTCAGTAAGTATGGAACACCATGCCCGTACGCTGATGAGCGACAGGTATAAGCGTTGCCGTCAATACAGCCAGACCGACTATCATCGTTGGCTTGTTTCCTTACACCGATGCGGTTATGCCAGTGATGCCAACTATGTCAAGAAATGTGAGAACATTATTCATCGTTACCAGCTATATAAATATGACCAGCAGGTTTTGAAAGGCTAAGATATATTTTGTTTGATGCACCTTGAAAAAGCTCGAAAACAGCCTTTTTCGGCTATTTTTAGGCATTACCTATTTGATTTTTATAGTATATTATTTCTTACCCTTCGGGTCATCCGAGCTTTTTGGAAATTCCAGTTGTATTTCGTTAATCATTTCTTTAACGTCCCTGTTCACCTGGTCAAAGTTATCATATAATATACGCTCTCGTGCATCCCTTGACGGGAATTTATAGAATACCGGCAACGGGTAATTCACGTAGTCTGCCTCTTCTGCTTTGATGGCCGCCATATCGAAGTTCGTCTTGCAGAAGAATTTCGATGTCTGGAACTCTTTAGATTTCTGGATATCCATGGACCCGCCACGCCCCGTCTTTGTTGGTGTAAAGTCTCGTGCCACCTGTCCTGCTATCCATCCTGATGGCATGTCAGCAATCTTTGATGCAGGCACCAGGCTGTCCATATTCTCATTCAGGTTAATGCTGGTGCGGTCACGGTCTATGGTGACACCTTTCTTTAGTTGTACCACCTTTCCAAAGATGTCATTGGAAAGCCATTCCAATGTCTCTTTGTTTCTTGCTGAGCCAGACACCACATTACCGATGGTGGTGATGATTTTCTGCATGCCCACCTTGCCATAGTCAGCCTCCAGCTGTGGCAGCTCCTGGAACCCGAGGATCACGGCCACCTTATTGCTTCGTGCTGTGCCTATCAGTCGGTCTATCTTATGGAAATACAGTGTTGGCACCTCATCCACGCAGATATCCACCGGCACGTTTTTTCCCTGTCCGCTATTGACTCGCGTCACCAGACGGTTCAGGATCATGGCGTTCAGCGCACCTATGATAGACTCCTTTTCCGGGTCGTTGGCTATCAGCAGGTATGACGGCCTTTTGGGGTCACTCACCTTCAGGTCGAAGTCATCACCGTCCTTATGGAACACCCAGTATGCCTCTTTTGTCGCCAGACGCGATATTTGTACGCGCAGCGTACCTATCATACCTTCCAGCTGTTCCATGGCTTTGTTATGGTATGCCGTCATGAATGGTCCGAGCAGCGGCGCACACTCCGGATCCGTCTCTAATACGGAGAATATCGTCTCATAGTCCTCATTCAGGAATGACAGCACATGTGGCATGTCCGAGTATTTCCCCAGCCAGTAGGCAGGTTCTATCTCTCCTTCTGTGAGTATTTCCCCCTTGTCTCTTGCCCTCTGGGCATTATTTCTGTGCTCTTCCGTGTCAAAGACCCTTCCGGAGAGCTTGGAATGTCCGCTTTCCCTGTCTATCAGGTATTCCGGGTATAAGTCGTTACCGTCTTTGTCATAAGGCATTCTTTTATAGTTGACGAAGAAGAAGATACATGCTGCCAGGAAGTTTACGGCAGAGGTTTGGAAGAAGGCGTCAGAGCCGCCGCCGCCCTCTTTCTTTCCTTTCTGGAGAGAGTCTACCAGCGTCTCTGCCGTCTCCTGTGCCGCTGCGAGATCACCGATATACTTATGTTGTATAGGATTCACCCTTCTTGAATACTCCACATTGACGAAGTTGATGATATTGAACTGGCAGTTCTCAGGTGTCTTCTTTTTCTTCTTATTGATACAATAGTGATAGTATAGCTTCTGGGCCAGTGTCGGGAACTTATAGTCATAGACCACCATAGCGAAGCCTTTTGCTGAGTGTTGTCTGATGAACGGCTCTATCACCGAGAACGTCTTACCCGAGCCAGGTGTTCCTACTACGAAGGTGCCTCTGAATGGGTTGTTGATATTGATCCATCCGTGTCTGAATTTCCCTTTATAGTAGTAGCGCATTGGAATGTTTACGCTGTATTTGTCATCCATTTTCTGCTCGCACTGTTCAAAAGACTCGTTCTCGTAGTTGAAGCGGTCTTTCAGGATGCCGTCTTTGATATATTTTGATACGTTATCCAGTGCCACATGGATTAGCACCGTACCGATGACAGATGCCAGCATATACAGCCAAATATTATATCCTAACGAGAACACCACATCCCAATTCTCTCTATGATACAGCCATACGGCTACGATAGTCATCAGGAATCCTATGACGATGGGGACAAAGACCATCTTCTGTGCGTTGAACTCGATATTCTTTTTATTTTTTGTTCCTATGCACGTTATCATCACCATGATGATGATGGCTATTTTGGAATAGATGATATTCCCCGGCTGATAGATATATATTTTTATCAGCCTGCCGTGCAGTTCCGAGATGACTTCTGGCAGCTGTGCCTGTAGTGCCTCGTCGACGGCATAGGCGAAAAACTCAATGATTAACAGACCGTATATGATGATTCTAAATGCCTTATAGGCACTTTGAAGCTCTTTAGACTCTTCCATAGGACATTATGATTTTTATCTTACGTGTTGATAAGTATATATCCAGCGATCCATCGCTGCTCTGGCACAGTCGCCGGTATTAGCCAGCTCGAAGCGGCGCATTCTCCCCACCATTTCATCCCAGATGATTGAGAAGTTAGTATATCTCACATATTTTATCAGCGCTCTTATTCTGCTGTTGATACGTTGTAGTTTGGGCCTTATGGATGACAGGATATTATACCTTTCGTATTCCGTCATCTTTGTTTTGGAAAAGAGTGCTTTTCTGATATCAGAGATAATAAGTACTCCCTCGCTTGCCACCTCTTTATACAGATGGCTTCGTCTCTCCGACAGAGACACCGCTACGGCATTATCAGGATGTTCGCTGCATATATCCTGCAGCTCCTTGATGTTTTTGATGGTTTCCCCCACTTCGAGATACATGAAATACAGGTCTGCCGCTATGGCTATATAGTGCCTCACGCTATCCAGGTAGCTACGAAAGTCCTCTATGGCTTTTCTCGTGTCTTCCATCTGTTTTCCTGTATAGGTGTGCGACAGTGCCTGCAGAGGCAGCGCCTCGGCGAGCGAGTTGTTTTCCGATTTTTCCTGCGACGTACAGTGTATGATGATTGCCGCTCTTCCGGGGTCTTCATGTATGCCGCTGTTGTCATTGTCGCCCCCTCCGTCATCGCCACCGCTACCCCCTTGGCTTTGCGCCAGTATGGTGACTGTTGACAGCAGCCCCATTACGACCAGTATGATATATCTCTTGATGTTCATTTTTTATCTTTTTAATCTATTGTTGTACTATAGTTATGCGCAATTCTGATTGACTTTCTCCAACCTTCATAGCACTGTTCTGCTATATTTCTGACGTTAGGCTTTCTGAAAGACACCGTAAACCAGTTCCATAGATTCTGAAAGTCCAGGTATGCTATTGTATAGGACAACTCTTTCAGGCGGCTGGCCAATGCCGACAATTCATCATCCAGCTCCCATAGCATTCGTGTACGCTCTGCTGTTGTCATCATATTTTTGCTACCCCCTTCTGCCACGGCATTCTGCAGGAGTGTGTACACCTTACCCAGTTCGGCGCACACCTCTATATACAGGTCCGTCATGGATATGGATGCCGCAACACCCTCGGGATTGTATTCCACGGCTTTTTCGAGTCTTCGCAGCGACATCAGCACATCCACGCCTGTAGCGTATAGCGTTGTTCCAGCTTTCAGCTGTTCTGCATACCCTTTTATATTCTTTAGATATTCTGAATATTTTCTTTCCCAGTTCTTGATTTGCTGGAACTCCAGGCCTATCATCGTTTCCATCACTGCGGCTTCCCTGGCATTTCTGGTCTGTGCGTTTATCTGTTTATTATTCTTGATGGTGCCGCTTTCTATGATGGCGCACTGATCTGCGTTAAACACAACATATTGTCCCTGTGCCTTTTGGCAGGACAATACTATCACGACCATTATCAGTATTCTCTTGAACACCCTATCTGTTAGTAAATTCATATACGCCCCTCCTTGTTTTATTGTATTCTACCCTTTCCCTGATTAGTGGAATGATGTTTGTATTTACCGGTAAGCCTATGATGTCCAGTATCGGTGTGTTCTTATCTCCCGATTGAACGCGCAAAGTCTTGATGCCAAGTATCTGCTGTAGTGCTGTCCTGTTTTCCTGATAGTCTACCACCCGGTATAGTTCAAGATAGTCGATGCTGTGTACCATGAGGCCATGCCGGAATATGATTTGTTCCTCAGTGATGACAAACTCCATCCTTGACATATCCATGATATGGTATATCAGGCACGACATGATAGACACTGCGGCAATGCCGGTGCTTTTCCATAGCCACCCTTGTTCCTTTGGCGTCAGCATAGCTACTGTCAGCAGTATGATGAACAGCAGGATAGCTCCCGCCTGTCCTACTATATACTGTTTCCAGTGAGGCTTGAGTGTTATGGACTGAAATGTCGTGTTAGCGTCCATTCCCCTGTATAGTGGTTCTGTCATTTTTTTTACTTTTTAGTTTATCTGCCTCTTCCCCCGATTCCTTGATCGGTGCTGTCGTCCATCCCTCTTGAGAAGTTTGTCATGGCCCCTCTTATTGCCATTTCGCCTACGACACCGCGTTTGACGAAGACACCACCGCCATATAGTTCCGGTCCCGGCATTGGTCTGTGGCCATGGTGATGGCTGAAAGCCTCCGACACCTCGTATGCCGTTTCTGCTGTCTCCCGTGCCAGCATCGCTGTCCCTCCAACTATTTCCAGGCCTGTTCTCAGCACATCCCCCAGCGTCAGTTTATATTCCGGTCTTGTTTTTATCGCCACCTGATCTTTGAAGGTGTCGGCCATCATTTTGAACCGCTGGTTATCATCTACCGCCAGGAATTTATTGTAGAACTTCTGTGATACGTCAGCATTGAATGTCTTTCCGTCTATCACTGCCGTCATCCTGTATTTTCCTTCGGCGACCTGTGATACGGAGACATCCTGTACATCCACCTCCCGTCCGCCTTTAATAGGCGTATAGAATCCTTTCTTTTCCTTCAGATCTATTCCGTCGGCATGTGTATTCTTAGACTGTTGTATTTCTATTTCTTCTCGTGTCAGTATGGTTCTGCCGTCTCCAGCCAGCTGCACTAAGGTGCTTTTCTGCTGTCTGTCGTCATCCTTAATAGCGATATTATCAAATTTGTCATCAAAGAACATCAGCCTATGCTTGTCATCAAGCATTAAGAATCGCTGATATTCTTTTTCGCTGATTTCCTTTGTCATCCATTCGCCATTAACCAATGCAGAAATAGTATATTGCGGCTTCTCACCGCTTTTCTGCTTCTCAGCAGCCTGCAGCTGTTCCTGGCCAACATTTATCTCCCTTGTCACATCGCTGTATGCTTTACGAAGCTCTTCCAGCTCCCTGCCATTTTTCTCCGGCAGCTTTTCAAGCTCTGCTATTCTGCCTTGTATGCTTCTCTGTCGCTCTTTCATGTCCGCTATGTCGCTACTGAGTGCAAGCACGGTACGCTCCTGGCGTGTCAGGTTGTTGTCAACCCTTATCTCTGCCACGACCATATGGCGGCCATGAGCCACCTGTGCAAAGAATTCCTTGCCAGCCATCAGCTTGGCAATATCCCTGCCGTACACGGCATTAGGATCTCTTCGGCATCGCTCCGATTCAGCGTCAATACGCTGCTGTTCTCTCCGCGTAGCCTCCTGTAGCTGTTGTCTGAGAGCTGCCATGCGCTCTTTTTCTGCCAGCCGGCGGTCCTGCTCTATATAGTCTTTTTCTATGACCTCTTTTACTTCAGGCTTCAGCTTCACGTCCACATAGTCCTTTGTTTCCAGCATTTCCTTGGAAATGCCTGTCTGGAAATCATTTTTGAACATTTCATGACTGTTGATGACATCCAACCGCTCTTGTATGGATACGCCGTTTTTCCCTGTTGCCTTGTCAGCCATTATTTTCTGAAGCTGTTCAGGTGTCATGTCATAGAACAAGTCCCTGCGCACCCCATTGGCCTTTATCTCTATGCCATTATGAATGACACCGTTTTTGTCTTTACGTCCTGTCACGACAAAGATGCCGTGTTCATTCAACACCTTTTCCCATTTATCTTTAGTGAAGCCATAGACACTGTCGTTCTCTGTTTTTATCACCTCCGATAAAGGTACCGCCTTACCCTGAGGTCTTTCTGGAGGCACCAGAATCTTTTCTTCCACCTTTTCTATTTTGATGTCATTCAGCTGCTGCTGTTGCTGCTGCTGGCGTTGCACGGCATCACCTTTGTAATAATATCCTGCCGTTGGTCTGTACCAGCCGTCTGACGTCCTTCTTATCTCAGCAGACTCGCCAGGCAGTCTTCGCCCGTCGTGTCTCATGGGGTCTGACATCATAAAGCCCCAATAGGGATGGCGTGTTCTGACACCGTTCCATCCCATATTTACAGACGTCATACGATTTCTGTTTCCCGACCTTGTCACACCCACATTTCTGGCCACGGTATAATTCTCGGGTGTGCCAAAGTCTCTGGAGACAATCCTGTTGAACTCTTCATAGGCGGCTTTGTTCTTGGCTCCTGTGGCCCCACCCCCTTGCATGAGCTTAGACATCTGCTGTTGCGTTATATCGTAACGGAACACCCCATAGGTAGTATGGCTGTTCATGCCACGTACCACGAGCTGTGCCCTTCCGTCCTGTGCCATTTCGATAAAGGCATCCAAGCCATTCATGTGAATGGTACGCATCAGTTCGCCATGAAGCTGTATCTGGTTGTTTCTACCATAGTTGACATATCTTCCTCCCATATGGTTTCCGTATATTGACATAGCTTTTTATTTTCTTTAAGTTAAACAATATATTGCTATTATCCATCATCCCTCCCGACATTTTGCCAGAAGGGATGATGCTTTTTGTCAGTTACCCTGTTTCTCGGTATAGTATAGCATCACACAGGTGTTTCTGTTTCCGCTCATCGGCTCGTATGAGCTGATACCACCTCGATGCTGCTGTGTGATCTTTTCTTTCGCCACGCCATGTTTGACAAGTAGTTTTGCCACGTAGTCCGCTCTTTTCTCCGACAGTTTTTCGTTGGTGTATGCAGCACCCGTCTGGCTGTCTGCTGCACCGACCACCCTTGCGTACATTCCATATTTATTGATAGTGGATGCTATCTCCTTGATATTGATGATCTGTGCCTTTTCTGTTAGCTCATCGGTACCAAGCTTGAAGAATATGAAGATAGGCGCTCCGACATATACCTTGCCGTCTTTCATCAGGTGGAAGTAATTGTTAGGATCTCCACTGTTGGAATCAGTTTTTTCATTTGTTGCCACTTTGGGTTCTTCGCCATTCCAGTTCTTATTACGCAATCTCGAACGCAGGGAGTTGAGACCACTATAACTATTCTTTGGCTTGATCCGAGAGCCACTTGTTGTATCAGTCTCTATTAGTTCGTATTTATCGAGCAAGCCTTCTATTTCGAGGATTTTCCGCATTTCCTCCAGTGCCATAGCATCTGTCTTATGCAGTCTGTTTAACTTATTATTCTCATTCTGCATCTTACCCAGTTTTTCCATCAGGAGGTCATTTTGATGGATATACGGTGCCGGATCCACAACCTTTTTCCATCCGTTCTTGCCGATGGTATAGGTAAGTCCTGCTGACAGCTGCAGCATATGGTCACCGAGTCTGTAGCTCTCTCCGTTTCGGTCCCAGTTGCTCCATGTTGTCGTGTTGGCTGCTTCCAGTGACACATGAAGCCTGTCAGCAATACGGTATTCCACCATCAGGCCATAATTCAGGGCAAAGAGCCTGTTGCTTACCCGACAGTTATTCATAATGCCGAGACCGCCCAGGACGACGAAGTTCCATTTAGGCAGCTGTTCGCCATTTCCTTTCTGAAAATGCGAAGCGACGTTGTACATTACGTCAGCATGCCAGTTTTTCATATCCACCTTGTTGAGCTGCCAGTCCTTGACCTGTAATCCCTGGAAGGCTGCACGGAGTCCCACCCTTGGTGTTATCCATTTTCCTGCGCTGATATTCAGCAAAGGCATCATACGATCAAACACATCGCCACACCCAGTAGGCGTTCCGATGAAGGCGTTGACACCGCCTTTGACAGACAGGAACCAGTTTGCCGCCCATCCTCCGTTTTCAACGACGTTATTGAAATACGTCGGTGTTATCGGCATTATCTCCGTTGACTGTTGTTCCATTTTCTCTGAATACTCATCATATTCTCTGACGACATTCTGTGCAGTTGTCTGCATTGCAGCAAGTCCTACTGCGACTGTAAAAATAAACCTTTTCATTTTCTTAATTTTTATGTTACAATTTTTTTCGCTGCTAAGTTACACATTATTTATATAAGGGCTTTCTGTAGTCAAAAAAAAGTCGTTTTTTAACACAAAAACGACTTTTTGACATTGTATTCACCCCTTTTTCAGCTTATTTTTTCTGTTTTTCATTATCTTTCTTTGTTTTTACGTCCCAAACACTTTGTTTTTTCAACTGATGTTGGAGCAGTGCCTTTATGGCTTTTATACAGTCTTTATGACTATATTCTGTGAATAGAATTTTTTTCTTCTGGAAGGCGTAAGCCGCGATATTACCTATCGAGTCATAAATCCAGATATTACCGTTTTTGCTATATTCTGCAACATAGTCTTCACACCATGTTGATATCACGGAAGTATTGGATGGAGGAATTTCTTCTCTCCACCCTTCAGCTGTCGGCAGTTGTACCAGCTGCATGATGATGGCAATAGCAAGGATTTTCATAGGCTCCGGTTATCTTACATTATTCCACCGTTTTTCTGTCCTGTTCCAGCGATACCGTTTCTGTTACCAGAAAGAGGAGGAATATTACTGGTGGCTTTGTTGACGAGCGACAGGAATACTTTCTTGTCAGTCTCAATTTTTATCACCAGCAACCCTTTTCCCTTACAGGATACCTCTATATCACCCTCTACACTTATTTTCTGTTTAAGGAACGTCAGTTCCTCTAATGATGTCTTTGGCTTATAAATCAGCAAAGACATCTTTTCATTCTTTGCTTCTTCGACATCAAAGACAATAGCCTCTTTCTGTTCTTTGTTTTTCTCCAGAATCTCTGCGACGGCAGCATAGATTCTCAACATTTCCGAGTGTTTAACACCGTCCAAGCACTTAATACTTTCCATAGTTTTCTTTTTTTTAAAGTTTTTATTTTATGTTTCCTTTGTTAGTCACTTCTTTCATTTCAGGAAGGCTAAGATATTCTTCAAGGCGTTCTTGGATTTTGTCTTCACCAAAGGTAAAAACATTTCCCAGAATACCAAGTGACAGAACGTCCTCCTCACCATTCTCCTGTTTTATCGTTCCTATGCTGGCAATGCCAAAGTTTTTTATATCCAGATTGTCAGACATCACTTTTTGTGTTGCCTGTGGTATCAGTGTATTGGAAATATAGTTTGCTATTTCCCTACTTTGTTCTGGAAATTGTATTTTATCCATGAACGCCTTATCGATTACTCTCTGTACCATCTGTGATGCAGCAGCCACATGTTCATCCCTTGATGGTATAGTCCTGTTCATGTACTCGTACATCACGAGTCCTGCACCGAGACAGACCACTGCCTTTATTGTCCTTTTTACTAACATAATTTTTTACATTTTATCGTTTACGTCTTATCTTAGATCTTGCTGGTTTCATCATCTTGCCAACCGCCATGAGGCATTTCCTTCGCCATGTCTCGTCGTCATCATCCTTATCACGTCCCCATCCACCACTGGGACCGCCCCCGCCTCCGTGCGATTCGGCATAGTTTGTGACTTGATCGATATATCCCAGCGACAGGGCAGCGGCCATAGCCACCATTTCATTGCCCATTTCAGCTACGTCGAAGACACCCATTCTTTCAAGGATGTCATTGATATGATCCCTTTGTTCGGCAGGCAGCGTACCTATAAAGCGTTCCAGTTCCGATAGACCGCCGGCCATTTTTTCCACAGACTGTTCGTAAGCTGTAGCCCCGACCTCTTGTAATGTTTTTTCTTTTACTGAAGGTTGTGCTTCCTGTATTTTTTCCTTTATCTCTTCATGTTTTCTCAGCAGCTCCGCATATTTGTCTGCAGTATCATTAAGAAGAATGTTTGCATCTTTCAGTTTTTTCTGCTTGTCCGCTATCTGGTTTTCTACGGCAATCAGCTGCTGTCTCAGTCTCATTTGTTCCTGTGACATTTCCTCTGCTGTCATCACGCCCTGTTCCAGATCTTGTTGCAGTTTTACCAGCTCTTCTTCTATTGAAGCCCTCTGGCTTTCCAGGTTGCCTATCATGGTTGTCAGGCCTTTTACGCGACGCTCCGCTTTTCCCAGCTCATCTTGTAGCTCTTTTAATGTCATTTTCTTGTTTTCTATCTGCTTTTCAAGTGCCGTTGACTGGTTACGCAGTTCTCTATGATATTCTTCGGTGGATTTATGCTTTGCGCCGGTCACCCTGATGTCATCCCCTCTGTCGAGATCGTATTTCTTGTTGACCTCTGCCAATTCATCATGCAGCTGTCTGTATTTGACCCTGCTTTCAGCCAGGCTGCCGCCGAATATTTTATTCCAGGAAACACGTCCTCCGACCACAGGTAAAATGCTACAGTGGATATGCGGATTTCTCTCGTCCAAGTGAACGATGAAAGCAGCAATATTTTCCTCTCCATATTTGTTGGAAACAAAGCGATACATATCCACTGCCCATCGCTCGATATCTTCCTTACGTTGGACACTTCTGTTGTCTGCTCCGGAATCAAAATCAACATATTGGTTCCCGAATGCCAATTTCCGCATCTGATCCGGTGATCCTCCCAGTATCATATTAGCCACGACACGCCTGCGTTTAGGGTCATTTGCCGTCATGCCAGCATTAGGGTCTTTTACGCCCCTTTCTGAAAGGTTGTTTTTGATTCTTTTTTGTATGGAGATATTTTTATTTACGGGAACGATTTTCCCGCCTTTTTCAACTTCAAAATTCAAGTGTTCTCTTGTCGGGTCGAAAAAGCCGAAAGTTTTCAGGCTGGCGTCGTATGTTTTATAGTTTCTCAGGAACTCATTACTCTCGCCTGCCGTTATCCCTTTGGAAGGTCTTAAATCACACACTTGTTTTGCCATATTTTTATGATGAGATATTATTATTTTTTATACTGTTTTTTTATATCATTTTTTGGCCGAGCTTGCTCCCCGTTTTCGGAAGGGCCAACCTGCTCTTTGGGTACCAAAGTGCGTATTAGGCTTCGTCAACTGTGGGAACAGGTTGACCGGAGCAAGCTCCGAGGCTGCCTGGGCGCACAGTTGAGACCGCTCTCAGCAACGCTTCAGCGGTGCGTGGGTTGTAATGAAAACCGCAAGACGGTTTTAGCCGTCTGGTTGTTCATTGTTATTAAGCATAAATTTTGCCGTTTGCACATTATCATTATCAACGATATTTTCTTCACTGTTAATATTTATTGTTTCAACCTTGAAATTAACTATCTTCGCGATGCTTCTTTGCCCTGTCGATATGACAGTGACGGCACCTATTGTTTCGAGCTGTTCAAGGAAGCGTTTTACGGCGCTTCTATCCCATCCCCATATATTAGCCAGACCTTGCATGGAAATATTGATATAATCATCATCATTTGTCAACCATGAAAGTCTTTGTCTGTTGATAAGATCAAAGAATGCTTCAGCTTTTGAAAATTTATGTGGTTTGAGGTTTGAAAAACCCGGGAAAAGAGTATTCCATAACCGATAGTCTGTAAGTATGGTGAAAACCATTGCATCGTTATCGTTCAAGCTGATATTCTTATGACTTTTCATATTGCTATGAGTATTATTAAAAATTAGATTTCAATATATAAAATATGTTGTATAAATATTTTTAAATTCAAGCCGCTTTGTTAAAGTATATTTTATTGTTATTTTCTTGTTCTGGAATTTTCTTGGAAGCCCCGCCTTTATTGTTTATCTTATTGGGGTAAATATAGGCCGCTATAAGGTATATATACAGTATCATTGCGATAGGCATACAATGAAGCTCAGGCAACAGAAAACAGAGTGTTATCATTGCGAGCAGAAAATATTGTTCCTTACTGTTATGTAGTGCAGTAAGCACTTTATCTGCATAGCTATGGAAGAAGAAACCGATAGCAGCCATGTGAGCAAAGATATTTGCAAGCTGAACTGGTATCCAAAAGCCATACTGTTGCATTGATATTTCATGTTCAGCACCTTCCATCTGTTTGTCTGTTATTATAGATGATGCAGCTCCAGCAGCTGCAAAGTCAACAAAAAGATATGTTATCATGATGATCAGACATATCTTCACAAAAAAGTCCCTTGCATATTCGCTTTTCTTCATTTTGTCATGCAACACAAAAAAGAAGTTGACTACAGCCCGTGACAGGACATATAGATGGGGTGTTATTTTCTGTATTAAAGAATTAACACGTTTTTGAAATCCTTTGTAATCATTTTTCTGTGCTCGAAGCATTGATTCGATCAAGAACGGCGTTACTGCAAGGATAAGCAGAAATATTATTTTTATTGTTATCATATTTAATTATTATTATATTAATGTATATCTATGTTTATATGTTTATATGTTTATAACACGAACATGCTTTCGATCTCTTCTTCATCAAGTGCTTCAAGCACTTCACCGTCTGTTGACTTTAGATTTTTTACACCTTGCAGCACATATTGGTACATGACTTCAATAGAAGGATGTACGAGGAATTTTACCTTATCCACAAGGCCATATTGTAAAGAATGAATGTACAGGGTAAACATATATTCCCTGGTTGCCTCTGAACAGCCAAACACAAGACATTCTTTACCCTTATATTTTTTCAGAGCATAAATAATCTTTACATTCAGTCGCTTTGACAGCAAATTTGCCAGCTCATCTATTATGACCTGTTTAGTTGTAGGCAGTTCTACTGACAAGCATTTGTTATAAACGTCTGTTACTGCCTGTTCTGTATTAAACACAGCAGGCATTAACGTTTCGATTTTGTTTATAAACTGTTCTTTGGTCATCTTTAGATAATTTCAAGGAGATAAGCCTTTAGGAAGTAATTGCTGAGTACTGATGAAAGTTTTCTGACCTCTTCCTCTGGAGTTTTGTTAAGAGACATTCCATCGATTCTTGCGAGAATGTCCGTTAACTCTGATGCCAGCAATTTGACGAACTTTACTTCGTCGTTCGTCAGCATGGCCATTGCCGGCCCATGTATAGTCAAGAATGGCTGTATAATCACCCACCTATAGTTATCGACCTGGTAAGGCTTGATTTTTTTGCCGTTTTTGATGCTGTTATAGCAGACTTTTGCATTTTGTATGATTCTCCTGTTCAGTCTGACTGTCAACAGATATTCCAGATATTCATCTCCACTTCCATTTTCAATATCGTTTGCTACTTGCTGGTACAGCTTATCGAAGTGATTTGCTGTTTTAGTGACTATTCCTTGTAGTTGTAGTGGTGTCAGTAAATCATAATACTTCATGAGAGATCTATAACAGACATCCTCGCGTATTAGAAAGGTCTCCAGCTCTTGCTGGTTTTTGAATGTTTTCCCAGAGAGGAGTTTCTTGTATTCTGTCATCATTTCTTTTCCATTACCATATATATCCTTTTTACCAGACTCTTCGTAAAAGGCTATGGCTTTTTTATAACTGTCAGATTCTTGGATCTTGTTTTTTGCCGGTATAGTGTTAAGCTTAAAGTCTATCACCTCTTCCATTGAGTGGTTTTTAGCTAATGCCAGCCGTAAGATCTCATTCCTGACACTGTCGTTTATGGCGTAGTATTCATCGGTTATTTTTATGTTGTTTGCAGCGTTGGAATCCCTGATGATATACATGTAGGTTGTATCTTGCAGTTCCATCCATTTTGTTGTATATACAGCAAGGTCTTTCATATTCATTTCTTTCAGAGGCAAGATGCCGTGCAAATGCTTTCTGCAGGCACTTAAAGCTTCGTTGGCATTTTGAAAAACGAGTTTGTTTGAGTTTGACGTACATGCCAGAACTACTGCTGCTATCACTGTGAATAACAGTGTGGAAACAGTGTCTTTTTGAATGTTTTTTAAGTGTTTCATATTACGTTGTTTTTTATGTTTGTTTCGCCTGCAAAATAACAACAATTTATTGGAAGGTGTATGTGTATTCAAAAAAAAGTCGTTTTTTAACACAAAAAAGACTTTTGCATTTTCATCCGTTCTTTTTTAATGGTGATTGTAGGTATAACGAGAAAGGGTTTTGTGTAAAAAAGATTTTTCCTTCCAGTTTTTTAGGAGGTACAATGTATAGTGTCCCAACAAATTAAAAAGCATGATTAAAAGAGGCGAGATTCACATCTGGCCTCTGTCTAAAAAAAGTGATTTTGCATTTCAAGTTGCATCCTTTTGGGATGAAAGAAAGGAGGCTTCTCTAAGCCTCCTGAGTATTATCCTTCTTCTCGATCTTCTCGATGGCCGTGGCCTTCCAGGAGAGCGCGAAGTGTTCTTTCTCGTCCTTACCGGTGTAAGCGCGTGGTTCAAAGAACCCCTCGACCTTGACGATAGTCCCCTTTTTGAGAGCATCCAGCTTAGGTGAGCCTTCCTTGGTACCTACCTCGATGTCCTGCAGGACAGAGATCTTCTTTTCGTTGCCATCCTTGTCCTTCTTGGTGGTGCGGATAGACAGAGGGAACTTGGCCCATACGCTGCCGTTGCCGTTGTTCTTAACTTGAGCGTCCATAGCTACGATACCAGTCACTGTGAAATTGTTGTTAGTTGCCATAATTCTTTAATTTTAAAGGGTTTAACTTATAATTTTTACGTGCAATCAAGAGCCAACAAGAAACAGTCATGCATAGACAAGGAATAGCAAGCAAATTTTACGGAATACCCCATTTTCTTTAGGACTTGTCCGTTAAGAAGAAAATGCGGAAGGCTGCCGGACAATTTGTGTAGGGATAAGGAGCCGTGCGACTGGTACTTGACGGATGACGCTTGGGCTACCTTTGCAAAGGAAAAATATGAGTATAGACCCGCATCAAAAAGGAAAGAGGCAACCCATAACGGCAATGTTGATTGGAATGACGGGCATGGATGTACTGATGACATGACGGCAGGCTGCAGTGTCAGGTTCTACCACCGATTGAGCACGTCTGGCAAGGATGGTGACATTATTGATGGAAGTCGCCCGAACGGAAGACAGAAAAAAGGTATCAGGCAAGGATATTCTGTTGACCTTGAAAAAAAGAAAAGGACATGTAGCAAGGTTACGAAGTGACCACCAAGCGATAAAAGCGGTGAAAGAGAGAGAAACGCCTATTTTGTTGTGACAAGTAAGAAATTATTCATAGTGGAGAGTGAAGTCTTTTGAGACCGAAAGATCTAAGTTGTAAAGTCAATCTAAGGCTGAGAACAGCCAGATTTTCGCCTCTTAATCTACCAAATAGCACTTATTTGGTAGGTTTGACACTTTTAATTTACATCACCATCTGCCATTATACGGCATTTACACCTTAATTATTTAGGATGTCCTTTTTTCTTTGTCCAAATAAACAACAACGCTCCTATCAGCCAGAGTATGATGATAAGGATCCATTTCATTTATTCATAATTTTATTTGTTTCTGCTATCAGTGTCTCTGCTTTTTTATAATAGCTTAGAGCCTGTCGCTCGGTTTTGCGAAGCTTATCAGATACCTCTTTTTGCTTTGACAAGTCGTTATTTATCACATCAACCACTATAGAATCAAGTTGTGCCGGGGTAAGTTCTATCATTCCAGTAGAGCCGGTAAATGCCCTGTTAATCTGTATAGCTCCAGCCCCTTTTCTTAAATAGTCGGCAATATAGAACGGATTTGTTCTCTTTGCATCGACTCTTACGATTGATACATGCCCATCCACAATAGCGGGAACGCCATATTGATAGACGCCAGTCTTACCCAATGAGCCGTCTCCAGTAGACACCACCAGAATATCATTTTTTTGTACGATGATATTATTATGTGTAGGCAGCGACTGGTATTCGTCATAAGTTGACTTTTCTATCCAATCTGCACCAGACAAATCTACGGTGCCATATTTCGTTACGTTTGCAGCCTTGATTACTACGGCATATCCATCAGTTTCATCTACATAGCGTTCCAGATCCGGACTTTTTCCGCGCTGTGTATTTATTGTATTCAGCTCACCTATTGTGACACCTCCGGCCTTTCGAATATCTTCTATAAGATTACGCGTTATAGGATTTAGATACTTATAGTCAAAGCGAAGGGATGGAAACATCATGACCTCACTGATTTTCATCCTGTAGCAATTCCATAAGCCATCTTTATTTTCATAATAAAGATTTTTATTAGCGAAGATATTTCGGGTAATATCAGTTACAAAACCCTTAAAATCAAACCCTCTAAGATCACTCCCCGAGGAGTCAAAACCCAAGGTGTTTAATTTAACCAGGCTGAAGAAATAATCTTCGCAATATCTTTCCTCTTCCTCTGTTTTCCTGACCAAATACAAAAGGCTTGACTTTACGTTTATTTTATTAGGCTTGAATGTCTCTGCCGGAAGCTGTATGATAGCCTTTATCTTACAAAGGTTTAGAATCAGCGCCCTGACCGCTCTGTTTGTGTCGGTATTAAGTATGCCTTGGTCTATTACCGTAAATATTTCACCACCCCTTTTCATTGAGCGCATCATCTTTTCGAGGAATAACACCTGTCCTTTTTGAGACTGTAGAGTATATTTCTCCATGTCAATCATTGCAAGGCTACCATTTTCTGACGTACCAAAAGGAGGATTGGTGATAATGATATCACAGTCAGGAGCATCCACGCTCCAGTTCCGTGCAGATACAGCCAAGCTGTTTTCGTTTCTGATATTAGTCTGGCCATCGCCTGCTATTATCATGTTCATTTTAGCTGCTGCAGCGACAGCAGGATTGGCGTCTGAGCCGTAAAAAGATTTTTCTTTTAGGCGCTCACGTATCTCTTTATACCGCTTTTCTGTTATTTTATTCTCCGAAAATTCTTTATCAAGAATTGTCAGATTTCTCTGGAGCATATATACCAAAAAACCTGCAGTACCGCATGCTGGATCAAGAATTTTAAATTCTTTTCCTCTCTCCAAATTTTTGATGGAGTCATATACCTTTTCTTCACCAATAATGTTATACATTATTTTTACGAGGTTACGAGGTGTAAAATACTGACCCAGCTTTTTACCTTTAAGTGTTGCTCTTACATAATACTCAAAAGCAGCTCCTTTTACATCTGTAGAGCAATCTATAAAAGATATGTTATCTAAAATTCGCACTATTTCATAGTAAGAATTTGAATTTTTCAGTCCTATACCACTACCGAGAACATCAGAATATTTATGATTTTGTTTTATTCTGTCAATCATTGTTTCGATAGCAGCCTGGACCTGATCAGACTCCGTTTTTTGATATTTTGCCAATTCGTAGAAGCGATAGGAATAAGGTAAAACGAAGGCATTTGGCTTTCCCGCTTCATTTTCAGCTTTTTCTTCCAGCAATTTCAGAAATAGAAGTTTTGAGAAATCTTCAAAAGCATCTTGTTCGTTATGTTCTATCTTTCTGATGATATTATGGCATTGTTCAAACACCAGATTCAGTTGTCTCAACGATAAGCCTTGGCGATATGGAAGAGATAGCTTGTCTGATAAAGAGAAATCGTTTAAATTTTTATTACTCTTAAACAATTTCATTATTTTGGGAAGATCTGAATACGACGGAAGTTTATCAAGAACCTTCCCATCAAATGTTATACGTTCTTTTGTGGATGTGTTGTAACAAAAGACGTTGATGCCATTTGTCAATACCGCAAACGGTACCCCTTCAGCCTTGGCGTATTTAAGCGCCTGGCTTTTATCTTTCGCATCAAGTTTTTTTGTTATTTTCTTAGCTTCTATAATAAAACATTTTCTTTTTTCTATATGCACAAGGATATCTATATATCCCTTGTTGATGCCATCATCTGCTGTTGGACTTTCAAAGGACATATTATCCTCTATACTATATCCACGCCTCTCCAGATACGGCAGTATTTTCTTGATGACAGTTTCTGTTTCCGACAAACGATTATTCATACAAAAGTCTTATAAAAATTTGATTTTGCAAAGATAATGATTTTTTCTTAAAACAGCAAATTTTTCAAAGAACTAATGTACTTTAGCTTGTCTTTTATGATTACGACGACTAAAACAGCCGTACGGCGAGTTTCAGATTTATCACCGGCATTATTTTTATTGTGCCGATATCATCTATCAGTCCTTTGTCTTCATAACCAACTTCCACCGATGATGCCCGTATATGCTCGCCAGAAATATCCTCATAAACAGCAGGACTTCCCCAGAACATAAGTCCTGCATCAAAAGAGACAGAAACTCTTTTCTTAGGAACACTTCTACCAAAACCAATTCCAATATACGGTTTCACCTTATTAACTTCTACCGTTGCTCTGGCTATCCCATCTGTTCCTATTTTAATTTTATGTCCGGAGATCATTATTTCCCCATCTGGGTTTATTCCTGATAACGGCTCGTTATTTTGAGCCGTTATCAGGACCGTCTTACCGACATATAAACCTGCCGTTACATGGAAGGAATAATTCTCAAATGGCGACACTTCAACCAGAAATTTTCCGTCACCCATATGCAGCTGACCTTCCACCTCTGTTGTTTCCGTATGACGGATATTCATTCCATTAGAATGGATATAATAGTAATAGTCTACGTTTTTTAAAACAGATATTTTTGGCATGAACGAATAGCCTGCAGTAAACTGTATTACTTTAGTTACAGGAAACGATATTTCTAATCCAATTCCTGTCGTGCCTGCCGACAATCCTATTGACGCATGGTTGAAAAAACCATAGTTTTGTACTTTCTGGGCCATCCCTACGGACATCACGCCCACCGTAACAATCGCCATCAAAATTAATCTTTTCATGTTTTTATCTCCTATTTTTAATTATTACTTGATTAAAAATTATAATCGTATTTTTCGTACGGCTCTGCCTCTATAGTAAATCGGGTTTTCCCGATTCCATACCATCTGCCGTCTTTATGTTTACGGATAGTTTCAATAGGATTATTTTCATTAACCGCAAAATCCCAATCTTGAAGATCGTTATCATAATGACCGCAAAATCCTCCTGGTACAAAACTGTCATGAAGCAATTTCTTAGCTTCAGGTTTTATAGTGGCATCTAAACGTCTGACGAGAATAGTCTTGTCACTTTTCTCTTCGATTATTTCATAGGCATGAGCGTCCGAATAAAGCCACATAACGGCATATTTCTTTTCTTTAGCCATAATTGTATGGAATGTCAGCTGTGCCTTTAAGTTTTTTATTTCGTCTTTTATTCTGCTGTATTCTTCCCATAAGGAGTTTTTGTTGGCATCGCCATTAGCCAATGCCAACAGCCATGCCCTTTCGTAACCGTCCCTTTTACAGATTAACCCTCCTATTACCGGACGCAAGGCAGCTATTTGTTCTTGATGATTTATTGTTTTCATAACTTATTTATATTTACTATATTAATTAATTATTTGATATTCCATATCTGTCACCGTTCACGAGTCTGTTCAGTACATCGAAATATGCAAAATCTTGTACAGACACCCGTCTGATGGATTTAGTTTTATGACGTAGTTCTGCTCTGCGCCCATTGTTTTCGTTCATCCAGAAGTTATTACTCTTAGCAGTAATACCCCATTGGCGCTGTTCAAAAAGAAGATCTGCAACCCCGGGGAGATATTTACAGAAATCTCTCACCTTGAATTTATTTGTGTGTGATACTCCTGTACGGAGTAATGTCAGTAATACCCTTTTCATTATTTTTGTGTTTTTTGTTAGCTTAGTTCATTTATACGCTTATTGAGTTTACGATGTAAAATATCAAGCATCCTTTGAGCATCCAACTCAATGGCCTTGTCATAATTTTCCAAGTCATCCTCGTTGTCGGCTATACGTTTACGCTGCAAACGCATCTGACGACGAAGGCCTATGACTATAGGGTCGTTTTCCCTATTAATGCGGTTTCTTCGCTGCTGTTCCAAATCCGCTGTACTGAGTATTTGTCCTGTATCTATCATATGATTAACGCTTATATATTTATTATATGGAAGTCCTGCCTGCTACGGCAGGACTCTTATTGTTATCTCGTTTAATCATTCAGAAGCATTGGCATCTGAAGCATGAGAATATCCATACCCTCCGGCTGTTCCGATGGTACTATTAGGGCAGCCCTTGTCGGGTCGGCAAGCTGTATTTCTATCTCTTGACTATTGATATTACTGAGGATTTCCATAGTTTTAGTACCTTTCAGCCCGATATTCATAGGGGTACCGCTATAGTCACAAGCTATTTCCTCTGAGGCAGTCTTTGAAAAGTCATAATCCTCGGTATTTAATTGAAGTTTACCGCTCTCCACATGTATACGCACCAGTTGACTTGTATCGTTGGCGAATGGTGATACGCGCTTCAGGGCTGCTACCAATGCCGTTCTATCCACCGTTACAATATTAGGGTTGTTCTGTGGGATAACACTATTATAGTTAGGATAGCGTCCCTCTATCAGTCTACATTGCATAGAGACATTAGATGCCTTAACATATAGTTGTCTATCATTGAAAGTAACCTCTACGTTATTTACCATAGATTTTTTAAGGATGTTTTTTAGGATGTATGCAGCCTTCTTTGGGAGTATAAAGCTGCTGACCTTTGTGTTGTCCTCTGCCTTAACAGACAAGATATTATTTCTTACAAGTTGATGTCCATCAGAAGCCACCACTGTCAGATTTTCTGTTGTCAGGTCAAAACAGACACCATTCATAACAGGTCTCAGCTCTTCATCAGCTGTAGCAAATACCGTTCGTGCGATGTTTTCCTGGAGTAGTCCCTCAATGATTGAGAAAGTATATTTTTCGACCTCATTTATTTCCGGCATAGATGGAAACTCGTCAGCGTTATCTACTGGAAGTGTGAACATACCAGAGAAGTAGTCCACCTTAACCACAGTGTCATTTTCTCCGATGGAGAATGTCAGCGGACTATCGGGAATGTTTTTGATAGCATCCGTAATACTCTTGGTGTTAACGGCAAAGCAACCTTCACCCTCGTTATCCGTCACTGTTACCTGTGCCATTAACAAGATCTCGCCGTCTGATGCTTTCATACCGAGATTGTTATTCTTGATTTCGAATACAATGTCAGCGAGTATCGGCAAGCTATTCTTGCTATTGATAACACGATTCATGTTTGTCAGAACCTCGTTCATTTCTTTGGATGATGCTGTAAATTTCATATTTTTCTTGCCTTTTTATATTCCGTCGGCTTCGGTTTTAGTGAGTATTATTTTTCTGTGTAATTGTTTTTGAAGTTATCGGCTGATTGAGTTTTAGATCTTTCTTCCTTTGAAGTTTTTTCTTATCGAAGTCAGCCGTATGTTTTATAATTTCCAGTCGTCATCGACTGCATATCGCTTTGAGTCTT
>JAEEGL011275407.1_pt1 | contig 23764 bp, 14 predicted proteins | sample 9134231 | NCBI WGS metagenome assembly JAEEGL01 (sample SAMN16246548, study PRJNA631951) | gut metagenome | biome: gut microbiome; feature: rumen; material: fiber-attached | host: Bos | place: Iran: Karaj | collected 2018-10 | reverse complement strand
TCCCTTGGAACGTTCGCCAAGATTGCGCGCGCGACCAAATTTCGCGACGTATTCGGACGTCTTTTCCGCGCCCGCTTTCGCGGCGTCCGCCGCTTTTTGAAAGACGTCGTGGAGAGACGCGTCCGCGTTTTCGGCGATTGTCGCTTTCATCGCGTCGATCGCGGGAATCATCGCGTCCATCATCGTCTTGTCGCCGACTTGAGCGTTAGTCATCGATTTCATCATCGACAGCCCTTCGGCGTACATCGCGACCGTGTCCGCGGCGTTCAACGCGTCCGACTTCGCTCCGGAACTGAGGCCCATGTAGAACGAACCGTTCAACGAGCTCGTCGAACCGCCCGTGGCCGACATAATGTCCATCGCGACGTTCGAGAGCGTGTCCGAGAGATTACCCGGTTTTTCTGCGGAAGCGACCGCCGCTTTCATCGTCGAAAGAATCGCCGTGCCGTGATCGCCGTCCCCGGTCGCGGCGTCGAGTTTGTTTAAGTAGTCAAAATTCGCTTCAATAGACTCAAGCGCTTTTTTCAACGCTTTGACCAAGAGTTCTTTAGTAAATTCTGTCGTCATTATATCACGCGTAAAGTACGCGCGCCGATATCGCTAATCGACGCGCTGTTTCCGTCTTGACGAGGCGCTAGACCGTCGTCAACGAGTAACCCAATAAGGAGCGTCGCTTGGAGACTTGAACAGTTCGAGCGTCTGGTCGTCGAAAACGCCGACGATCATTTGGAAACCAGCCGCCTCCTGAACAGTCAGGACTTCGCCGCAGTAGCTCGCCGCAATTTCAATACCCGCGGCTTTCGTAACTTCGTACGCCTTGCGGAAGATAACGAACTGTTCCATCAGGGTCGTGCCGCCGCTGCCGTTGATGAGGAGCATAATCTTTTCGCCCGCTTTCGCGTCGACGGCGCGAAGCACTTTGTTGGCCATCGTTTCGGCGACCCAGTCGGCGCTTTGCATCGGTTCGGGACCGTTGCCGCCCCCTTCGCCGTGTTGGCCCATGCCGATTTCCATCTGGTCGTCGGCCAACGCGCCGATTTCGCCGCCCGACTGCGGGTGCGTCGCGACTTTGAGCGTGACGGCGAGCGTCGCCATACGTTTGTTGAAGCGTTCGCCAATTTCGACGATTTCTTCGGCGGAATAACCTTTTTCAGCCGCCGCGCCGAGAATCTTGATAAGCGGAATGCAGCCGCCAAGACCGCGACGTTCGGAAGCGGGCGCGTCGACGCCGGGAGCGATGTCTTCGGCGGTCACGATCTTCGTAACTTTAATTCCTTCTTTTTCCGCCATCATGATCGCCATGTTCGCGTTGCGCTGATCCCCTTCGTGGTTCAGAACGACAAAAACGATTCCGGCGTAATCTTTGAACATGCGAAGCGCTTCGACCACTTTCGGCGCGCCCGGAGCCGCAAAAATGTCGCCGACGACGGAAGCGTCGAGCATGCCTTCGCCGACAAAGCCGCTCAGCGCGGGCTCGTGTCCGGCGCCGCCAAGCGTAATAACGGCGACTTTGTCTTTCGATTTAGGAGTGGCGCGCACGACGATCTTTTCCGAGACTAATTTGATTTTGTTCGGAAAGCAAAGCGCGTAACCTTCAAGGAGTTCGTTTGTAACTCGTTGCGGATCGTTCAAAAATTTCTTCATGACCATCGTGTGGATTCCTTATTAGGTAATGCTGACGAAACGCTCAAACGCGCCTCGACGTCTTAGCGAGGCGAGCGATAAGCGCGTGTTTGTAAAACGAAAAGCGTCTTGCGTCGACAAGGCGCGGCGGAACGAAACTCTTCGCGTAATTACGCGATTCTCCAACCGAACCGCCTTCTACAATATATCAAATACGGAACAAAAAATAAAGGGTTTGCGCGCTCTTTTAAAAAAAATGGCAAATTTATCGAAAAAAAAGAACGACGCGTTCTAAAAAACTCGCCGTTCCTCTCATAAAGAACTCGCGTCGAAAAAATCGACCGTTAAATCCCCGCCTACAATACAAAACGATCCGTATTGAAGACAGCCGGGATTGACGATTTTAGTATTTTCGTACGTTCGTTCTTCCCTCGTATGCAAATGCCCGGAACACACAAGATCATATTCTCCTGAATAAATAGCGTCTTCGAGAATAAGCTTGCGATGTCCGTGCGTAAAGAATATTCGCTTGCCGTGCCAATTAACGCTTCCGGAAACGCCGTGCAAACGCCCGCCTATCGCGTCGATCGCCTCGGCAAGTTCCGATTCGCTCCCCTCGTCGCCGTTTCCCAAAACAAATTCTACATGAAAACCGCGAAAATACTCGACGACTTCCGGACTGACGACGTCGCCGCAATGAAGAATCAAATCGACGTCATAATCGCGAAAAACAGGCGTCGCGCGCTGGATAGTCGAGGGATTGTCGTGCGTGTCGCTGACGATAGCCATATTATAAAAGCACATTTAATCCCTCCTGTAAGCGCAAAAATGAAAACCAACGGTAAAAGCAAACGAAAACGCCCGCCGGCGCAGAGGGCGCGAAACCTTGCCTGGCCGGACGTCAACGTAAGATACGAAAAAGACGGCGTTTGAAGATTATAACGTCAAATTTTGACAAATCCGCGTCAAACGTCTTTAACGCGTATTAACCGCCGCTCAATTTAGATTATAATTAGAAAGGCCAAGCGTTCAAGTCTAAAAAACGACGTCTGAGAAACGAAAACTACGATCCAAAATCATTCGAAAACGCAACGACAAGGGGAAAACGATGACTCGCTCTACAATGAATTCTATGCGCGACTACACTCAGTGCTTCGACGACACGACAAAAAAAACGCGTTCCTCCGGCGTTCTCGCGCCGCTGTTCTCTCTGCCCGGAATTCGAGACGTCGGCAGTCTCGGCAGGTGCGCGCGCAATTTCGTCGACTTTCTGGCGGACACAAATCAATCCTGGTATCAAATGCTTCCGATAACGCCAATCGACGAAGCGAATTCGCCTTACGCAGGGCGTTCCGCTTTTGCGTGCGAGACGTTATACCTTGATCTCGAAGAGTTTCGCGACGAGGGGCTTCTTGACGACGAAGACCTGACCAAAGCCTGGTTTCTTCCTCAAATCGACGAGCCAAACGCTTCTTCGACGCCCCAGACGGACGCCCGTTCCGAGCGAATCAGTTATGTTCGAGCGAAAGAACGACGCGAACCTTATTGGAAAAAAGCGTTCGATCGATATAAACGCGGCGTCGGAGGAGAAAAGTATCGACGGGAAGAAGAACGTTTTCGGGAAGAAAACGCCGATTGGCTCGACGCCTATCTTCTCTTCCAGACGGCGGCGAAAAAGTATGCCGGATACGACTGGAGAACGTGGCCTGAGGAGATCAAACGGCGCGATCCGGAAGCGCTAAGCGATTTGCTTCGGGACGATAGGAAAAATGACGAGCAGTACGACTATCTCCTTTTTCTGCAATTGGCGTTTGACGTACAGTGGAAAGAGTTCAAAAACTATTGCGCGTCAAAATCGATTCGTCTCATCGGCGACGTCCCGATTTATGTTGGAATCTTCAGCGCCGACGTTTGGACAAACCCCGACTTGTTCCTGATCGATCATGACGGAAAGATCGTTCGGGAAGCGGGAACTCCGAGCGACGACTTTAATTCCGACGCGCAACATTGGGGGTCGCCCGTTTATAACTGGAAGAAACACCAGGAAACGAATTTTCAATGGTGGAAACGTCGAATGGCCAAAACCCTCGAACGCTTTGACGCCGTTCGACTCGATCATTTCATCGGCTTCTACAATTACTACAGTTTCCCTGGAAAAGGAGTCGATCCCGATTCCGGAGAGGTCGGAGCCATGCCCGTCGTCGAATTGAAAGAGGGCGAAGCGTACGAAGAGGGGTGGCTTCCCGGCCCGCAAGACAAATTCTTTGACGCGATTTTTACCGTTTGTTCAAAAGACGCTTTCATTGCCGAAGACCTTGGCCATATTAGTCCCGGCGTCGCCGCTCTGCGCGATCGACTCCAATTGCCCGGCATGAAAGTAATACAATACTCGTTTGGCAAAAACGACGTCGAAGCCGATCAGGAAACGGGCGAGGTTTCTTGTTCGTTGGAACGCGCTCCCGAAAACAGCGTCGCTTACACCGGCACTCACGATTCCGCCCCCGTCATGGGCTGGCTGGACGACGCGTATCGACATGAAGAAGCGTTTAAAAACAAGCCCAAAGACCCTAACGACGATATGCCAGACTTCACCGTCATAGCAAAAGTTCTGGAACGCTACCGTTTGCCAGAAGACGAACCTGCCGTGAGTCCCGACCTTCTGGAACAGGACGACGCGACCGAGGAATCCCAAAAGCAAGTCTCCACAAAATATCGTCGTCTTCGTCCTCAAGTCGCCGCGTTGCGCCTCGCGACGTTGCGCGCCGTCGCCCAATCGCCGTGCAAGCTGGCCGTCTTCCCAATGCAGGACGTTTTGGGTCTTTCCAACGATTCTCGCATTAACTATCCGGGCGTTGCAAGCGGCAACTGGTCGTGGCGTTTTGCCGACGGACAACTAACGCCGGAACTGCGGGAAACGCTTCGAACCTTGACTGAAGAAGCAAAGAGGTAGCGCTTCGCAATAAAAAGAAACTTTTGCTTGATTTCCCAATTTAACGCGGATATAATACGGGGGCGTCGCGTAAAAGCGGCGTCCTTTTGTTTTTTGTTCCAACGCTTAAACACTCAAACATTTGAACAAACACGACCAATGAGAATGAAACGCTGTCTATTGTCTCTTTTGGCCGCGCTGAGCGTATGTTTCAGCGCCGCGCAAAACGTCTTCGCTTCGGACGCGAAAGACTGGGGCGCCCCGGAATCTTTCGCCGTTGTTAATCCGGTAGTCCGTTCCCCGCTGTCTCAAACGATTTCTCTTTCCGGAGAATGGGGGTTCACCAACGAAAGAGCCGAATTCTATCGACTGGGAGTCGGCCACGGCGTTTGGGGGAAATTTGATTACGACTGGTCGAAAGCGCGCAAACTCAACGTGCCCAGCGTATGGGAAGCGCAAGGGGTCGGAGAACCCGATCACGGCAAAACCTGGGATCCTTCCTGGGACTGCGGCATTTGGGATCTGAACAACGTCTACCTCGGTCGCGCCCTCTATCGACGAACCTTTGAACTTCCAAAGGAATGGAAAGGAAAACGCGTCTGGCTTAAAGTCGGCGGAGTCAGTTCCAACGCCTATCTTTGGATCAACAGCGAACGCGCCGCTTATGTCGACACGTACTGCGGCGCGAGGAAATACGACGTTACCGATCTTGTAACGTTCGACGGCGACAACGAAATTACCGCGCTCGTACGAAACGACGTTCCGTCTCGGCTCGGTCTGCTCGTCGTGAACGAACACTTCGGCGGTTTCTTCCGCGACGTCGAACTTGAAGCGACGCCGGACGTCTATGTCGACGACGTGTGGGCGCGCGGCGACGTGGAAACAAAATCCGCCGACGTCCGCGTTTATGTCAAAACGTTTGACGAAAACGGCAAGACGTATCCTCTGTACGACGACGAACTCTCCCCGAACGATCGCGATCAGCTCGCCGCAATGCAAGTCAACGGCGTTACGTTCGCTCCTTCGCCTCGCCAAATTGACGATCTGGCTTCTATCGAAGTCGTCGTCAAAACGACCGACGGCAAGGTCGTTGGGCGTCAAAAGAAAGACGCGACGCTCGTTCCCGGCGAAAACGGTCTCCCGCAGCCGTTCCGCTTCCAAATTCCCGTCGAGAATTGTCAATTCTGGACGCCGGAATCGCCTACCCTTTACCTTGCGGACGTCACGATCTTCGACAAATCCGGCGCCGCGATCCACGGATGGACGGAACGCTTTGGCATACGCGAACTTAAAGTGGTCGGCGACCAGTTCTATCTCAACGGCAAGCCGTATTTCTTCCGGGGGGGCGGCGACCATAACTACGATCAAATTAATTTGACCGAACCCGCCGACCGCGACCGATTCCTCGAACACATGACGACGTATAAAGCCGCCGGTTTCAACTACATGCGCTTCCACACGCATAGTCCCCTTCCCGAATACTACGAAGCCGCCGACGAAAAAGGAATTCTTCTTCAGCCTGAACTTCCTTACTATCACGACGTCACGTGCGAAGGTTTTCCGTTCAATCCCAAACGCGACATGTACGAACTCTTCCGTTCGCACCGTCGCAACGTCTCGTTCGCGACCTATTCCTACGGCAACGAGGGCTATCTCGGCGCGCCGCTTGACAAAGAGCTTTACTCCTGGGTGAAAACCTACGACCCCGACCGCATGGTGATTCATCAGGACGGCGGAATGGGCAATAAAGAAGGCGCCGCGGACTACACCACCAACGGAACCGGCGGCGCGTCTATTATCAATCCGTGGAAAGCGGGCGCGCACGACGACATAAAAGTTCCCTTTGTCGCGCACGAGTATCTCAACCTGGCGATCAAAATGGATCCGCGCTACGAATCGCGTTTCACCGGCGCGAGAACCGCGCCGGTAAGCGTCCAGGCGTGGAAAGACAAATTGACGAGCGTCGGTCTGGACGAAAACTGGGGAGCCGCGTGCATCGCCGCTTCGGAAAAACTTCAGGGTATTTATCAGAAGAAAGGCTTGGAAGCCGCGCGTATCGATCCCAAGTGCGACGGATATCTTTTCTGGTCGCTCGTCGACGCTTCGATTCCGCAAGGATCCTGCGTCGCCGCGCAAGGTTACCTCAATCCGTTCTGGGAACCGCGTCCTAACGGCGTCGCGCCCAAAGAATTCTATCGTTTCAACGGTCCGACCGCGCTCCTTCTGGCGACCGATTTGCCCGCCCCGATTGCGGTTAACGGCGCGAAATTCAACGCGGAAATTAGAATATCCAATTACGACGACATCGTTCTCTCGGCCGAAAACGTCGTTTGGAACCTGACGTCTCAAAAGGACGGCTCTGTAATCGCAAGCGGCAAATTGCCGAATCCGGAACTTAAAGAAATCCCCGCGGGATACGCCGGTCTGCTTGGCGCGGTCGAAGTCGCGATTCCTGAAAACGCCGTCGCCGAGCCGACCGCCGCGACGTTTAACGTCGCGATCGAGGGAACCGATCTTGCTAACTCCTGTAATTACTGGCTGTTCCCGAAACGCGAAAAGCCGTCGTTAAAAGGTTTTGCCGTTTCCAACAGACTCTACGCGCGATTCGAGAAATTGTATAGCGACGTCAACAAAATAGACGAGAACGCCGCCCCCGAAGACGGCGACGTCTGGATCGTTACGCCCGGCGAAAACGCGTATTACGTCGGATTGGCGCAAGGACGCAAAGTCTTCTCAATCACGCCCGCGTCCGAAACGCCGAACGTCTCGTTAGGTTGGTGGTCTCTTGGAACGCAGGTCGGAACGACGTTTGCCGATTCCGAGGCGTTCGCTCGATTCCCCAATACAAACGACATGGACGAATTGTGGTTCCGCCTCGTTCGCGCGGGCGCGCCCGATCTTGCGACGAAACCGCTTGGAACCGACTTTGAGCCGCTAGCCGTCGGAGAAGGACGAGACTCCTATTATCTGTATCTTGGTCAAACGAGATTCGGCAAAGGCAAAGTTCTCGCTTCCTTCGCGCTTGATCTTACCCAGGACGCGCCCGAAGCGACGGCTCTGCTCGACTCTCTGCTCGCCTATGTCGCCAGTCCCCAATTTGATCCTCAATCGAGTTCCGACAAATTGAAATTCTCCGTCTACGAGGCTCCCGAGGGCGTAACCTGGGGGTACGACAAGCTCGTCAAGACGAACCAGGACGGAGCGCAACCCTGGAAAACTCTCTATGAGGAAAGCGTCGTTCATATCAACTGCCGACAGACGGCGAAAGACAAGGAACTTGTTTGGAAAACCAAGCCTGTCGAAAAACTCGGCGACGGCGGCAAGACGACCTTCGCCTTCATCGGCGGACTCGGATACTGGGACCAACCTCAGACGGAAGGATTCCTCCTTGCCGTCAATGGAACGCCGGCCGTAAAGTTCGACCTGCCTCAAAAAGACGCCAAAGTAGGCGATAAAGTCGAATGGAAATCAGACTCCGGAGTCGCGTTGACCTTCGAAATCGGACGCAAAGAAGAGATGGGCCCCGATTTCTTCGGAATCTTCTATTTGACGGTTCCCAACGACCTGCTTAAGGCGGGCGAGAGCGCGACGACGTCCGTGCAATCGCTCGGAGAAGGCAGCATGCGCTGGTTTACCGTTTCCGAATATCCGGGTCTGCGAGAAGAAAAAACGCTTAACGCGGAAAAATAAACGCAAATAGAAACCGCCAAAAACGACGAGCCTATAAAAACGTCGTTTCCGGCGGTTTGGCGCAGTTCACAAGAGCGTCGGTCTTAAAGATCGACGCTCTTGTCGTTAATGTCCCCAGTTCGCCTCGGTTTCATCGTAAACGAAAAACGTCGCGCAGACGTTCGATCAGACGTCTCGCGCTGTCGCGCGGTTCTCCGCGGAGTCGACGCCGTTATTCTGTCAATAATGCAAGTCGTTTGAACAACATCGTAATCGTGGTAAACGACAAAAGAAAAACGTTCGTTTCTAGGCGACTTCATATCCGGGCCGAGAGGGGCGCGCAATTTGCGCGTTGGCTTCCTCTTCCTCGAAGGCGTAAGCGTCTTGATTCCAATGAAGAGTCTTGCCCGTTTTGACGCAAATATTGGCCATATGGCACATATTGATTCCGGAAACGGTCGAGGCGACGTCCGAAATCGGTTGAACGCCTTCTTCAATCGCTTCGAAGAAATTGCGCATATGGTCGCCGGAGCTTTTGCCTTTGAGTAGATCGCGTTTTATTTCTTCGAGTTCTTCTTTGTCTTTTGGCGTCAAATCTTCGACGGGCTTGCCGGTAAGACGCGCTCTGTTGACGCGAATCCTGCCAAGTTCCCCGCTCAAAAGCACGTAATTTTCGCCTGACGTCAATCTCAGCGAGGCTCCGTCGTTATACTTAAAAAGGACGTTGAATTCTTCGGCGACGTCGTACCAACCGTCGATATTCGGGAACTTGCCTTCGCCGGAGATTTCAACGGGCGCGTCGTCGCAGCGACCAAGCGCCCAGACGGCGAAATCGACGTTATGCGCGCCCCAGTTGGTAATTTCGCCCCCTGAATACGCGGACCAGAATCTGAAATTATAGAAACATCGTTCCAGAAAATAGTCTTCATAAGGAGTCGGTCCCAGCCACTTGTCCCAGTTGAGTCCTTCGGGAATCGGTTGCGGCTTGAACGGCTCTCTTTTGTCGAAAACGCCGACTTTTCCAATCGATTCGTTCACGGGACAGGAACAGACCGTTTCGATCTTGTTTCCAAGTCTTCCGCTCCTGACGATAGCGGCGGCGGTAAGAAACGTGTCAAATTCGTCGCGTTGTTGAGAACCCACCTGAACGATCGCGCCCGTTTCTTTGGAGACGTTCGCGATCAGTCGGCTTTCTTCCATCGTCAACGACAGCGGTTTTTCAACGTAAACCGATTTTCCGGCGCGCATCGCCTCGACGGCTATTTTGACGTGCCAATGGTCGGGCGTGCCAATCGTTACGACGTCGATCGTCGGATCGTCGACGATTCTTTCGTAATCCTGAAACGCCTTGCACTGATTAGGGAAATACGCCGCGAATCGTTCCGCGAAGGGAAGATAGACGTCGGCGCAGGCGACGACCGCGCCAAATTCGCCCGCGCGTCGTCCAATGAACGTTCCGCGTCCGTCGAACGGCTTGTCGTTGTCCCAAACGCCCGCGCGATATTCGCTTACGCCGATCGCGCCGATTTGCAATTTTTCGACCGCGCTCTTTTCCCTGACGGGTTGTTCGCTGGAATGCAGGTAGGGCGTAAACGCAGGAACGACGCAAGCGGCGGCGGAAGCGAGACTGGCGTCGCGCAGAAACTGACGTCTGGTTTGTCGTTTTATCATGTCAATCTCCCTGTGAACGAGTTCTTACAAGCGGATTAAAAGGGCGTCGTTTTCTCCTATTGGGTATCCTTTTGGCATAAAAAACGCCCCGTCTGTCGGACATTATATCATAATCTCCAACAAACGGGACGCTGTTGAAACCCGGCGGCACGTCATACAAGAGCATTCGCCTACAAGTACTCATTATCCGCGCGCCGATCTGCTTGTTTTACTCCGACTTGTCAAACGACACGTTCGAGAAATCGGAGTAAAGACGATCTGACAAAATCAAAGCGTTTCGTTAACAAAGGACCAGTCGACCTTTTCATAACCATTTAAGTATTCCGGGCGAATGAGTTCGGCGACGCCAGGAGTTTTGAGTTCGGCGAGATTAGTAACTTCCAGTTTCTTCGCGTCCCATTTGATCGTTTCGCCGCGTTTCCCAGATTCGGAAGCAGTCCAAACGGCAAGATTGCCCAAAAGAACAGTTTCGGTAAGCGGACCTGCGTGATCCGGGAAGTTGGACCAACAAAGTTCAGGCTTATTCTCCCGAATCGCCGTAACCCACTCCAACTTATTGCGAGGATCCATAGAACCAGAGTGTTCGTCTACCGGAGCCTTGCGCCATTCAACTCCGTCGATTTCCTTAATGATTTCGCCGCCTTCGGCAAGGAAGGCGTAGTTATCAGCGTAGTCGTCCGCGCTGTACGCGCATCCCTTTGAGCCGATGATCATGGCTCCTGAGAACGTCGGATTCTCGATTCCGTATTTTTCAAAAAGTTTAGCGCTGGGAAATACTTTCGCGTCCAACCAGGTTAGTTGAATCGAACCGCGATTATCGGTCGCCGGAAATTGGAACCAAATTTTGGTCGCGGCCGGAAATGAATTGAAATCGTGTCCGGAGGATTCCGCGACGACTTCCGTCGGGTTTCTCAGATCGCACGCAGCGAAAGGCATATTGGCGGTATGACACGCCATATCGCCGAGCGAACCAGAGCCGAAGTCCCACCAACCGCGCCATTGAAAACCGTGGTAAATGCCGGGCCAGAATTCACGTTTTGGCGCGACGCCAATCCAGGAATCCCAATCGAGACGTTCTTTGGCCGCCTTAATCTGCGCTTTCTTTTCTTCGATGAGAGCTTCTGCTTCGTCCGGTTCTTCTTCACGAATTTGAGCCGCATACTTTTCGATCGTCATATCGCGATCAGGTCCCTGCGCCCAAACTGGACGATTGGTCCAAACGTAAACTTCGAGAATTTCGCCGATAACGCCTGCCTTAATTTGAGACACACAACGACGCATTCCGTCGCTTGAAGAGCCTTGCGTTCCCATCTGAGTACAAACGCCGTGTTTGCGAGCGAGATAACCAAGATAACGAGCTTCGCCGATCGTACGCGTAAGCGGCTTCTGCGTATAGGCGTGTTTGCCGGCTTTGATCGCCGTTGCGGTTATAATTGAATGCATGTGATCGGGGGTACTGACCGTAACCGCGTCGATCTTATCCATCATTTCGTCGTAGAGTTCACGATAATCAGTATAAAGTTTCGGATTAGTAGACGCGAAATTTTTCGCCTGACCTTCGAGCGTCCCTCGGTCTGTGTCGCACAAAGCGACGACGTTGCCGTAAAGTCTGACGTCGCTACTGTCGACTGAGCCTTTGCCGCCCACGCCTATACATGCGAACGCAAGCCCTTCAAGCGCGGAAGCGCGAGCGGCTTTAGGGGTGGAACCTGCGGCGCAAAGAAAGCCCGCGCCGGCAATTGTCGACGTTTTGAGGAAAGAGCGTCGAGACGTATGAAAATTCATTATTCACTCCTGATTATATTTATAGGAAAAATTGAAGAAGCGTGTTCTCCGTTTGTGTTTCGAACTAAAATAGCGCAATACAAGAGGCTACATCGGTCTATTATGCCGACAGGCAAACCGTTTTATTAGTCCGATTGAAGATTATTCAGCGCCGCGTCGCGCCGAAATATTCAAACGAAAACGGCGAGAGACCGTAACGTCCAATCTCGACGCACGTCGAGATTGGACTATGGCGTCGCGTAATAATCTTCGACTTTTAAAGCATTTTCACAGGTTCTTTAATCGCGGCGCCAACGTCAAACGACTCGCTTGTTTTTCCCTTGACGGTAATTTCGAGAGGTGTCGTTTCGGACGTATTATACTGCATATCGACAAAATTATACGCCTGACCGCTCGTCGCTGAACTGGCGGATTCAGTCCCGCCGTCCCATTCTATTTCCTGTTTAACGACGGTAACCTTATAGGATCCTTCCGGAGCTCCCTGATATTGTCCGTGAGTATACATCTTCGCGACGCCGTTGGCGTCGGTCGTGCCGCCGACCGACCATTGCAGGTCGGCGGATTCAAAGGAAACGGTCGCGCCTTCAAGAGGCTTGGACTCCTGAACGATCGTAACGGAACAGGGAACAAGTTTGGGCAGACCGTCCGGACGAGGCTTTGAACAACCGCATACGGAAACAGCCAAAAGAACAAGCGTCGCGACGACGCAACAACTAAAAGCGCGCATTATGATCCTAACTATCTGTGAAACGGACGCGCGTCCGCAAACGCGCGCCCTTGAAAAACTTATCAAAAGAAACGTCAAATACCCGTCGTCGTCTCGCCGCCGTTAATCGACCCCATCGCGCCCCAGACTCCGTAAGGACTCTTGCCGTCGGTTACCTGAGCGGCCGAAAGGTCGCCGGTGTTAACCGTGTCGGAAACGAAGGCGACGGAACCGTCGACGCGCAGGACGTTCACGCCCCCGCTATGATAGCTCGTCGGCGCAAAACTTCCCCATTCGTTGGAGTTATAACTTCCGGCGACGCAGGATACGGAATTAGGAGGAAGCGTGCAGGTAAACCATGCGTCGGCGGCGCGACCGTTCGACCAGATGCGTCCTCGCCAAAGATTCTTGCATGGATTCTTCACACGGGTTCTATCGGCGGCGTACCCGTTGTTCAGGCACAGTTGGGCTCTTGCCTCCCCGTCGTGGGGCTGATAGGCGGCGACCGCCCCCTGACGAACGACGTCGGTGTCCCGCGACACGGGCACGACGCATTCGCTCAAACAAATCGTATTCGAGGTTCCGTCGGTAATGGAGCTCATCGTCTTCCACACTTCGCGTTGCCAAAAAGCGCGTTTGCCGATGCTTGATCGCGTCGTCCATTCCTGGTCGGGTCTTCTGGCGAACGTCCACATTCCGTCGCCCGCGCAGTAATAAACGTTGGTGCATGACGAACCGGTCGCGGAAACAAACTCCTTGTTGTTGCCGTCGGAAGGACAGAGCAACGCGGATATTTTTTGTCCAAACCAGTTGTCGCGATTTGCGGGGGCCAAATCCCATGGAGCGCCGTAACCGCTCGTCAACGAACGGTTGTTCATGGAATCGTACGCCCAGCGATAATACGTGTCGTACATTGAATTATATTCGCAGAACGGCAGAAGGAAAACAATACCGCCGTTCAGGGGGCAACCGACGCCGCCTTTATTTTGATCGAATCCCAGAAAGTAGCAGCTGCCGGCGGGAAACGCTTCGGCGTTTGCGCTCGCATAATTGTGAAGCGCAAGACCTAGCTGTTTAAAGTTATTCGTGCATTGCATACGACGCGCCGCTTCACGAGCCGCTTGAACGGCTGGCAAAAGCAGACCTATCAAAATACCGATGATCGCAATAACGACCAACAGTTCGACAAGAGTAAAACCTCTTCGTCTTTTGTCGAAAAAAAAGAACTTTTTCATAAATAACTCCTTATAGAGAACAATAAAACAAAAGAGACGTCTTTTTCTAAATCGTCTCACATGCAACAACTTCCAAACATAGAAGACATCCAGGTAGTTCTTGCCAAAAAGTATAAGTTTTGGCAACTACTGTGGACGCGTTTTTAGTGTCAAAAGTAGATTTTTCTGTCAGGAAATGAACAATTTGCTTGACAAAAAGTCTCAATAATGTACAATTAGAAAAACGGGGATATTTAGGTTACAAATAACCAAAACCTATACTTTTTGAAACATTTTCGTCTAGATTCTGCCGTAGTTTTTTGGCGTTTTTTAAAGACTTTGCCGATAGACAATGTTTTCACGCTGTTTTTTATGCGTTTTTTAAAAGACCTCCTTCGCAAATGCGCAAAGATTATTGTGGTAAGAACGAGGACTTTTTGGCGTCTTCGTCACGCGAAGCTAGTGTCGCAAAGAATTCAAATTCTAAACTGGAAGATTATTTCAAACGTTTTGTTGAGAAATTCATACTTCCTTGACGTTATAACGTCAGGAAAACGCACAGACTAAACTTAAGCGTCGAGGCGTCTCACATGGGGAACGAGATCGTCGACGCTACAAAACGATTTTTCGCTTTTGTTAGGGTTTCCAGTTCACCACGACTTCCTGAGAAATCGAAACGTTCGGATCGACTTCGCCGTAAGCTAGGAACGTCGCGTACGGAGCGACGGGAAGAAACGCGTCTCGCAACGCGCGTCGAATAGAGCCGTCGACAAGCACGACTTGCGGCAAATCGGCGTCTTGCAAAACATGAACGCTCTCTTGAATCGCCGAACCAAGAGCTTTGGCGCTTTTGGGTTCGAGCGCGAGCGAAGGCGCGTCGGAACCTCCGGCGCTTAACGCGTCTCGCAGCGCGTCTTCGGCTTCCGGCTCTAACATCGCCACGCGCAATTTTCCGTCTTCGTCTTTATATTGCGCCGTAAGAAAACGAGACAGTCGCGAACGCACGTATTCGAGCGAGCGATAAACGTCCGCGTCGGGTTCGCGTATCGAAAGATCGCCAAGCGCTTCCAAAACGACGTCGAGTCGACGAATGGAAACCCCTTCTTCCAAAAGAAGCTGGAGCGTTTTTTGAATCTTCGCCAATCGCGCCGACGATTCCTGCGACTTATCTTCGCCGGACGCGCCCAAAACCTCTTCGACAAGGGTCGGAAAATACTCGCGCAAGCGTTCGATTAGACGTTTCGCGCCGTCTCGCGTCAAAAGCGAAGCCGCTTCGCGACGCGCGACCTCAAGCGTTTTCTTTTCGACGACGTCTCCGGCCGAAAGGAGCGTATACCCCAATTTCTCGGCTTCCGCCGCCTGCGAGGAATCGATCCAATAAGCGAGCGCGCCGCCGGGAGCGACCGTCTGCAGTCCTCGAAGAGGCCTCGCGACATACGCGTTGGAAACGGCCATCGTCATCTGAGGATACGCGACGTCGAGCGCGACTTCGTCGCCGTGAATTTTAATGCTAAATTGATTCTCGTCGAGATCTTCCGAATCGCGAACGCGCACTTTCGGCAAGATCAGACCAAGTTCCGAAGCGATTGTCTGACGAACGGTTCGAACGCGATCGAGCAACGACGGCCCGTCGTCCGGCTGAGCGATTGAAACAAGCCCGACGCCAATTTCCAATTCCATGGGATCGATCGTCATAAAACGCTCGACGTCGTCGGGATCCTCGTTCTTCTTTTTCCTTTCCTTTTTCTCCTCGGCGCCCAAAACGTCCCTTTCCGACGAGTCCGCGTTGCGGCTCAAAACCCACGCGAGAACAAAGCATCCCAACGCGAGCGTCAGAAGCGGAGCGACGGGCAATCCGGTGAACGCCAAAACGACGAGAAAAAAACCGACGCCGTTCAATACGATCGGTTTTCCAAACGTCTGGCGCAACGCCGATTCGGAGATATTTTGAGAACTCGAGGAACGCGCGACGAGAAGACCCGTCGCAAGAGAGATCAAAAACGCGGGGATCTGCGAAACGAGTCCGTCGCCAATCGTCAATTTGGTGTAAATCGACGCCGCGTCGCCAATCGACAAATGTCGCTGCGCGACGCCGATGCACAATCCGCCGATCACGTTAATCGCCACGATCGCAAGACCGGCGATCGCGTCTCCGCGCACAAATTTGCTCGCGCCGTCCATCGCGCCGAAGAAATCCGCCTGTTCGGACAATTCGGCGCGCGCGGCCCTGGCTTCTTCTTCGGTAATATTGCCCGCGTTCAGATCAAAATCGATCGCCGATTGTCGTCCCGGAAGAGCGTCGAGCGTAAAACGCGCGGACACCTCGCTGATACGCGTCGCGCCCTTGGTAATGACGACAAACTGAACGATGATGAAAATCAAAAAGATAACCGCGCCGACGACGATATAGTCGCCCGTCATGAATCTACTGAACGCGTCGACGACCTTGCCCGCGTCCCCCTTGGTCAAAATGAGACGAGTCGTCGAGACGTTTAAAACGAGTCGAAAAAGAGTCGTCGTGAGAAGGATCGTTGGAAAAGAACTGAATTCTAACGGTTTACGAACGAAAAACACCGAAAGAAAAACGGTCGCGGAAAGAGCGAGATTGATCGAAAGCAAAAGATCCATCAGCCCGTTGGGCAAACGGAAAAGAAGCGCAAGAATGCATATCGTCGCAAAAAACGGCAACGCCGCTCCCTGCCAATGAAAATGTCCCGATCGATCGTTCATTACTACCCGTCGTTTTACGCCCAAAAGCGTTCTTGCGAAGATCGCGTCGTCCGGAAACCAAAAGAGCGTCGAACAGGCGCGCGGAACCAGGAGCTTCACGCGCTCAATGCGCGACTCCCCGAAGGGGGCAAAAAAGGAGCGTCAAAGAAGCGCGATTCCCACAAAAAACGTCGCGGTAGTATAACGTGTTATTTTTCCCGTTGCAAGCGCGTTTTTCTCCCTTTTTCGCGATAGTTCGGGTCAGAAGATCCGTTCATCAGACGAACGGAAAAGAAGAAAATAAAGAAAATCAGGATGACGACCACATAAATCGTCAAAACAGACAAACGCGACCCGCCGGAAAGCGGATCGACGTCCGAAGAGCCTTCGTCCGCAACGTCTGAATTCTCAGAAGAACTCCCTTCCGCTTCTTCAGACGTCTTTTCGTCGGAAGGAGCGGAATCCGAATCGGTCTGTTTAACCGCGTTATCGGAAACGGGAAGAAGTCGCGGCTGATTGTCGAGACCAAGATCCAACGTTTCGTCGTCGACGACGCCGACGGTGGCGGCGATTTCCATACGCGAAGAGTTTTCGTCGAGAGACGCCCACAACGCGCGCGAATTTAAGAATTCGGCTTCGTCGCGCGCCTTCTTCGCCTTCGCTAAAGAGTAAGCGTCAAGCGCGTCAAACGCGTCGTCGTCCGCGACTTCCGGATGCACGCGTTGCATGTCGATTTGCATGACGACGTACGTCGGCGAAAAGATCGGAGGAGACGGGGGAACGGCGTATTCGTTTTTACGCAGATATTCAAGAGAGGCGCGCTCTACCCTCGCGGTCGCGACGTTGCGCCCAAGACGCGTAAATTCCTCCGGATTTTCGTTGTTCGCAGGAAAATACAACATCTTCTTCGAAACGGGAAACGTCCCCGTATTCCTCAACGCCTCGTGCATATCGACGTTGGAATATTCGGCGGCGGGACAAGCGCTCGGAGCCTCTTTCCACGGCAAAACGGCGACGGGATCAACGCCTTTCTCTTCCGATTCAAGCCGATTCTCCGCATAGATTTCTGCGGAACGCCAGATCGCCTGCGTTAAAAACGACTGCAAACGAACGCCTGTAGTTCCCATCGTGCACTTGCCGTCAGAACCCCAAAGAATCCCCGCCAACTCGCCGTAACGATTGAAAATCGGCCCGCCGGAATCCCCCTGTCGAACGCCGTACTTAATCGACGCCGTCTCGTAAAGCGGGGACGGAATCAATTTCGCGAGTCGTTCCGCTCTCTTTTCGTCCAATAATCGCTCCGGCGCTTCGGAATTCTCGTCTGAATCGGCTCCCTTTCCGTCGGCGACGTTTTCGTCCGGATCGACCAGGGAGACGTAATTCGTCAATTTGCCATGCCCCATTTGGAAATCGGAGAGTCCGTTCGACTGTCCGTAGCCGCCGACCCAAAAAGTATCGCCGATACGGGGAGCTTCGGTGGAAACGGGAACGGGCGTTATTCCGCGCGGACGAATAACAATCAGCGCGGCAAGATCCCAAACGTCGTCGCGAAGAATGACGCGCGCGGAATACACCCCAGAAGGAAAATAGACGTCGACCGATTCCGTCGCTTCGCTCACGACGTGCCAATTGGTAACGACGATGCCCCAGGATTCATACTCGGCGACAAGAGTTCCGGTTCCATAGTAATAAGGAGTCGTTTGAACCCCCTCTTCGTTTGTTTTCGTTCCGGAACGCCCGACAATTTTCGCGACGGCGGGAAAGTAAGTTTGAACGCCGTTACGATCCCGTCGAAAAGGATCAGGCTCTTTTTCCTGCTGTTTAGAGGGGGACTTCTCGACGTCCTGGTTCGTCGCGCTCAATTGCGAATTGGCAGAATCGGAAAGCCGCGCGTCGAGACCGGACGATTCGGGCGCGATCCGAGGACGAAAATCCTCCGCAACGACGACAGAAACAAAGAACAACGCGCACAGAACGGCGACGCAAAAAGAAGAAACTGCGTTCAGCGCGATTTTTACAGTTGAATCTGTTTTCAAAATAATCGCAATCAACCTTGATCCAAAGCGCTTCATGGCTACGAGCGCGCAAACATCCCCTAAAACACGCAAGAATAGGGGCGACAAACGCCCTTGTTCCTACTATTATACCTCTGCTTTCGAAGCATGAAGAGCTTTTTTCAAACGTCGGCGACAAAATTCTCTCTTTCCAAAAGGTAGGTTCAATCGATTCGACAAACGTTCCTTTTTCGAAAAAACCTTCAATAGCGAGCGATCCGACAAACTCCGCCAGGTTTTAACAATTGGCATATCCGCAATCATTAATTCCGTCGATTCCCTAAACCCCAAAATCGATATTTTTTATCTTGATTTTCACAACGGCGTTTGACGATAAACCGATTGCGACGTCTGGAGTCGCTAATAATAAAACGTATGGGAAAAAAAACATGAAAAAACAGATTGTTACGTTATTACTCGTTCTGTTGGTCGCCGGAGCGATTGTCGCCGGTTGCCGCCGCACAAGCAAAACAAGAGAATTGTTCAACGTCTCTTATGACCCGACGAGAGAACTATACGCCGACTACAATAAGTTGTTTGCGCAACACTGGCTCGACCTGAAGGGAGAGGTCATCGAAGTTGAAAAAAGCAACGGGGGATCCGGAGCCCAGGCGCGCGCGGTTAAATCGGGCCAACCCGCCGACGTGGTTACGCTCGCCCTGGCGTCCGACGTCGACGTCGTCGCTTCCGGCGGTATGTTTGCCGAAGGAGCCGAAGATCCCGATAGCGATTCCTATTGGCAAAAACGCCTTCCCAACAACAGCTGCCCCTACATCTCGACGATCGTTATTCTCGTGCGAGAAGGAAATCCCAAGAACATCAAGGACTGGGACGATCTCGCTCGCGACGACGTCAAAGTCGTAACGCCCAATCCGAAAACGTCCGGCGGAGCGCGCTGGAATTATCTGGTTCTTTGGGGATACGCGCTTGACAAAGCGCTCGCCGAAGACGGCGGTCTCGACGCTTTTAAAGCGGGCACGATCGATCAGGCCAAAGTCGACGCCGCTCAAAAAGAAGCGTTTGAATTCACGAAGAAAGTTTTTGCCAACGCGTTTGAACAGGGAATGCAATCCGGAGCGCGCGGCGCCACCGACGATTTCGTCAAGAACGGAGTCGGCGACGCGTTCATCGCCTGGGAAAACGAGGCGATTCTCGCGAAAGAGTATTCCAACGCGGCGCTTGAAATAGTCGTGCCCGAGTTAAGCGTCAAGGCCGAGCCTCCCGTCGCAGTCGTCGACAAAATGGTCGACAAACGAGGCACTCGCGATATCGCCGAAGAATACTTGGAGTTCATGTACAAACCGGAAGCGCAGGAACTGATCGCGAAAAACCATTATCGTCCCTCCGACGAGACCGTTTTGGCGAAATATAAGGACGTTTTCCCGGAGACGAAGCTCTTCACCGTCGACGAAATCTTCGGCGGCTGGAAAAAAGCGCAAAAGGAACACTTCGACGAAGGCGGATTTTTCGACGAAATGCTCTTGGAATTCGCTAAAAAACAGTAGAAAAACTTCTGTTTGCGACACGAGGTTAATATGAGGATTGTTCAACGGAGCGTCCTTCCCGGTTTTAACATAACAATGGGATTCACGATCACTTACCTGTGTTTGATCGTGTTAATCCCATTGTCGGGACTGTTTGTCGTAACGTCGGGAACGTCGTTTGGCGAAATCAAGGAGATTATGTCCAATCTTCTCGTCAAGCGCGCGTTTATCCTGACGTTTCGTTCGTCTTTAATCGCGGCGGTCGTCAACGCGTTTTTCGGTCTCGTCGTCGCATGGTCGCTGGTGCGATATCGATTTATCGGCCGACGTTTTATCGACGCCATGGTCGACTTGCCTTTTGCGTTGCCGACGGCGGTTTCCGGTATCGCGCTCGCAAGAATCTACTCCGATTCCGGGTGGCTCGGCAGAGGTTTTACAGAAAACGGATGCGTAACCAGACTCTTCCATTCGTTTGGTTCCGCGCTCTCGGCGACCGGCCTGCCTTATATGGCCGACTGGGGAGAAAAAATACTCGCTTGCTCGACGTTTCCCATTCGCAACACGGAATTTGGCGTAACGTTGGCGCTGATTTTCATCGGGCTTCCTTTTGTCATCCGAACGCTGCAGCCCGCGATTGAGGAAATCGACAGAGAAACGGAAGAGGCGTCCGCAAGTCTGGGCGCGTCAAGGTGGCAGACGTTTTGGCGCGTGCTCTTTCCGTCCCTTCTTCCCGCGCATATCAGCGGTTTTGCGATGGCGTTCGCAAGAGCGCTGGGAGAATACGGCACCGTCATTTTCATCGGCGGTTCCCTGCCCGGCAAAACGCAGACCATCTCCTACGTCATTTATGAAAAAGCGGAAGAAAACAACCTGGTCGCGGCGTCCGTCGTCGCCGTGGTTACGCTGATCCTGTCGTTCGTTATTCTGTTGCTCATCAACTTAGTGCAAGTTTGGGCCAACAAACGCTGCGTCAAAGCAGATTGACGACCGAAGATTCTCAACGAAGCGATAAAAAAATCCGCCCCGAGCGTTAAAGCGCGGGGCGGATTTTTTATTGGGTCCGACAAAGATTGGATTACTTAACAAGTTTCCCGATCTTCGTCAAATAACCGATCAAGTCGTCGACGTCAAAGTCGTTTAAAACGCCGTGAATCGTATTCGTCAGCGGAATAGGCCCGTAAGGCTTGTCAAGTTGCGATTCCCAAGTCGGAAGATCGCCGATCAACTTCACCGACTCAAAAGAGTCGGGCGAAGCGACGGCGGCTACGAGCGCGACGGTTCCCGCGTAGCCTTCCGCTTCCAACTTGATCTTCGCGCCCGTCTTTTCACGGTAATAATTAGCGACGGCGAGTAAATCGTCGACGCGCAAACCGACGTAAGTCTTGCCGAGGACATACGCCAGGCAATTGTCGGAACCGTCCGTTCCAAAATGAGCGTGAATGTAGTACGCGCGACCTACCGCTTGCGTTTCGCCGTAACCGCGCAGTTCAACCGCCGCGATCTTGCCGCAATTCTCGGCGGCAAAAGCGGCGTTAGTCGGCTCGGACGCGCGTCCCTTGTCGCTGATACGGATCGTCATTTCGTCGAATTTTTCGTCCGATTTGAAATTGACGCGAGTCGTCAGATAGATATTAGAATCCGTTTCAAAAACGACGTCGTCCCCTTCCTCGGCGGCGACTTTCGCTTCCGGCGTCTCTTCGCGAACGATCGCGCGATCGCGAACGAGTTTCGCGGCGGCTTCGGCGGTTATCCCGTCCCATTTCTTTTGGCGTTCCGACTTAAGGCTTCGAGCCAATTCGATATTCAAATCGCGAGAAGTCTTTGCGCCGGGAAGCGTCATAACGCTTCCGCCGTCTTTTATGGAACGTATTTCCTGATCGGTTAGGAGAGTCTGGTCGTGTTCGACGACGACGTCGTTACGACCGGTAAACCACAGGAGCGCCCAACGAATCGTCGCGTCGCGCGCTTCTTCGGAGTATCCGTGATCGTTGTCCGTTTCGTCAATCGAAATGCGATTCGAATATTGCAAACGCGAGAATATTCGAGCCGCGTAACGATAAGAACGCCAACCGTCGTCGCTGTTAAAATAGTCGTTGGTCGCGCAACACATCAACGTCGGAATAGGCGCGCGAAGGAAAAGATAATCGGCGTGATCCATGCCAAAAGCAAGCTGACCGAAAATATTTTGCTCGCCGTCCTGCGGACCGAGGTTTTTCGTCAAGTCGTTGAAAAACGTGCAAATGTAGCACGAAGGAGCCGCCAACGCGACGCGATCGTCCAGCGACATGATATAGGAAGTCTGCGTGCCGCCTCCGCTTGTGCCGCAAACGCCAATCTTATCGGCGATAATATCTGATCGACTTTGAAGATAGTCGATCGCGCGCATCCCGTCCCAAACTTCAAACGTCGCGGTGTTGCGTCCGATAAGAATCGAACCCGCCTGAATAAGGTTGTGCGCCTGCACGCTCTGATAGACCGGCTTCCCCTGTTCGTTAAGGTATTGAAAACGCTCGCCCTGATCGATCGGATCGACGACAAAACCCGCCAACCCGTTGACGGCCGCAAGTATTCCCATTCCCTGATATAAATCGCGCGCTTTACCGGTCCCCGAGTGTCCGCAGACGACCAGCATCGCGGGATACGGACCTTTAACGCGCTCTTCCAAAGGAAGGAAAAGCGTTCCCGTTACATAGACGCCGGGAATGCTCTCGAAGATCACGTTCTCATAGCGAAACTTTTCCTTAACGCCTTGACCGGTGATCTTAGCGTTAAGCGGAGTTCGTTCCCACATTGGACCGAGAGCGTTCATAAAGGCTTCGCGGCGCGCCTTTTGATACGCTTCGACGTCCACCTTCGTTTCAAGCGCCTCGTAATTAGCGATCCACGTCTTTTCAGCGTCGCCAATTTCCGAGAAAAACTTCGCGCGCATCATCGCCTCGGGATTCTCGCATAATCCTTTGGCGACGAGAATCGACGGCTTTGGCGCGGAATCGTCGGAGCAACCGACGCGCGGCGCGCCCCAAATCGCCGTCAAACACAACGCAAACGCCAACATACGCGACGCGCGTCCAAAAATGCGCTTCGACATAATAGTTCTCCTGGGACGGTTCCCCGTTATAAGCGGTTTGACAGGCGTCGAATCACTCGACGATCTTGCCAAGTTTCTTCAAATAACCGATTAAGTCGTCGACGTCAAAGTCGTTCAAAACGCCGTGAATCGTGTTCGTGAGCGGAATAGGTCCGTAAGGCTTGGCAAGTTGAGCTTCCCACGTCGGCAGTTCGCCGATCAACTTCACCGATTCAAAAGCGTCGGGTGAAGCGATCGCGGCGACCAAAGCGACGGTTCCCGCGTAGCCTTCCGCTTCCAGTTTTATTTTTTTCGCGCCCGTCTTTTCGCGGTAATAGTTCGCGACGGCAAGCAAGTCGTCGACGCGCATACCGACGTAAGTCTTGCCAAGAACATAAGCAAGACAATTGTCCAAACCGTCCGTTCCGAAGTGAGCGTGAATATAGTACGACGAACCGACCGCTTGAGTATCCCCGTAACCGCGAAGTTCGACGGCGGCGATCTTACCGCAATTCTCGGCGGCAAACGCGGCGTTCGTCGGTTCCGAGGTTCGTCCGACGTCGCTAATGCGGATCGTCATTTCGTCGAACTTTTCGTCCGACTTGAAATTGACGCGCGTCGTCAAATAAACGTTCGAATCCGTCTCAAAAACGACGTCGTCCCCTTCTTCCGCGACGACTTTCGCTTCAGGAGTCTCCGCTCGAACAATTGCGCGGTCGCGGACAAGCTTCGCGGCGGCTTCCGCCGTTATGCCGTCCCATTTCTTTTGGCGTTCCGGTTTAAGGCTTTGAGCCAGCTCAATATTCAAATCGCGAGAAGACTTCGCGCCCGGAAGCGACATGACGCTCTTGAC
>JAEEGL016243662.1_pt1 | contig 23765 bp, 10 predicted proteins | sample 9134231 | NCBI WGS metagenome assembly JAEEGL01 (sample SAMN16246548, study PRJNA631951) | gut metagenome | biome: gut microbiome; feature: rumen; material: fiber-attached | host: Bos | place: Iran: Karaj | collected 2018-10 | reverse complement strand
TCCTTCATTCCGTTAACTGGTTTCTTGTTTAAAGCCATTTCAAATCCTCTCTAAGTCTTTCACGTTTTCTTTCTATCATTTCATCAATTCTGTCCATATAGAGCTGGACGTCCTTGACATTTTCACATCTGGTGACGGTCTTGCCGTGGTCTGCCACAAACTTACAGGCACAGCCAGCGCCAAGTGCCATTATAGTTTGTTTCTCTTCCATTATCAAGATGTTATATAATCCCTCATTACCTGGGGTGGCATAGCCGATATTCTCCAGGTTAGCTGCCATATTTTTCTGTCTGTAAAGGTAATATGGAACCATTCCCATTCTCTTTGCAGACTCAAGGCAAATATCCATATGCTTCTGAGAATTCTCGATGAGATAGTCCTCATAAGCTTCCTTATCATAATTCAATCGTGCTGAATGCTTAAGCGCCAGAGAATGAACTGTAAGGTTATCAGGCGATAGCTTTTCAACCTCACTGAGGGTGTACTGAACATCCTCCAAGGTCTCATTTGGCAAGCCAAGAATTAAATCCATATTTATATTTTTGAATTCAAGCTCTCTCGCCCATTCAAAAACTCTATAGATGTCCTCCACCTTGTGGAAGCGTCCAATCAAATCCAAGGTCTTTTGATTCATAGTCTGTGGATTGATGGAAATACGGCTGACTGGATGCCTTTTCATCACCTGAAGCTTCTCGTAGGTGATGGAATCTGGGCGTCCTGCCTCGACGGTGTATTCCAAAAGTGACTCTGTATCAAAATACTTATCAATTAAAGTCAAAAGCCTGTCTAAATGCTCAGCATCAAGAGATGTAGGTGTGCCTCCGCCAATATAAATAGTGGTTAGGCTCTTACCCTTGCAAGCCTCAGCTGTAAAGGCCATCTCCTTTTCAAGAGCGTCGATATAATCGTCAAGCTTCTGGGTCCAAAGGCCAATTGGATAAGAAGTAAATGAGCAATACAGACAGGTACTAGGACAGAATGGAATACCAATGTAAACCGAGTATCCGTTGTCGTAATCTATCTTTGATAAAAGCTCATGCTCCTTATGGGAAACCTCAAGGCTCAAATCAATCTTTTCCTGGCAAGTCAGGTAGGTCTCCTTCATGTATGAAGTAACCTGCTCATCACTGGCACCATCCTCAATCATTCCAAGGGAAATCTTGGTAGGGCGAATACCTGTGAGGGTGCCCCAAGGCAGATTCTTACCTGTGCGCTGATGGAGGCTCTCGTAAATAGCCAGCTTCAGGCGATTCTTGGTGTCCGGACGGTCTGCGTAGTTAATCTCTACCTCCCTGCCATCCAAGGTCAGCTTGTGGTCTGAGTACTGAACATCCATGCAAAACAAAAGCTCTTCATCCACAGGAGCTTCGTCTGTGCCAATGCGCACATCTTCTTTTGGATAAAAAGCCTTTATCAAGGAATAAATATCGTATTCAAAATTATCTTCATTAAGCTTTACATATATCATAGAAATGGATTGTATATCCTTTCATCACCTATGGTGGTGGCACTTTCGTGACCTGGGTAACAAATAGTATCCTCTGGGAGAACCATAAGTCTAGAGTTGATGCTATTAATCAGTTGTGAAGCTGAACCACCTGGGAAATCTGAGCGTCCAACGGAGCCACAGAAAAGTGTGTCACCCGTAAACAAAATGCCCTCAGCTGGGAAATAGAAACAACAGCCACCTGGTGTGTGGCCAGGTGTGGCAATGCATCTGAACTTAAGGCCTGCCAACTCAACCTCCTGCTCATCTTTGAGATAAACATCCGCATGGTATGAAGTAGACTGGAAAATCATATCTGCTGAAAGGTTGATTCCTGGATTCTCCAAAGTCTCCCTCTCACCCTCAAAAGCGTACATCTTGATGCCGTACTCAGCGGCAATCTCATCTGCAGCACCAACGTGGTCAAAGTGACCGTGGGTGATAAGAATAGCAACTGGCTTTGTGCCAGACTGCTCGATTCCTGCCTTAATGCGCTTTGGCGATGAGCCTGGATCTATAATAATTGATTCATTTGTCTGTTCGTTGATTGCCAGATAGCAGTTCATAGCGCAAACTGGCAATAAAATGTGCATAACTTTCATTAAATAACACTATCCTCTAGGTCTTTCTACATCTATGATAGATTCCACCTGCTTAATCTTCTCAACAAGGGAGCGAAGCTGTTCCTTGCTCTGGGTACCAAACTTGATAGTGATGGTAGCCACACCCTGCTTGCTGGTCTTAGAGTGGATGGAATCAATATCGATTTCACGCTCGGTGAAAATACGGGTAATATCCACGAGAAGTCCTGTACGGTTGTTTCCGTAGATATTAATCTCAGTGAGGTAAACGCCTCCGCGCTTGCCGTCTTCCTCAAGGTCTGCCGCCCATTCTGCCTCGATTAAACGCTCCTTCTCGAAGTCTGGAAGGTTAATCATGTTTATGCAGTCTGTGCGGTGGATGGAAACGCCACGGCCTCTGGTAACAAAGCCAACTATCTCGTCTCCTGGCACTGGATTACAGCATTTTGAGAAACGAACTGAAACATCATATAGTCCACTAACGGTAATGCCGTTCTTAGATTTAGGTTTAATTTTTTCAGAACCACCAGCATGCTCGGCAAGTACATCCTCATCAGTAACCTTAACAGGATGATCCTTCTGCCATGCAGTGAACATTCTGTTGATAACGGCGCCTTCCTTGATGGCACCCTGACCTACAGCTGCCAAAGTATCTTCCCAGCTGTGGAAGCCATATTTATTCTTAATGAGCTCCTGATATTTAGGCTTATTGATGTCGCCTAAATCAACGCCCTTTTGCTTTGCGGAATTGATAAGTAATTCCTTACCCTTGGCAATATTCTCATCCTTAGACTGGGTACGGAACCACTGATTAATCTTGTTCTTGGCCTGTGAAGACTTAACGATGTTGAGCCAGTCACGGCTAGGACCATTGGTGTTCTGTGAGGTGACAATCTCGATTCGGTCACCATTTTGAATCACGTAGTCAATAGGAACAAGCTTGCCGTTGACCTTGGCACCAATCATACGATTTCCTACTGCTGAATGGATAGAGTATGCAAAATCGATAGGTGTAGAGCCATTTGGCAGGTTCTTAACATCACCGCTAGGAGTGAAGCAAAATACTGTATCTGAGAATAAATTTAAATCTGATTTTAATAATGAAGAGAATTCCTTATTATCTGAAATCTCCTGCTGCCACTCAAGAATCTCACGGAGCCAGGAAAGCTTCTCCTCCTCGCCTACAACTGTAGAGCCCTCACCGCTCTCCTTGTACTTCCAGTGAGCTGCGATACCATACTCGCTGGTGCGGTGCATCTCGTAGGTACGAATCTGAATCTCAAACGGTGCGCCATTTGGACCAATGACTGTGGTATGCAAAGACTGATACATATTAGGCTTTGGCATAGCAATATAGTCCTTAAAACGGCCTGGAATAGGGGTGTACATCTCATGGATGACACCTAGTGCAGCGTAACAGTCCTTGATAGAATCAACTATTATACGAACTGCGAATAAATCATAAATCTGGTCGATGGTCTTGTTTTGGTTGACCATCTTTTTATATATGCTGAAGAAATGCTTAGCTCTACCGTAAACCTCAGCCTGAATTTCTGCAGCCTCAATGTGCTTACGCACATCATCAACAAGTGAATTAATGTAGTCTGTACGCTGGCTCTTTCTGAGGGCAATCTTCTCTACCAGGTCATAATAAGCATCTGGCTCAAGATACTTGAGAGAAAGGTCATCCAGCTCAATCTTTACCTTGCTGATACCAAGACGCTGTGCCAAAGGAGCATAAATCTCCATTGTCTCACGAGCCTTTTCCTTTTGCTTTTCAGGCTTCATGTACTTAAGAGTACGCATGTTGTGAAGTCTATCTGCAAGCTTAATAAGAATGACACGGATATCCTTTGCCATGGCAAGGAACATCTTACGGAGGTTCTCCGCCTGGATTTCAACCTTATCCGCATCGTAATTTAACTGACCTAACTTGGTGACACCATCAACAAGCTCAGCAACTTCCTCTGAGAACTCCTGGGCAATCTCCTCCTTAGTGAGGATGGTATCCTCCACAACATCATGCAAAAGACCTGCCACGATAGTCTCCTTATCAAGCTCAAGGTCCGCCAAAATAATAGCCACACAAAGTGGATGAATGATATAAGGCTCGCCAGACTTTCGACACTGACCCTCATGGGCCTTTCTGGCAACAAAATATCCCTTTTCAATCATGGAAATATCAGTGTTTGGGTGATATTTGCGAACACGCTCAATAAGCTCAGAATAAAGCTTATCTGGATCAACGAAATCTTCGGTAGCGATGACACCACGACTCATAAAGGCAGACTTTCCATCAAGCTTGTCAAGTCCGATTTCAGTATATTCAGCCATAGTATCACCACCTTTCTTATTTTTTTGATAAATAATTATATAATTTAACGGACTAAATTGCAATAATTACAATCCCGAAAATTCTGTGACTTTATAGACTTTTTTGCATTTTTTTGTTATTATAATGGGCGGTTTTTTATTAGCAATTTTTTTGAAAGGAAAAAATCAATGATTCAAGCAAATAACGTTACTCTTCGTTTTGGCAAGAAAGCCCTTTTCGAAGAAGTTAATATCAAATTTACAGAGGGAAATTGCTACGGTATCATCGGTGCCAACGGTGCAGGTAAGTCTACATTCCTTAAGATTTTATCTGGTCAGCTTGAGCCTACCAGTGGTGAAATCACAATGAGCCCAGGCAACCGTCTCTCATTCTTAGAGCAGGACCACTTCAAGTATGATGAGTTCACAGCTCTTGATACAGTTATTATGGGTAACCAGCGTCTCTACGACATCATGAAGGAAAAGGACGCTATTTATATGAAGGAAGACTTCTCAGACGAGGATGGAATCCGCGCAGCTGAGCTTGAGACTGAGTTTGCTGAGATGGATGGTTGGAATGCTGAGGCTGACGCAGCTACTCTTCTTAACGGACTTGGTGTAGACACAGAGTTCCATTATTCTCAGATGTCAGAGCTTCCAGGTGCCCTCAAGGTTAAGATCCTTCTTGCCAGAGCACTTTTCGGTTCGCCAGATGTACTTCTTCTCGATGAGCCTACCAACCACCTTGATTTAGATGCTATAGGTTGGCTTGAGGAGTTCCTCATCAACTTTGAGAACACAGTCATCGTTGTATCCCATGACCGTTACTTCCTTAATAAGGTATGTACACATACAGCAGATATCGATTACGGCAAAATTCAGCTTTACGCTGGTAACTATGATTTCTGGTATCAGTCATCACAGCTTATCATTCAGCAGCGTAAGGAAGCTAACAAGAAAAAGGAAGAGCAGATTAAGGAATTACAGGAGTTCATCCAGAGATTCTCTGCTAACGCTTCTAAGTCTAAGCAGGCTACATCACGTAAGCGTGCATTAGAGAAGATTCAGCTTGACGACATTCGTCCTTCAAGCCGTAAGTATCCATACATCGATTTCAGACCAGCCCGTGAAATCGGAAACGAGGTTCTTTCAGTTGAAAATCTTACAAAGACAATTGATGGTGAGTTAATCTTAGATCACCTTTCATTCAACGTTGGTCGTGAGGACAAGATTGCTTTAGTTGGTTCAAACGAAAAGGCAAAGACAGTTCTCTTCCAGATTCTCGCTGGTGAGATGGAGCCAGATGAGGGAAGCTACAAGTGGGGTGTTACAACTTCTCAGTCATACTTCCCTAAGGACAATACAGAGATTTTCTCAACAGACCTTCTCATTGTAGACTGGCTTACACAGTTCTCTGAGATTAAGGATGCTACTTATGTACGTGGTTTCCTTGGACGTATGCTTTTCGCTGGTGATGACGGCGCTAAGAAGATGAAGGTATTATCTGGTGGTGAGAAAGTTCGTGTTCTTCTTTCACGTATGATGATTGAGAACTCAAACGTACTTATGCTTGATGAGCCTACTGACCACCTTGACATGGAGTCAATTACAGCACTTAATACTGGTCTTCAGAAGTTCTCAGGAGTTATCCTCTTCTCTTCTCGTGACCACGAAATTGTACAGACTACAGCAAATCGTATCATCGAAATCCTTCCAAACGGACAGATGATTGATAAGATGACTACATATGATGAGTATCTTGAATCTGATGAGATGGCTCGTAAGCGTACAGTGCTTGAGCTTTCTGCTGATGAACTCGCAGACGACTAGTTTCTTTTAACAATTATATATAACTAAAATAAGCCACCTGTAGCTATAAAGCTCTTAGTGTTGTGCAGTGAGACGTGTTGTCGAACGGAACTATACTAAGGCTTGAGAGTGTAACAGGTGGCTTTCATTATTTATCTACAAACGCTAAAAGAGACGCCAGCGGAGCGTCTCTTTTAAAAGGGAGAATAATGTTATGAAAAAATTGTATCTCTCTCGAGATGATTATATATTAACTAACAATTATGTACAGCTCGTGTAAGAAGTGTGAATTGTCTGTGAATAAACTTTGTTTACTGAATTGTCTCAACTTTAATAGTGTTTGTGTTTCCAACTGTACCATCAATTGGGCCACCTGTAAGAACTACATTGTCGCCCTTGTTGAGGCCAAGCATCTGCTGAACACGGCCAACTGCATAGTAGAACATAACATCAAGTGATGTGAACTTGTCTACAAGTACAGGTGTAACGCCCCAGCTAAGTGCAAGCTTTCTCCATACCTTCTTGTCAGTTGTCATAGCAACAATATCAACTGGGCAACGGAAACGGCTTACCATACGAGCTGTAGTACCAGACATTGTGCAAGCTACGATAGCCTTTGCATTTACGTCGATAGCCATAGCACAAGTAGCGTGGCTGACAGCATCTGGAGTAGAACGCATTGTAACGTCTTCCTTGTGGAAACGTCTGGTGTATGAAATATCGTTCTCAGTCTCCTCAGCGATCTCTGCCATAGTAGCAACAGCCTGAACTGGATACTTACCCTGTGCACTCTCGCCGGAAAGCATGATTGCACTTGTTCCGTCGTAAACAGCGTTAGCAACGTCAGAAATCTCAGCACGTGTAGGACGTGGATTAGTAATCATAGACTCAAGCATCTCAGTAGCTGTGATAACACGCTTACCAAGAAGACGACACTTAGAGATAAGTTCCTTCTGGATAGCTGGAAGCTTAACGAATGGAATCTCTACACCAAGGTCACCACGGGCAACCATGATACCATCTGCAAGCTCGCAGATTTCTTCGATATTATCAACACCTGGCTGGTTCTCAATCTTTGCGATAACATCGATGTCATCTCCACCATTCTCGTGAAGGAAGTTCTTAATCTCTTCCATATCCTTCTTTGTAGAAACAAATGAAGCAGCGATGAAATCAACATCATTTTCGATACCGAAAAGGATATCCTTCTTGTCCTGCTCTGAAAGGTATGGACCAGACATAACCTTGTTAGGGAAGCTCATAGACTTCTTGTTGCTCATGGTACCACCTGCTGTACACTTGGTGATAACGTCATGTCCCTTAATATCTGTAACCTCAAAGAACACAATACCATTGCAAACTGAAAGTGTATCGCCTACAGAAAGATCATTGTGAAGGTTCTTGTGAGTAACTGAAACGCGAGTCTCATCACCCTCAACGTCATCAGTAGTAAAAATGAAGGTATCACCTTCCTTTACTGTAACTGAACCATCCTTAAAGGTCTTAATACGGTATTCAGGTCCCTTTGTATCAAGCAAAATAGCGATTGGAAGGTTAAGCTTCTTACGAACCTTCTTAACCAAATCCATCTTCATGCCCTGCTCCTCATGATCGCCATGGGAGAAGTTCATTCTTGCCACATTCATTCCAGCCTTTGCCATAGCAATGAGGGTCTCCTCATTCATAGAAGCTGGTCCGATAGTACAAATAATCTTTGTTTTTCTCATTTACTGACTCCTCTATAAAAAATATATAAACAACACGCAAGTAAAAATAATCGAAATCCATTAAATAATAACACCAAATAGCGGATTCGTAAATGCTGGATAAATAATTAACAAAAAAGTGAGGCTAATTTTGTGAAATTAGCCTCACTCAAACATTTAAGTAGTATTTATTTTATTTAAATATAGTCAATAATCCAGTCTTGAAAAGTGCAAATCCAAGTAATGCAATACCTGCCACTGCACCAAGGATAATTCCTACTACTGCAAGAGGGCTGAGTCCTGCATTTTCAACAGACTGTGGAACCTCTGTCTCTGGAATTGTTTCCTCTGAAGAGCTGTTGTCCTCAACAGTTTCAGGCTGTGATTCCTCTGCAACTCCACCAGTTGTAGGTGTTGTCTCATCCTCGATTGTAGTTGTCTCCACTTCATCAGAGGTTTCTTCAGAAGGAGCTGTAGTTGTATCATTCTGCTTTCCTGGCTTTGTCTGTGAACCAGTTGCTGGCTTCTCTCCTGTTGTAGGAGTCTGAGTGTCAGCAATTGTAGTCTGGTCTGCCACCTGTGTTCCAGTTGCTGGTGTAGTCACGGTTCCAGAAGTAACATCTGAGCTTGATGAGCCTGCTGATGAGCTGCTAGAAGAACCTGAGGTTGATGAACCTGCTGATGAGCTACTAGAAGAACCTGAGCTTGATGAACCAGCTGGTGAGCTACCAGGTGTCTGGCCAGGCTCGCTTGAAGGCTGATCAGATTCATCTGTAGGCTGACCTGATTCACTTGCGCCTGCACTTGGTGCTGGAGCAGGAATAGGCTCAGACTTAACATCAACTGCTGTAGAGTAATCCATCTCGAAGCCATCTGACTTAGCTGTTACCTTTGCAGTAACTATTGTTGTACCGATGCCCTTTGCCTCGATCACACCGTCCTCAAAAGCTACTACCTGGTCATCACCTGTAACAAACTCAACCTCAACCATGTTCTTAACTGCATTTGGAAGAACAAAGATTGTCTCAGACTTGTTTGGTGCAAGTACATAGGTCACATCTGTCTCAGGAATAAAATCAAATGGGTCATCATATTCCTCAGTTGGCTCAAGTAGTTCAATTGCCTTAGCGATACGCTCCGAAGCATATTCTACCTGCTCAAAGTTTGATGCCTGCTCACCTTCAGCGATTGCTTCATTGAGTAAGGCCGCTGAAGCCTCTGTCATGTATGACAAATCATAAGAACGCGCTGTTTCAATGAGTGACAGAAGATTTGTCTTATCGAGAGGATCTACAGTAACTTCAAACTGAGTATGTCCCTTTTTACCATCAAGCTCTGCATCGGCCTTAAGTGTAACAGTAACAGCCTCAGCACCAAAGGTAACCTCACCCTTTTCATTGATGACCTCTGGCTTTGAAGATGTCCAGGTTACAGCTGTATCAAGTACAGTTGCTGGGAGCTCAAGGTTGTATCTGATGTGCTCTCCACTTTCATTTTTGCCAAGGACTGCTGCAAGTGAGCAATTGCTATCCATTGCAACCTGTAATCTGTTGTTAAGGTACTCCTGTGCAAGCTTTTCAACAGCATCTGCTGTCATAGCTCTGTTATAGATTTTGATTTCATCAAACTGACCATCAAAATATGGATCCCAGTTATTAGCGCCAAAGTAAATTGATTCGTTCTTGCCACAAAGTGGATTGTTAAAAGCACCACTAGCTGCCTTCACTCCATCAACATACATATCAAGCTTTCCATCTGTACCTACCAGGGTGATTAATGACCAGCGATTGTTTGGCACTGAAGGATTACCGATTGTGGTCCAACTCATAGGAGCTGCATTTCCAACAGTCTCCGCGCCATCAGTTCTACCCCAAAGCTTGTAGGTCTGGTCACCGCCATCACCAGAAATAGCTGTCCAGTGCTCAGGTGCATGATAGCCCATAAGCATCATAACCTGATTGTTAGCCTGTGACTTGTTAGGCTTTGCAAAGAATGAAATTGTGAAATCTGTGCTCTGAACCTTGTTGCCAAGGTCAATACCATAGCCATTTGTAGCAATAGCCTTACCCTCAACACCATCTACAAACTCAAGCTCACCTGAGTATGAGCCGATGCCTGTAGTAATAGCCTTTGCATCACCAATTCCATCCTCGAAGCTGTATGAAGCAACAAGATAATTATCATAATCAACTACTCCTGTTTCCTCTTCAACCTCCTTCAAAGACTTGCCTGTGTAAAGTCTCTCGATATCAATCTCTGATATTGTGCGGTCGTAAACCATAACATCATCTACGAGACCGTTGAAGCATCTATCCCAATTATTTGCTCCGATGTAAACATCCTGATTTTCACCGGACATTAATGGAGTAAAAGCTTCATTTCCCTCAGAAATTCTTTGGCCATCATAATATGACTTAATTGTATTTCCATCACCTGTGATTACAATGTGGTGCCACTCGCTTGGAGCATAGGTAGCAAAGGTCTTTGTAACCCATGAAAAATCAGGCTTATAGTCATACCAGAATTTCATCAGAGTATTATTTCTATCGCCTGACACGGCATACCACATTTCTGGGTTGTGATATCCCAAAAATAAAACTGACTGATTCTCTACAAGCTTAGTCTCTGGCTTTACCCAAAGTGAAACTGAGAAGTTCTCACCAAGATTCTGCTGATTAAGCTTTATTCCATAACCGCCATCCAGCTTAAGTGATTTGCCTTCCTTTGAGGAATCTCTGTTGGCATCAAACTTAACTTCCCCAGTATAATCACCAAGACCAGAAACAATTGCCACAGCCTGGCTTCCGCCCTTAACATTTGTAAGGGCGCCGCCATCAAAATCATACCAGGCAACTACATCATCATATAATTTATCTGCTTTTGCTATATTGTAGCCCACGAAGGGTGTCGCCAAAGCAAGAGCCATGACGCCAGCTATTAAGCCATAATATTTCTTATTTTTTCTCATCATCATTCTCCTTGCTTTTACTTCTTATATTCCTTGCCAACTACGTGGATTACTACTTCTGCCTCGTAGGTTATACCCATGTAATCATAGGTAACCTTTACTGTCTTATCTCCAGCTGTTGCTGTGATATCCTCAGCCACATCTGCAAGAATTGTCTCTTTAATAGTAATCTTCTTTCCGTTCTCAAGAGTTGCTCTAATTCTGATATCGTTAGTCTTAACCTCTTCGCCAACTGTGTACATTCTTACAGTCTTGCGAACCTTAGCGCTCTTGATTACCTCTGCTGCAAGCTGTCCACCCTCTGAAACCTTTGAGGTGAAGAAGGTTGCCTCTGTAGCAACTGGTGAATCTGTAAGAACTAATTCGCCCTTAACAGATGCTAAGTAGAAGCCGTGATGAAGTGTACTTTCAAATGTAACGCCTTCACCTGTAAGACCCTTGATTGTTCTGAAGGTCATAGCCTTTGCTTCATCAGCTGTGCCGTTGACATCCTGTGAAAGAACAACCTTGTAATCGCCGTTTGACTTAGCCTTGCCAACTGCAAGATACATTCCAGGCTTGTAGTTAGACTCTAAAGAAACAAATGCATCAACATTCTTGTTCAGCTTGCCAGGATTGATTTCCCATTCAGCGTTCTCGCCGTCTACGATATAATCGCAGCCAACCTTCTTGCCAGTCATAGGATAATCACCATCATCCAGAGTATTTTCAAACTTATCTACATAAATGTTGTTGTGCTTTGAATCGTAAATCTTACTAACTGTTCCTGTAAGACCTACTGCTGTCTTCTTGATATATGGGATTGTACCATCCTCATTTACCTTGAACTCTTCACAGCAAGCTACTCTTCTGTAGCCACTTCCATATGGAAGGCTTCCATCATGGTAAACAAAATATGTATGGCCCTTGAAATCGAACACTGCCATATGGTTTGTGTTTGCAGTAGCACTTGGCTCCATTACAACACCGCCGAAGGTCCACTCATTGTTGAGGAAATCCTCAAGGCTGTCGCAATATGCGTATGCCATCTGCTCACGCCAATCATAAGCGAAGAACATATAATATCTGTCTTTGCCGTTAGCAAGCTTGTGCTTGTAGTAGTAAGGAGCCTCAGTAAACTGGTGTCCTGCAGGCATTCCCTTAATTACACCGACCTTGATATCTGCATTCTTCTGGTCAGAAGCCTTCTCAACTGAAAGCTTATCTTCTCCATCCTTATCAACGATAGAAATCATATCCTCGTTGAGTTCGCAGTTGAAGAAGCGAACATTACCCCAGCCAAGGATTCTGTGTTCCTTACCATCAGAATCTTTTTCAATCCAGAAGGTTGGGTCGATATCTTCCCAAGTGCTTACACCATTGTAGGTTTCAACATTCTTTACAAGTGGTTCTCCTATATCCTTGAAGCCTCCTGTAGGCGAATTTGAAACTGCAACGCCGATGCACTTTCCACCGCCGTAACTACTCTTTGCTTCTGAGCAATAATAGAAGTAGTACTTATCACCATACTTAACTACCTGTCCTGCCCATGCACTATTCTTATCCTGTACCCAAGATATATCCGAATCGTTAAGGATTTCTCCCTCATACTTCCAATTCTTCATATCCTGTGATGAATAGCATCTCCAATCAGGCATCTTGTAGCTGTCGTTTGTTGATGTATCATGACCAACATACGCATATACGGTATCACCATCTACCAATATAGATGGATCACCACCGTAGAGGATGTCACCATTCTCATCGAATCCAAGCATTGGATTGCCTGACTTACTCTTCTCAAGTGTGATTTCCTCTGCCTCGTCATCAAAATCTGTCCACTCTGTTCCTGTAAGAGCTGAGTATTCAGATGCTGTGATTGGCATTACATAGCCGTGACGATATTTAATCTTGTTGTATGAACCAAGCTTATCATCATCAACAAACTGGAAATCTCCAGAAGCTAAATCAGTGGTAACTACCGGATAGTAGCCCTGGCCTCTTGCAAATCTATCAACAAGAACGCACCACTGGTCCTCACCATTTTCATTTTGCTCATTGAGCTTGAAGATAATAGGACCTTCTACTGCGCCTACCTTTCCAGGTAATGTCTTGTCAAAGAACTTTGAATCAATGTTGCTAAACTTGCCAAGAACATTGTCAGCCACGTCAATCTTGATTGAGCCGTTTGACTCATTCTTTGTGTAGCGATAGTATTTACCATCGTTACCCTTAATCATTGTTGAGTCGATGACCTTTATAATAACTCCATCACTGTTGCGTCCGCCTTCGTGGTAAAGCTTAGGCTCTGAGAAGTGAACAAAGTCACGAGTCTTTGCATAGTAGATAGCGTGATTCTCATAATCCTGAGTAATCTTTTCGTTCTCATCTACCTCAAGTCTTGTAGCTGACCAGTAAACTATATACTCTCCTGTTACATCGTCATAAACAAATTCTGGAGCCCATGTGCAGCCTGCATTTTCAGGGGCAATCTCTGCAAGCCATGGCTGTGACCAGTGAACCAAATCACTTGATTCCCAAACCACAATACTGTGGCTACCATTACTTCCAGCTGCAGGCCAAGCATTTGCCTTGTTGTGATAAATACTAAGGTCTGTAGCTATCATGTAGAACTTGTCTCCCTCAGGAGCACGAGCAATGTACATATCTCTAAGTCCGCTCTCACCAATAATGCTGGTGATGATTGGATTATTATCGTTGAGCTCTTCCCAATTAAAGCCATCCTTTGAAACTGAGAAGTAAACCTGCTCATCACTTGCTGTTCCTTCAGTACCGGTAAAGTGAACAAATAAATAACCTACATAATCATCCACCTTTGAAGGTGCCTTAAGAACCTTGCAAGCATATTCCTTTGTGACTGTCACATCACCCTTTGTGAAGGTTGCAGTTAAAGTAACTGCTGTGTCCTCAGACTGTCTTGTAACTACACCTGCAGGTGTTGAATCATAGCCTGGGTTAGACTTAGTCTTAGTACTGATTACACCTTCATTTGAAGATTTCCAAGAAACCTCAACTCCATGAATTTCTGATGGAAGTGAAATGTTTCCCTTAATCTTTGTCATATTAGGAATTACATAATTGTTTGCAACGTAATTTACATCACCTACTTCTTCAGCTCTTGCAACGCGACCTGATGTATAAAGTCTTTCTACGTCATCCTTCTTATAAGCTCTGTCATATACCTTAACGTTGTCAAAATAACCTCTGAAGTAATCATCTGCTGAGTAGAACGACTTACCAAGATATCCAAGTAAATCTTCACCCAAATCAGAAATCTTTAAATCTGTCTTTGTGGTGCCCATGAGCTTGCCGTCTCTGTAAAGAGACATCTTCTCACCATCCACAACGATTGTGATATTAATCCAGGTTCTTGAAGTGTTAGGATATTTTCCTGAAACCTCAACCTTCTTCTCCCCGGATGCACCTGTTGTAGTAAGAGCCAGCTTTTCTGCAGTAGGCATAGCCTTGTAGAAAAGGTACTTACTCTGATCCTGTCCAAATGTAAATGTGAAGTAATTTCCTGTACGTGTCACTTCATTTACATCAAAGGATAGGGTCATCTTATCCTTGCCATCGAAAAAGCCCTTAGGGAATTCAAGGTAAGAATTCTTTCCTCCAACAGAATCATCACCTGACAGATAAAGCACCTGACCGTAATCATCGTCCTTTACATAGCTACCCTTGAAAAGCTTTCCATCATTGCCATTGCCTGACGCATCTACAACCTTGCCATTTTCAAGCTTCTCGTTGAAGTTGTACTCAAGCACTGGTGTTGCCTTAATTTCTTCACCTTCAACCACAACATTTACCTTGAACTTGTCACCGCCCTTGATAAAGTCTTCTTTGCTAAGGTTGAAAATTGGAAGACCATCTTCGTCAAACAATACAGTCTTTACATAAGCATTTCTGCAAGGATCGTAAAGTGGGTCACCTGAATGTGTCTCGTGACTCTTTGTCTCTCTTGCGTGATATACAATTACAAGATTTCCATTCTCATCATATGTAAATGAGTTGTGACCTGGACCTGAAACCTCGTCATCAAAATCTGAGCTTGTTAGAATAGGATAAGGAAGCTTTGTCCAATTGCTGATATCAGTCAAATCAGCCTTTTCATCAGCATACATGAGGCCTACGCAATACTCCGAGCCGGTTCCTGAGGCTGAGAAGGTCATATAAACCTTGCCATCCTTGTGGAACACGCCAGGGCCTTCATTTACTTTGTAGCGAACTAATTCCCAAGCGAACTCAGGCTTTGTAAGAAGCTTAGCCTTGCTTGTGAGCTGAGAAGGATTCTCAGGGTCAATAGTTGCAATAAACAGATAGCTTAAAGCATCAGGGTTCTGAGAATTCTTTGTCTCATCAGCCCAAATCAGGTAATGCTTTCCGCCCGCTTCAAAGTATGTCATATCAAGTGACATAGCATTTAAAATATTGTCACCATCTACCGGTTTAACCAGCTCTGGTTCAGACCATTTTTCAACATCAAGAAGGTCATCCTTCTTTGCATTACCCTCAAACTTAATCATGAATGGACGAATGTTGAAGGTTGTACCTGAGCCTGTATTTAGACCTGCTGTCGCAACTAAATACCAGCTATCACCAATTTTGTGCATCTCAGGTGCCCAGATAAATCTTCCAAGCTCCTTTGATGTATTCTCGTCCCAAATGCTAACTTCCTCTGCATTAGCAAGACCTTCGATAGTCTTTGCTCGTCTGAGAATAATTCTGTCATAGCCATCCTTATCACCACTGCCTACCATAGGATAAGATGCTGTGAAATAGTAGTAGCCATCATCCTCGTTGTAAACCACATAAGGGTCTGCTCTCTCTGGAATAAGAGGGTCATTAGCATCAGTAAAGTTGCCAGAGCCACCGATTACACCCTCGAGAGTGTAGGTGCCAGGAAGCTCAAGGTCTACATTTTCAATGCTTTCCTCTGAGAATCTAAGTGAATAGGTATTCTTTGTTCCATCAGAATACTCAGCCTTGACAGTATTCTTCTTGATGTACTTATCAAGAAGCTCTCTGAACTCCTTTTCAGAGGTCAGTGCATCCACCTTGATTTCTTCTGTAGGAAGACTGCCAAGAGAGGTGTTGTAAGGATTTGTGAATTTCTCCACTACCTTCTCATACTCTTTTGCTGTAAGTCCAATTTCTGAAGCCTGAATTGCATCCTTTGGAGCAGCTACCTTTTCTTCATCAAAATCGTACTCAATTCTGATTGGTGTTGAGAACTCCTTCATATCCTTAGATGACATAAAGTAGGTTCCCTCATCAGTTCCCATATAAATCTCAAACTGTTCATCAGTCAAATCGTAAAGGGCGTTAATTCTTCTGATGCCAGAAACATCACCAGTGTTTACAGCCTTTTCATTTTCAAAGGTTATAAGGTCCTCTGAAGTGTAGGTGATAATTTGACCTGCACTTCCATCGGCAGCCACCATATAGAAGCCTTCGCCATCGCTATCACGCATGATAGTTGGAGCTGCATATTCCTTATTACCAATGCTTGTATATAAAATAGGCTGATCCTTGTGAAGAGCCTTTGCCTCACCACCTACTGTAGAGATTTTCATACCACCGTTCTGTCCTGTTGCAGGATTTTTGCTCACATAAGCGGCAAGATTCTGACCTTCTCTAAGTACGATGAGCTTGAACTCCTTCTCAACGTTCTTACCTTTTTCTGTGTAGCTGGCAGTAAGTGTTACCTCTTTATTAGAAGAACCTCTTGTAACCTTTCCGTCAGAGGTGATTAGCTTTTCATCACTTGTTGTCCAAGTGATTTCGTTGCCGTTGTACTCTGCAGGAAGCTTAATATCATCTGTTACATATCCCAGATTAAGGGAGAAATCTGTCTCCACAATCTTTCCTGCTTTTTTATCCAGATAATTGTTGTAAAGCTCTGAAATCTGGTCTGCTGAAAGAGCGCCTGAGTAAACCTTGAAGTTATCGATTTTTGCCTTACAGTACTCTCCTCTACCCCAGTGAGCTTTACCGATATTAAATACTGGATTATCTCCAAGAATATCTACAAGAGCATCCTCAGAGTCAGCACTGCCTACCTCTTCACCATTGATATAGGCTGTGGTTTTATCATTTGCGTAAACCAGCTCTACGTGATACCAGCTTCCTGTTGAAAGTGATGGTGAGAAATTTCCTCTACGTCCATCATCAAACCTCTCCACATTCAGCTTAGAGCCGTTCTGAAAAGCTCCAATGTAATTTAAATGGCTTTCACTTCTTGCTTGTGTGTTATCAGATGAAAAGAAAAGCCAATCTGTGGCTGTGCGCTCGAAGCTGACATCGGCCGAAATAGAAACCTCATCAAGTCCCTTAAGAAGGCTGTCTCCATTTTCCTTTGTCACTGTTAAAAACTGACTGCTTCCATCAAGCTCAAGGGCATTTCCTGATGTGCCATAGCTCTTTGTTACACTGTAGGTACCAGAAGCTTTAGCGCCTGCACCAGTCATTGTCTCATCTGCCTCAACCTCATCAAAATTGAAGTCAGCAATAAGCTTTGCTTCGCTACTGCTCTTTAAAAGCTTTTTTGTTTTCTTGATTGTTTCCTCGCATAAGTCACAATTACCGTCTTCATCTTCATCAACACAGTCCTCTGTGGCTTCATAATCACAATCCTCATCCTGGCAGGTCACCTTGTGTGTACCATCGCCATTTGAGGTATAAGAATAAGTATGCTTATGTTCCTTATTTTTGTCCTTCTCTTTATCCTCATCCTCATCTTCTTCATCTTCTTCGGCTTCCTCAGACTCCTCTTCGTCTAAAGCCTTTTCATCTGAAGCCTTTTTATTTGAAGCTTTCTTATCTGAAGCTTTCTTATCTGAAGCCTCTTCTTCAGTTTCCTCATCTTCTGAATCAGCTTCTGTTTTCGTTTCTTCCTCCTCTACCTCCGATTCATTTTTTTCTTCCTCAGCTTCTGTCTTTTCATCAGTCTGAGTTTGCTCCTCCTGCTGCTCATCCTCCTCAGATGAGTCTGCTGGGGTAGCTTCTGTGGATTCATCCACAGTCGTCTCAGAGTTCTCTTCCGCTTCCACTAAAGAAAGACCTGAGCCAGGCGTCGAGCCCGACCAGGCCATTGAAAGCGCAAGAAACACTGCCAGGAGACGTTTCATTTTTTCTCCATGTTTCATTACCATTCCCCCAATAAAAATGAGTTTTGCCAGTGACACAAGCCCCTTTTTATCACTGGCGGTTACTAACCTCAATATAGTCCATAAATTATTTTGAGTAAATGGAATTTTTTTCACAGTTTCGTCACATATTTCGTAAATTTTTAAACATATAAATAGAAAAGGGTAAATTTTTTAGATAAATAATCTAAAAAATTTACCCTTGACTAAAATATTTCTGGACAACTTAAAGAACATCGTTGCGTTTTACATAAGCTGGAGTAACTGACTCAGAAACAATCTTCTTCAAATTCTTAATCTTAACCCATTTATCGATTACTGCATTTTCAATATATGCGCCGTCAGCGATATCAGTATAAGAAAGAATAATTGAATTTCTGACGATAGCACCCTTACCAATGTGGACATTACGTCCAATAATTGAATTCTCTACTGTTCCCTCAATAAGACCTGCATTACAAATCATGGAATTGGTAACCTTTGCACCGTGGAAGTACTGGGTTGGGCAAGCATCAGTGGTCTTGGTGTAGAATGGCCAGTCTGCCTTGAAGAAGTCCATTGATGTCTCGTAATCAAGGAGCTCCATATTTGCCCTGTAGTAATCATCCAGGCTTGTAATAGCTGCAAAGTATCCCTTGTGCTGATAGCCTCTGATGTCGAGGTTTTCACAAGAAAGAGCAATCATATCGGCCAATGAATATGCTGAAGACTCTCTCTTTGCCTTTCTGATCAAATCAATGAACAACTGCTTAGACATTACATAGGTGTCCATGCTGATGTTCTTTTCCTTGGCTGTACCCATGTTGCGTTCAAGGCTGATAACACCCTTTTGCTTGTTGAGATTTACCACATTACAAGCTCTGTAGTATTCCTTTGCCTGGTCTACCTTATGATAAAGAAGGGTAATATCTGTACCGCTCTCAACGTGCTCATCAAGAAGCTTCTGGAAGTCCTGCTTATAAACCATATAACTTGGTGCGATGATAACATAGTCCTGAGGCATACGCTCAATCTGCTCGCAGTTTTCAATGTAAGCATTGATATCCGTGTTGTAAATTGAGCTTGCTCCATTGTTCTGCGTAAACAGAAGCTGAAGGTTGCCACGCTTTGAATTGATGTTGTAGTGACGTCCTGAACCGATGTGCTCCACGATAGAACGTGGTCTACTGTTTAGGTAAACGTGGATACGGTTGATGCCACTATTACTCATATTTGAAATAGGAAAGTCAATTACACGAAATCTTCCAAGGAACGAAAATGCTCCGATTGGTCTGTAATCGTGAAGTCCCTCAACTCTAATATAGTTTGCTGCGGAATTAATCACGCCAAATGCTTTATTTGCCATAGCTTAGTCCTCCCCCTTTACGTTTTTAGCCACGAGAAGGATTTCCTCGCTCTTTTTGTCGCCCACCTTGGCATTCTTGCCGATGCGAACATTTTCAGCCACAAGCGCTCTAGTAACCACTGCGCCCTCTTCTACGATTGCACCTGGCATAAGCACTGAGTCGATAACCTTTGCTCCCGGAGCAATCTTGCAGTTTGTGAAAATAACAGAACGCTGAACTGTACCACCAACTGCTGCACCCTGGTTGATGTATGCGCCGTCAATCTTTGCTGTAGAAGCGATATACTGAGGAACAATGCCAGAATCCTCTGTGTAAATCTTCCAAGATGTATCATCAAGATTAAGCTCGTTATCGCTATCAAGAAGGTCCATATTTGCTTCCCAGAGTGAATCAATGGTTCCTACATCCTTCCAGTAGCCAGAGAACTCATAAGCCCAAAGCTGCTTTTCATCACCAAGCATCTTTGGAATAATATCGTTACCAAAATCGTGGCTGGAATCAGGATTCTTCATATCCTCAACCAAAAGCTTTCTCAAGGTCTTCCAGGTGAAAATATAGATACCCATAGAAGCCAGGTTGCTCTTTGGCTTTGCAGGCTTCTCCTCGAACTCCACGATTCTGCCATTGCCATCAGTATTCATAATACCGAAGCGACTAGCCTCCTTCATAGGTACGCTTCTAACTGCGATGGTGGCATCTGCTCCCTTTTCCTTATGGAAAGAAAGCATCTTATCGTAATTCATCTTATAGATATGATCACCAGAAAGAATCAAAAGATACTCTGGGTCATAGGCATCGATAAAGTCAATGTTCTGAGAAATAGCATCCGCTGTGCCTCGATATACATCAAGACCAGAATCAGCCTTCTCACGTGGAGTTAAAACAAAAACACCACTATCCTTTGTATCCAGTCCCCAACGACCGCCTGCTGCAACATAGCTGTTCAGCAGAACTGACTCGTACTGGGTGAGAACACCTACAATATCAACCCCTGAGTTTGCGCAATTACTAAGTGGAAAATCAATGATGCGGTATTTACCGCCATAAGAAACAGCTGGCTTAGCGACCTTATTTGTCAGCTCATGCAGACGACTACCACGGCCACCAGCCAAAATCATGGCCAGCATGTTAGATTGAGCCATATATTATCCCTCCCTTTTTCAATACAGAACTTTTCTTCATCTTCTATCTTAATAGATTTGCACAATTATTTCAATTATTCTAGCCATTTATTGTGTAATTTCACAACATTTTTTACCATATTTTTCACTCCATAATTGCAAACTATTGTCTTAATATTTGAATAATTCTGAATATTTAAAAATGGTGAATTTTCTATTGACGTGGAGAGGAATCCATAGTATTATACTTCATGTCGACAGGACATGACATATGGTTCCTTGGTCAAGCGGTTAAGACGTCGCCCTCTCACGGCGAAAACAGCGGTTCGATTCCGCTAGGAACTGCTAAGAGCATCGCAAACGCGATGCTCTTTTTTTTGTACATACACATACCTTAATATCACCCACTAAACATAGGCAGAATCTAAAAAATCAGGGTATACCAATTTAATGTGCTCAAAAGTTCTAAGCTCATAAGTATTCTTCAAAGCTCTGTTCTTTTCTGCGGAACTCGCTCCGCTCAAACAGTCCTCGAAAAGAACATTTCAGAATACTTATTTACTAAGAACTTTTGGCTAATTACATTTAAATTGATATACCCTGTTTTATAAATTATCTCTGCCTATGTTTAGTTTTTATAATCTTGATAATGTGCTTGCACCAAATAAGTCCTCGTAAGGAATCTCAATTTCGATAAATCCGGCTGCGTATGGTCCTAACTCGTATGGTGGGAATACGTATGTAGCGTGGTCCTCATACCAGAAGATATCTCCACCAACCAGGCTTACAGACTCGTACGCCTGATCATAAACTTCATCTGATGTCTCAGCAAAGTAAAGCTCTGAGTTTATCTCATAGTCTTCCTTTGTCTTCTGTGCTACAAGAGCCTTGAATTCATCCTCAGTGCCTGAGTAGAAATCAGTAACTGACAGCTCCTCGCCTGTGGTCAAATCAAAAATTCTCTGCCACATGCCAGGCATTCCGTGAGCTCCACCACCGAACCAGTAATCACTCATATTTACAGTGAGGAATTTGTCGCCAATGATATTTACATCATCCACCTTGGTGTCATCAGTCTCGCAGTACTGTTCAGGCTCCTCCTTGTGGTACTCACACTCACTGTCATCCTCAATAGTTTTACCCTCGCTTGGCATTGGCTCAAGCTGTTTGTTTATCTCAACAGCGTGCTCAGAATACTTTGCATCTAACACAAAATTCTCTGTATAGGTCTGATAAATGGTAATGCCACAGAATGGACACTGCTGTTCAAAGCTTTGATAATTTACAAGTCCGTAATTAAATACTGAATACTCGTGAAGAGGAAGATTAATATCTACAAAAACTTCCTTATCACTGTCAAAGCGTCCCCATCCAGCTGAATTATCATAGAACTGCAATGCGTAAATCTGACCATTTATAACTTTAAAGCCGTCAATGCCGAATTCTAAATTGCCTGTGCCAGGAACTGATGAGATATCATAAAGCTTCTCGGTGGTATCAGTATCGCAATCGTAGCAATAAATCTGATAATCCTTCATTCCATACTGTTTTGAAGTGTAGTTGCTGTAGTAAACCTTGTTTCCATCAGTAGCAAGTCTGTTACCGAAAACACCTTCCCTTTTAATGATGTGCTTTTCACTGCCCTCGAGGCTATAGCATTCTGTCATAACATCTGAATTTTCAAAGTTGTCGCAGAATGCCCAGTCAGGACCATAGAAGGCAAGATAAAGAGCCACATTCTGAAGACTTTCTATAGGAGTCTCTCCCTCCTTAGTCACCTTATAATAGTTCCATTTGCTACTGTCATCCCCCAAATTCTCTCCTGCAATAAGGAAGCCTAATTCATCATAGGTTCTCTGGAGAGAATAATGGAAATCATATGACTGGAAAAGCTTACCATTTGACTTTTCCAAAATATCATTAATCTCTGCTTCTTCCTCATTAAAGACTAAAGCTCCATCCTCTTTTTCAAAGACAACTTCCTTTTGATCGCCTGTTTCGTATTTACGAACATCAATGTAAACCTTGCCATTGTAGTAATCAAAGGATATCTCAGTCCAATCTGAATCATAGCCATAGAACTTAGCAACCTCTCCAGTGGCTGTATCTATAGCGAAAAAGCTTACAGCATTGTCTCCATCATCGTAATAATGATTAAAATAGAGAACGTCGTCATAGCACCCCTTTACATTTATGTTGCGATAATCAATTCCCAGGGCATCCAGCTGATTCTTGTAATCTTTAACTCTATATTCTCCGACCTTATTTCCATTTTCGTCTATCGTATATACGATATCATTACTGCCGGAAACATAATAGGACATATCATATTGACCGGTTTTTGAGCCGTGTGTCACCTCACTTATTTCCTCATCAACACTATCCTTTATATCGCTGATTGTTGATGAAACATCTTCCTTACCGCAACCGCAGGCACCTATAGCCAGTGATGCGCATAACAGAAAAATCAATTTCTTTTTCATTTCATCACTCCGTTTAAATTTTTAGTGTCTCTCATCCATGTTTTCATATTTCTCACAGAACCTTGCTGAGAAGGATGGCTCCTCATTTCCAATTCGCAAATGAGTAATTTCACCAGCCCTCAGAGTTCTGAAAGTAGCTATTCCCTTTTGGCGCTCCTCACTTACCACCTCTGTAACTGAAGTTGGAGCAAGTGCTGTAAACTGCCATACCACAAAAGGCGAAACATTCCACAATCTGGACAATAACAGTGAAGTAAGACCGTAATGACAAAAGAAAGCAATTGTCTTGTCATTGTTTTCTGTCACCCTGTAGGCCATTCCTTCCTTAACATATCCATAGTCAGCTAAAAGCTTGTCAAAGGCTGGAATCACTTTGTCATAAAGCTCAATCATATTGCTGTCCTTCACCAGCTCTGACTCTCTCCAACCTTCTCTATCGAAAAGCTCCGGATGGTTCATATAATATGAAGGAAGCACATCCCAAAGGATATGGCCCTTATACTTTCCTGTGGCCTCATCCAACTGAAGCTCATTAGCATAGGCCTGTCTGGCAGCCTCAGAAATATTAGGATCAGCCTCCGCTGGAAATTCCTTTAGCCAGTCTAAAGTAACAGGCTCCTTTTCCAACACCTTACAGCTGTAAGCAGCAGTATCCTTCGCTCTGCCGAGTGGTGACTGATAAATATCGTCTATACGATACTCCTCAATAATATCCGCCAAAAGGCTAGCCTCTCGACGGCCCTTTTCTGTCAGGGTATCATTCTCGTAATCCGGGTCACCGTGTCTGATAAATAGTAATCTCAT
>JAEEGL010484851.1_pt1 | contig 23765 bp, 24 predicted proteins | sample 9134231 | NCBI WGS metagenome assembly JAEEGL01 (sample SAMN16246548, study PRJNA631951) | gut metagenome | biome: gut microbiome; feature: rumen; material: fiber-attached | host: Bos | place: Iran: Karaj | collected 2018-10 | reverse complement strand
CCTCATGACAAGGAAACGTTATAATCTTGTATTATAAATTGTTTCCTCGGTAAGATTTATTTTTGTACTTACTGTCTTTGGTCACTTCAACGTCATTGATTATATAATACTTTTTCTTATTTTTCAAGTGATTTTTTAAATATTTTGCATTTTTTTATTATCTAGAACAATCTATCCACATTTGATTACTATCTTCAGGTTTACCATTATTTATAGGTTCAAGTATAAATCTCTTTCTTTCAGTATCTCCTTCTGTAAATCCATCTGTTCTTTTAAATGTATATTCTTCTGATATAGCTAATCCATTTTTATATTGTTCATCTACTATAGATATACTATTATTTTCTTCATCAATAGTACCTTCATATTCTTTTGCATCTGTTGTACTAAAACAATCACCACATCCATATTTAATCTTTGTTTTAAATATTATCTTTTTACCATTAATTATATATGTACCAACAGCAGGATTATTACAATCACTTACAGTTGTATCAAAAGCAAATGTTGAATCATCTCTTAAGAATAGATATCCATAATCATTTTCTTTTTCATCTTTATATCCACCAACATATTTTTCTATACTCTTTTTAACAACTTCTTCACTAGAAGGTCCACTTACATTAAATATTTTATCAGTAATTTTATTATATAATTCATAAACATTACCTTTAAACATATCCCAGTTAAAAACTAAGTATGGAAAACCTACAACTATTATACCTATAAATATAATAGCTAGTATTGTACCTAAAGCACCTCCCTTTTTCTTTTCAGGTTCTTTCTTTGGTTCAGTTAATGGTTCTGTTTGTACTTCGTTCATATATATCACCTACTATAAATGATTATAGCATAATCTTAATCAAATATGCTATAATATATTTATTGAAGAGGATTGTATTATGAAGTATGAAGAAGAAATTAAAAAATTAAATGAAAGAGTTGCTAAATTAGAAAAGGCTGAAAAGAGAAGAAAAATTGCTAGATGGATTAAGTTTGGTGTAGATTTAGTAGTTATTATCATATTAGTAGTTTTGTTTTTTAAAGCATATAATTATCTAAAACAATATAAAGAACAATTAGATAAATTAAAATCTTTAGAAGAAAAAATTACAGTATCAGGAGATTATTTACAAGAACAAATTGATAATATTGATCATTTTAGTATAGATAGTTTTTTCAAAAATTAAAAAAGGAATTAATAATTCCTTTTTATTTGATCTAATAAATTATCTATAAATACATATTCTAATGTAATAAGTTTATCTTTATAGTAGTTTAAACTATTCTTTTTAAACTCACCTATTTCTTCATTATTAACATTATATAATTTATTATCTTTTACTATACCTTCTATAGTATATATTTCTATTTTATTATCTTTAACTACTATATTAGTTATTTTTCTTTTAATATTAGAATCATTCTTTGTTAATATACTATCAGTAACATAAGAACCTAATCTATTAAAATATCTTATCTTTTGTCCATCATAATCAAAACTAACACACTCATATTCACCATTAAATATTTTGTTATAAGCTGTTTTTAAATTAGATTCATTTATTATGTTATAGTCTTCTTCTATTTCGAATTCTTTAAAGTTTAAATTATTAAAAGCAATATAGTTTTTAAGTTCACTAGTTAATTTACCATCATAATAATCTTTTAAATAATTAGATTTTTCATTAATAATAACACTATCTAATAAATAAGAATACTTATCTATTAATTCATCTAGTGTTGGTTCTTTAATAGTGGTATTTTCTTCTATAACAGTTTCATTCTTTTCTATAACAATTTCTTCACATTTATTATCACAAAAATATTTATCAAAATAATCTTCTTTATATAATAGATAAACTAACAATCCAATAATAGCTATTAATACTAATATAACTATATTTTTATAGAATAGTTTTCTATTCTTTTCTCTTAAAAACTTTCTACTAGTTTTATCCATTTCATCACTAATAGCATCATCTACATATTTTTTAAGATTTTTTTCTAATTTTCTTACATCTATTTTTTCTTCTTTAATAGTTTCTTTTGCCATAATACCCTCCTGATAGTTATTTATTCTATCATAACAAAATAAAAAGGTGAACTTTTTTTCACCTTTATTTATTAAATTTTGTTAAATCTATATTATTAATAGATGTAACTTCTTTATTTCCATCAAGATCTACATATATAGTAAATATGCTATAGAAGTTAACTGGTTTTTCAGTAACACTTTCTCCAAGTACTAACATTGCATAGTTTGTTCCTGCTACTAATTGTGTACCTAAATTAGCAATAGCAGTATATTTAGCACCTACTAGTTTTTCTACAGAAGCATCAAATATTTCTTGTTCTTCTTTAGTTAATCTAGATTCTCCTACTTCATTAAATACTTTCCATCCTCCAGATAATTCTTCATTACTATAATTATTATTTTCAGTATTTACATATTCATCTAATTTAAATTCAGTTACTTTAGTTACTTCACATTTATTTTTTAGATTCTTATAAACTATTACAACATAATATGCAGATGTTTTATCTTTAGTACCTTTGCATAAGAACATATAATTTGTTCCAGATACTACTTGAGTACCAAGCAAATTAATTGGTTTTAAAACCATTTCTTCATATTTATCAGCACCTTTATTAAAAGCTTCAATAGCTTCTTTTGGAACAGTAGCTGCTGCAAAGTTAGGATTCATTTCCCATCCTCCAACTTTAGTATTTTCATTTTCTTCTTTCTTACATCCTGTCATAAATAATAGTCCAATTATTAATAATCCAAATAATATTTTTTTCATAAGTGCCTCCTTGGCGCATATTTTACCACAATCTTACAACTAGTCAACAATTATTTTTTTAAATACTTCTTTAAAATGCGATATACATCTTCTGTTTCTATAGGATATTTTATATAATCAGCAAAACCATCTTCCATAATTTCATTTAAATATTCTTCAGTTGTTATACTCGCTAATAATATTACAGGAGGTAATATTGTCTTATCAAGTTTTTTAAGTTCTAATAATACATTATCTGCTTTTATATCAGGTTTAGGTAAATATTGATCCATAAATATTAAATCATAATTATTTTCTTTAGCTTTTTTAATGCACTCTTTTCCATTACATGCAACATCTACTTTTATTTCATATACTACGCTTAATATCATTTCTAATCTTTCATAAGATGAATCATTATCGAGTATTAATACTTTCTTACCAAAATAATTAGTAGGTTCAGCAGGTTTTTTAGGCTTTCCTACATTATCAGCCATATTTTGTAATAAAGGAACCATTTTAACAAAAATTATTATTACAACTATTGTTGTAAAAAGCCATAATACAAATGGTAAACCATATGGAAAGAAATTAATAGAATATTTATGTAAAGAACAATCATATAATTTATCATAATATACAGTAACATTATCTTTATTAGGATTTAAAAAATATCCTTCAATATTACAACTTGATCTATAATTATCATAATATTTTATTTTACATTTCTTTATTATTCCATTATCACAACTTACTGATTTTTCTACAGATACATATGAATATTTTTTAGGGGATATAAAACCATCTTCTGATATGCATATTACAAACATAATAGCAAGGAATAAAAATGTAATTGTTCCAATTAAATATACAAGGTTATTACTCTTTTTCTTTTCCATATTCTCTCCTACTATATAGATTATACTATATTACAAGTTGACTTTAAAGATATTTTATAGTACTATAAACGCGTTTTTCAAAGGGGGAAAAAATATGAGAGACTTTTTATTATTATGGGTAAGTTCAATAGTAGCAAGCATTTTTATGGGAGTTGCTAGTGAATTAAGATTATATAAAGATGCCTGTATGCGAGGTTATTATATTAAATCAAATAGATTAGTTGAACTTCAAAGACAATTATTAGATCCAAAAGAATTAAAAAGACAAAAAATGATGTACTTAATACCAATTGTAAATATCTTTTATGCTATATCTAATGCTGATAAAATATCACAAATAAGAGAAATGTCTTTTGAGTCATTTTTTGCTATTGATGCAGTTGAAAAATTAGATGATGACATACTTGAAAAATTCAAACAAAAACCTACTCTATTCAATAGCCTTAAGTGTTCTTTACAAATGGAACTTCGTTCAATGAATGCTGAAAAAGAAAAAGAATACAAAGAAAGAATGAAAAATGAAACTGAAGATTTTAAACAATATGTTGAAGGCATGGTAAAAGAATCATTAGGAGAAAGTGCTAAAGTTGAAGTTTTATATGTTAGTGAAAAAGAAATTGAACAATTAAGAAAAATATATAATGAAAAACAAAAACTTGAAGAAATGAAAGCTTCTTTAGCAGCTGAAAAAGAATCATTTGATACATATTTTCAAAAGATTTTAAAAATTGAAAATCCTAAAGAAAAGAAAGCTGCCATTTTAGAATTAAAACAACAATTATTAGATCAAAAACAAAAACAAGAACATGATAAAGCCATGGAAGTTGTTCAAAATTCTAATGATTTAAGAATTAGAGCACAAATTGGTATCAATAAAAATGAACCAGATAAAGAAGAACAAATGACTTTAAAAAGAGAACAAAAGAAAAGAGATGAATAATCTCTTTTTTTATTTTACATTAATTTTCTTTTTTTAACTTCATGTAATAAATCTTTAGTTATCAACATACTACTTGTAATTATATAATCATATTTCTTTAAGAATACTCCTCTATAATATACATATGTTTCCATATTTTCAAAATCATTCCATATAAATAAGTTATTAGGATACATTTCATTGCTTCTATTTAAATATGTTTCCATATACTTTTTATCACTATCATATCCTTTAATCATTACCCTATTTATTTCATTATCCTCTACATGATAAACTTTATGATTATTAGTTATGTTATAATCCATATCTAAACTAAAATCAGTTGTTTTAAAATATTTCTTTCTTGTTTCAGTTATATCATATGAAAAATTTAATTCATCAAATAATACTTTATCACTATCTTTAAATCTAGATGTTGTTAGATAACAAGAATCAGTCATTGCTGTTAAAGCTATTAAATCTTTTAAATATTGATCAAATTCATAAACATCTTTAAATAAAGCATATAAGAATAAACCAGTACTAGTATATTCAATTGATATAGTATTTTTAACTTTATTAGTTACTATATGATGATCTAAACTTAATACTACATTATAATCTCCTTGTAATGATTGATCTGTATCATTATGATCAACAAATACAAATGTCTTATCTGCTAAATCACTTCTCTTTAATATAATTGGTTCTTCTCTTCTAAAATCTTCAATTATCTTTTTATCATCTTCTAGTAACTTATAATCATCTAACATACAAAAATGTGCATTTATACCAAATGACTTTAGTATAGTAGTTAAAATATAACTAGAAAAATAAGAATCACAATCAATATTATTATGACCTAATACATATAGTTCATCATATTTTTTTAAATCTTCAATAATTTTTAATGCTTCGTTTTTCATAAATTAATTATATCATATTATTTGACTGGTTACATCTACTATGTTAGAATAAAAACCATTAAAAACATGGAGGTAAAAATGACAGAGTTTGAAGAAAGACTTGCTAATCATTTGGAAAAATTAAGAAGCAATGCAACAATGGTTAGCTTAATCAAAAAATATGTAAAAGATGAGGTTGAACAAAGAAAGATTTTTTATCCAAAAGATGAAAAAGAATTAGCTGATGCAGAAGCTATAGTTACATTTATGGATGACTATGTAGATTTAATGTTTAGAAATGCTACAGGAAATGTAAAAGAAATAGCTATTGAAGATAATTATGGAATTAAATATATGGCTAGTTGTATTAAAGCTGGAAGATATAATTTAGAACCACCAAATTTGAATAGTTTCACTCCAGAAGAATTAGCTCAAATTATTTATGGTACAACAGTTGCTTTTTTAACACCAGATTCTACTGATAAATCAATTGAATATTTAGCAAGAATTTGTGATTTTAATATTCATGATTCAAAAGAAGCTGAACTATTTCTTTATTATCTAGAAAAAGCTCATAATGCTTTACCATCAACTAATAATCTTGAAATAAATAATATAGAAGAAGATGAATTAATGTCTAACTTCATAAAAGAATTTCATAAAATATGTGAGAATGGAAAAATAGAAGAAAAAGAAGATCCAATCGTTGGCTTAGTTAAACTATTATTAGAATTATAAACTTATATACTTTGACTATATATAGTAAATATGCTATAATATAGCCGTTTTTAAATCAAAGGGGGAAAATATGACAGATTTTGAAGACAGATTAACTGACTATTTAGTTATGTTAAAACAAAACAAATTAATTTATAGCATTTTTGATGCTAAAGAAGGAGAAAGTAGAAGAGTATTATTATTTCCAAAAGATGAAGAAGAATTAGCAAGAGCTATTGATGCTTATACTTTTTTAGATGATTTTGCTCATTTAACTTTTGATATTAGATTAGGTGATATTAACCCAATACCTGTTGAAGAAAATACTGCATTTGCATTATGTATTGATATTATAAATAATCTTAAAAACAATCGACCACTTGCTCCAATACAAGATGATGATAAAAATGTGGCTAAACTTATGTATGATTGCGCTGTAGGTTTCTTCTCTGAAGAATCACAAGAAGATGCCATAAGATATATGAGTGAACAAACTGGTTTTGATCTTAATAATGAAAAAGAAGAAGAATTATTTTACTACTATCTAGATAAAGCTAAAGATTTGATACCATCTTCACCAAGTGATGAAGAAGATAACAAAACTTCAGAAATTGGTAAATATTTTCATGAATTATATGTTAATGGTAAGAAGAATGGTAATGACAATGATTTAGGAAAAGCTATTCTTAGGTTATTAATGAATTTATAAAAAAATGAGATTTAAAATCTCATTTTTATTTTACACAATAAAAAACTAGCATTCTATGCTAGTTTATTTTTTATTGTAATAATTCCAAATATACTTGCTAATAACATTGTTATATAAATATAAATATTATCTGCTGTTTTTGGATTATCGCTTGGAGGTGTATCATCTCCACCAGTACCATAATAAGAGTTAGTTATTACAAATACTGTGTCCATGTCTCCTTCAATTAATGTATCATATTCTGGAACTTCAGATTCTTTAATAGAATATTCAATTACTTTTCCATCTTTATAATAATCTAAACCTTCCCAACTATAAGTCCAATTATTTGATGCGCTTAATTCAACTGTATCAATTTTTTCATCAAATGCATATAATTCAACTTCAACGTGCATTGGTCTTAGTTTATTATAATCATCTTTATCATCCCATACTTTTTGTACAGTTACTTTTCTTACTCTAGTGTTATACATTTCAACTTCTTGAGTTTGTTGTTTAACATCTTCAAAGTATCCAGTAATACCTAGTAAGTTTTGATATTTACCATCATTATTATTACCTGATAAATCAGAAGGTACTGAATCAGATGAATAAATATATAAATTCATATCTTTTGGATGTGGATTTTTACTACTTATTAAGAATTTAAATAATTCATAATATCTAGCTACTGTATCACGATCCGCTTGTTTATTTTTAGCATTATGTGCTTGAGTATTAGGATCAGCATCTGGATGCAAATAATTCTTATTACTATAACTATTCCAGTGTCCTGCTACCATTTGTCCAAATGAATTACCTTTTCCATAGTCAGTTTTAACTATGTCTTGTCCAAGTGGAACATCTGGAGTATAAACATAATCTCTATAATTATGTTTTAAATAACTTACATATGTTACTCCATCTTTTACATATGTACCATATACTACACCTGCAGCATCAAAAGCAGCTATTAAAGCTTCAGTTGCTTTAACATTATATTGACGTTCTGTAAGACCAGCGTTTGTATAATTTTTAAGAGCAACTTCAGTAATGAATCTTATTTCTTCTGTAGTATATTCATAACTTAATTCTTGTGTAGCTATATGTCTATGGTAAATAATATCTAGAATCTTATCATATAATTCTTCATCTGTTAAAGATTGATCTGATACATCTATTGGTCCATCTGACATAATTACTTTAATTGGATCTTCCTCATTTAATCCAATTGGAGTTGTTTGTTTTGTAAAATCTCTGATACTACTTGAATCTAATATTTCACCATCATAGGTAGAATTTTCATCAGGTGTTTCCCAGTTTTGATTTATACAATAAACTTCATGTTTTTTAGATTCTATTTCTACATAATACATTTGAGTTCCTGTATAATGTGGACAAGGTGTTGCGCTTGCATCAGAACCTGCATCTAAATGAGCTATTTCAACTTTAACAGTAAATTCTACATCTGCTGCTATTTCATATCCTTCAGGTGCTTCTTTTTCATGTAGTTTATAAGTACCATTAGGAAGTTGAATTTCATGAGCTTTATTAGTACTTACCCACTCTTCAACAACATTGCCTTCAGAATCAATAACTTGTAAAGTTGCACCAGGAAGTATTTCTTTTGTTTCTTCATCTCGTTTTGTAATAAATACTTTAACCTTTTGAATATCATAGATTTCGCCACCATGTATATCATCATCAGATGATGTACCATTTTGAGCAGTTTCACCAACTATTGGTTCATTTACTGTTTCATTAGAAGCTTCATCTTGTTTCGCAGGTTCAACTACTACATCAGATGTTGTTGCATTAGATGCTTCTGTTGTAACTTCTTCCATTTCAGTTTCAGCTTTTTCAGTTTCCTCAGTATTTGGTTTTGTTTCTTCAACAGTACCATTTACTTGAGTTTCATTTCCTTCTTCTGCATAAATATAATTTATATTACATATGAAGAAAATAAATAAAGCTGCAAAAGCCAACATAAAAATTCTTTTTATGACCATTTCCCCCTCTCATAAATTAAATTTATTAAGTCGATATGATACCATTGAAAATATTTTATGTCAATTAAAAACACTTCAAAAAGAAGCGTTTTTATATAAAAAGAACTATTATTTTAATTTAATACTATAAACTATTTCATCTATATATTTATAACATGGATTTGTTTGTATATCTTCATTAGTTTCTTCATTATAATCTGTTATTTGATAATCTAATAAATAATAATGATTTGTAGATTCAAAACCATAATAATAATCAAAATCTTTTCCACTTTGTACTGTTACTTTATATGCTTTATTATCATAGATATCTACTTCTTCTAATTCACTTACTTTATCATTTAAACTAAAACGAATTTGTTTTTTAAACCATGTTTCTTTATCATCAGAATATGTATTCTTATCAGATGCACTAAAATTTACATAGCAATATACATTATCACCTTTATAATAAAATTCTCTTAAATAAATATAATCCTTGTCTTCTTCAAAAACTTCTGGAACATTAAAACTTATTTCACTAAATCTCTTTTTATTTTCTTCATTATAATCATCACTTTCACAAGCAACTAATAATAAACAAAAAACTAATAATAAAATAATTCTAATCTTTTTCATAATAATTCTCCTTCAAAAGTTAATACTATTTATTTCAACAAAACTATTATATCAAAGTATCTTTTTATATGAAACCTTTACTTTATATACATTTTATGTTATTATATGGAGCGGTTTTTAAAGGGGGAATAATTATGATAACTAGAAAAGAAATGGGATATGTAAATGATTGGCCAAATAAAATTCCATATCCCGGAGAAGAATATTGTGTTAAAACATTACAAAAACTAAAAAGATGTTTTGAATTATATAATAAGAAATATTTAAATAGAAAATATACTATTCAATTTAGTAATAATGAAGAAATAGATTTCGCTATTGAAGAAAAAAACTTATCACATATATTAGGTGTTGATTATAAAAACTTAATGAAAGATATATTTGATTGGTATAGAGAAAATATATTATATGTAGATCCTTATACACCTATTTCATCATATGCACTATTAAGTCAAATAATTGAAAGTATAGACAGTATTTTAGAATATGATAGATCTAATAGAGCTTGTAAGGGGCTTAATTATTATAGAATAGGAATTAAATGTGATATATTCTCTAAATTATCAGATTTATCTAAATTTAACTATGGATGTATTAATTTTAGTAAAGATAAATATGATAGACAATTCCCAGATAAAACATTATATTCACAATCAACTAAATTTTTATATACACCAAGTGATGAAGTTATTAGTCCATACTTTATGATGGGTATTAAACCTGATAATAATACACTTGAAGAAAAATTTATTGTTGAAACTTTAATAGCGTGTGATGATCCTGAAAAATTCTTTTCAGGACAAGAAGTAGTTATTCCAACACAAATATTAACTGATGATAATGGAATACTTGATAAAAAAATAGCTTCTCCTAGTGAGAAACTAAAATTACTTAGAATATATCAAAGTATAGTTAATGAACTTGGTATAGAAAATGCTATTAATATATATGGAGACTATTATGCATTGTTAATGTCTCAAAGAGAAGATTCCCATCAATTAATTTTACAACAACAAGAAAAAAAGTAATTCCATTAAGGAATTACTTTTGTATTTCAATAATATTTTCAAACATTTTAACTGTTATTTGACTACCTATAACATAAGGTCTACTTATTTTACCAAGTTGATAACGAATTAATTTAGGGCCTTCACTTGTTTGAACTAAAATATTTACTATTTGTGCTGGGCTACCATTTATTAGCATTGCTGGATCATCTTCATAACTGTGAACAGTTCCTTGATAAGTTGTTCCATTTTTTCTTACTTTAGCACGTCTTCTAAATGGAATACTTGCTATATATAGAGCTACTACTGAAATTAATCCACAAACTAAAGCTGGAACAAGAAATGCACTAGTTGGTGCTCCTACTTCTCTTAATTGAGGATTAGTAGCTATAGCTATTGGACCAATAGCACCTGCTCCAAAACCTAAACCAAATATTAATGGAAATCCAACTGTAATGAATGATAAATTAACTTCTTTACACTCTAAATATGGATATTGTTCCACAGGTTCAGTTGCAGTTTCTGCAGCTTGTGGTTGATTAGCCATGGGTTGAGTATCTTTAACTACAGTATTATTACAATATGGACATACATCTCCATAAAATTCTCCACCACAATATGGGCATTTTGTTTTTTCATACATATCTATCACCTACTATATTGATTATATCATATTATCTTTTTAATTTTAACTTCATATTTGCTTCTTTTACTTCATTACTTCTCCAAGCATGCCAATCATCAGTATAATTTCTTGCATAATACAAAGTATTAGGATAATGATTACACATACCATTATACCAATTATTTATATCGCTTATTTTTTTATCTTTTGTATAACCTAAATCACTAGATAAATAACTATCTTTATTCTCAACAAATTTAATTATTGAATTAACATCTGGAGAATCACTATTAGTTAATACTTTCATATATCTAGCATACTTTTTAATTAATTCAGGATTTGAAAATAATACTTCTCCATATATAACAGTTAACCATTTATTTAAACTATATATAACTGTTGGAAAGAAGTCACATCCTTCCTCAGGTAAAGCTATACTCTTAGCAGCATCAAATCTAAATCCTTGTACCCCTAAATCAATATATTCATTTAACATATTAGATATTTTTTGTTGAACAAGTTTACTATTTGGATTTAGACCAGGGAGAGACATACAATAATGAGTTACTTGATATCTATCATCCCAATCTGTAATATTTCTTTGAATTTTAAAATTATTTGGATTATATAAGATATCTGGATCACATGATGGATGTGGTACTAAACTACCTGTGTTATTAATAGATGCTAGATGATTAATTACTGCATCAGCAACTATTACTAATCCATTTTTATGTGCTTCATTACATAATCTTTTTAAACTCTCTTTATTACCTATTCTATTACCAATATTAAAGTTAATTGGTTGATATAACATCCACCATGCTTTTGATGAATCATCTTTAGTTTGTTGTAATGGACTAATTTGAACAGCATCAAAACCCTGTCTTTTAATCTCAGGTAAATATCTAATAATAGAATCTAAATCACAATCAAATAAACTTAATATTCTCATACACTATTCCACTGTAATAATTCCTTTATCATAATTAAATGCAAATTTTCCATTGTCAAAATTATATAATGATACTCTATCATATGTTTCATATTGTTTTGATTTAGTACCATATACAATAATTGCATATTTATCACTTTTATAAAAAGGTTCATCACTCTTTCTATTTTTATTAATTACAAATATTACTTTATCATTAATATGATAAGAGGAATCAATTGTACTTTTTTCATTAACATTGTGTTTTAATATTGATTCAATATTATCAGTATTCTCATTATATCTATAAATAGTATCTTTTATATAAAAATATCTATCATTAGTATCACTATTTATTACATTATAATTATTTATTTCATCACAATATATTTCACTTTCAGTTCTATTAGTAGAATCTATATCTACTTTATATATACAATAAGAACCAAGTTCATTTTGTTTAGATATTATTAAATCATTCTCTGTTACAGTTAATAAATCATTAAATGGTAAATCATATATTATTTCGTCATCTTTTTTAATAAAATATTGGTCATTATTACTAGAATAACTATATATTATAAAATTATCATAATCGATTATTTTTGTACTAAAATTAGTTTCTTCAATACTTTTTGAATCAACAATTTCACTATTAGATTTATTAATTTTAGTTAATGTACTATTACCTTTAGTACGTTTTAATAAATAAATATAATTATTTATAGCATGAGTAGTTTTAGTAAATTGTTCTTCAATAGAATTATCTACTGCTTTTATTTCGCATGTCTCTATATTTATTTTTAAAGGTTCAGATTGATTATTAAAATATAATTCATTTCCTTTTATATAATTAAATGTATCACTACTTAAATCATCTTTTGCAAAAACATTTTCACATAATAGTTTACTATTACCATCTCCATTTGAATCAGTTTCATATAAATTAATTATTTTTTTTGATACAGTTTTTCTAAATGAATAATACTTACCATTATGAATTATTTCAGCTTCTGAATAATATAATTCTGCTCCACCTTTATTGTAATATAAATAAGCAAAAAGAATCATAGCAATAGACACTATGATCATGCAAACAAAAACTGCTATCCTGCATTTGGATTTTCTTTTTTCTTTATCTAAATTATTTATATTAGTATTATTATTCATCATATTTTACTTTGATAAATAGTCTCCCCTATTAATATCTTCTCTTGATATATCTTTAAGAAGAATTCCACAATTATCTCCTGCTCGAGCATAGTCTAATGTTTTTCTAAACATTTCTACTCCTGTAACTTGTGTTTGTCTTCTTCCACTAATAGTAACAGTATCACCTACATGTACTTCTCCTGTATCAACTCTTCCAGTTACTACTGTTCCACGTCCAGTAATAGTAAATACATCTTCTACTACCATATGGAATGGTCCTGTACTAGTAGGTGTTACATTTTGTGGTCCATATACTACCATTGTTTCTTCTTTTTTACCAAATAGTTTATCAAATAATCCCATGTTTCCTCCTAATTTTCATTAACTGTAAATGGATCTTCTTTAGAACCAGTTCCAGATACAATTTTAATGCTTGGTTTTAATGATATTGATGGTTTAACACATCCAGATGTCATATTAGCTGTACTTGTTGTAAATGCTGTTTGTACATTATCTAACATTGAATATGCAACAATTATATATGAATAATTAGCACTTACTAGTGCTGGGGACATTGTCCACCATAAGTTTCCATCTTTTAAATAACTATTTGAACTACTATCAAACCATGCAAATCCACTAAATGTAGCTTCATCGGCTGTTAATAGTCCTATTGGATAAGTAAGTACTCCATTACCATTAGAAGTAGATACTGTAAACTTATCCATATTATTTGTACACTTTACACTTGGCTTGCCAAGTTCAGTAATTCTTGTTGAAGAACCAAAGGCTATCTTTTCAGTTGGTATTGTATTTTTATCCCAACCACCTATATTAGTAATACTTCTATCATTACACCATACTGTATCTTCAAGTTCATCAGTATGTGATGTTAGATTATTACTATACCAATTTTCTACATATGTTTTAATTGTAGAACTAGTAAAGTTATTAACATCAAAATTCTTATTTCCAACAACATCTTCTATTACTTGACCACCAGTTAATTTAATATAGAACATAATTAAATCTCTTGTCATAAATACATAATATACTTCACTACATTCACTAGCAGTATTTAAACAAGTATAGTGATAATGTTGTAAATCAGTATCTTTTTTATCTTTAAATTCACTATCAGAAACATATTTATCAGTACTTAAAATATATTTATTATTTTCAAATACTACATCATTAGCAAATACTGTTCCTGATGCAACAGTTGTTACATTTTTATATAGTAATTGATGTGATCCTGTATACGCATAACCAATAGCTTCTGCTCTATTATATGATGAGTTAAATTTAATATTTTTTCCTATATAAATATCAGTACCAGTTGCAGTACATTTTCCATTTACTGGAACTCCATTATATGCAAGTTTAGTTCCTCCTGTTTCTGTAGTTCTAACTATCTTCCAACAGAATCCTGCATATATTAAGTTATTATCTTCAACTTCACCTCTATAATAATATATAGGTTTTGAATCATTTATTGTACTAGCAACTATATATTTACCTATACCATTTGTTATAGAAGATCCTTTTAAGAAATCTACTCCATCTTCTTTTTCTACAAATAAACTAGCTATACCATCTGATACTGCTCCATCTTTTAGAGCTTCTGATACACTTAAACCATTATATGATTTAAATGCTTCCCATTTAGCATAATATACTTTATTTCCTGTAGAACCTTTTTCTACTTTAATATTAGCATCTCCAGAAAAATCTTCTTTTTCATACCAACCTTTAAAATTATTATTTTCTTTTGTTGGTAAAGGTAAACTAAATGTATCAGTATTTACATTATATTCATCTACTACACCAGTTCCTTGTACACCATCATTTAAATTATAAGTAATTGTATAATCAATTATTTCCCATTTAGCAAAGTATTCTTTATCACCTGTGTTACCTTTTTCAATCTTAGTTTGTTCTTCCCCAGTGAATTCAGAATTCAAGAACCATCCTCTAAATGCATATCCTTTTTTAGTTGGACTTTCAAAAGTAACTTCATCTTCTACTGTATAACTTTCTTTGTTATTAGCACTACCACCATCTAAGTTATATACAATATTATAATTATTTATTTCATATTGAGCAGTTACACTAAATTCTCCAGTAACTATAGTATTTTCATCTACTTTGTTTCCTGCTGGATCAACCCAACAACTAAATGTATATCCTACTTTTTGTGGTTCTTCTAAATTACCTATTTTATCTCCATATTTAATTTCTAATACTTGAGCTTCACTACCATTATCTGAATCAATCTTAATATCATATACTTCAAATTCACCAATAACTTGTATATCTTTAAATACTAATTTTAATGTAAATACTTCTTTACCAAATATAATTATTGGTAATAATACTAATATTGCAATTAACTCTTTCTTACCTTTTTTTAAGTACTTAAAAGCAACAATTATACCTATTATAGATATAATAGCTATTATTATATAAATAACTATATTATCTCCTGTAACAGGGTTTAAAGTAGCTTTACCATCATCAAAGATAATACTTATATTTAAATTATCTAATTTAATACTTTCAACATTTATTAATTTCTTATTATATTTAATAGTCATTCTAATATCTGATGTTTCATTTACATCAATATATTCATCAGAAAAAGAATATTCTATATCAATATTTTCATTCTTATTATTATCTTCTACTTTATTAATTAAATATTTATTTTCATCATTATTTTTAATAGTAATATCTAATACAACAAAATCATCTATTTTATTAAATGTAATATTCGAAGATACTTCATTATTATTAAAACTAGGTTCTACTACACTAATAGTATCACTCTTATCAAATACTCTAATATCTTCTACTGTTATATTTAAATCTTCAGCATGAACAATAATAAATGAAAATAATATACAAATTATAACAAATAGTTTCTTCATATTTTCACTCCTATTATATATACATTATACAAATTAGAGAAGAAAATATCAAGTTTACTAAAAAGAAGAGATAAAATCTCTTCTTTTTTTTATTTAAAATCTATAATTGTATATACAATAGGATCAAAAGTATCTTCAGTTACTTCAAAATCAAATGTATATTTTTGATTTTCTTTTAATAATTCATAATTATCTTTTTGACCATCAGTTAACTTATATTCAGCTTCTACTTTTCTTCCATTAGCAAATTCTAATTCAATATTATAATATTTATAGCCAAAACCATATCCTGCATCACTATCTAATTTTATTACAGTTGCTTCTTCAGTATGTTTTCCATATGTATGATATCCTAATTCTTTCAATAATGTAGTTTTATCTGTAGGTTTTAATGTTTTATTATTAACAGTATCATATATTTCATAACTAACTACCATTCTTGTTTTAGTTGTTTCACCAACATGGAAATTAACAGAAGATGCTCCTTTTTCTGTATAGCAAATATTGAAAGCTAAATCATCAAATTCCATAACAGTTTCTATTAAATCAGAATCAAAACTTTTATCAAATACATATTGAGTATTTCCTGATGCTATAGCTGATTGTCCATTGAATCCCATATATCCTTCACTTTTAATTTTTTCAACACAATTAGATCCACCACCAGAACCACTATTATCATCCTTAGAGAATGGTTTAATAACAAATACTACTACACAAATTACTGCAAGTACTACTACAATACCTATTATCATTGGTAAATTATTACTCTTTTCAGGTGCTGGAGTAGCTGTTACCACTTGTGGTGCTGTACTATCAACAGGAGTTTGATTTGGCTCAGGTACTGGAGGTACACTAGATTCCATCGTTGGCATTTGTTGTACAGAATCCACAGTTGGAGTTTGAGGCATACCATTATCAACCATTGGCATTTGTTGCACAGGATCCACAGTTGGTGTTTGAGGTACACTATTATCAACCATTGGCATTTGTTGTACAGGGCCCATCATTGGTGTTTGAGGTATACCATTATCAACCATTGGCATTTGTTGCATAGGATTCATCATTGGGGCTTGAGGAACACCATTGTCCATCATCGACATTTGTTGTACAGAATCCATCATTGGAGGTTGTGGTGCTACATTATCCATCATTGGAGGTTGTGGTACACCATTCATATCCATTTGTGGAACATTATTAGCAACGCCTGGGTTCATTCCATTTATATTATTTTGATTATTATCCATATAATCCACTTCCTATTCTTATCAATAATTATAACATATAAAAAAAGAACTACAAATAGTTCTTTTTTATAGTTTAATCTATTTATTTACAATTAATCTTTTATTATCTTCTACTACTGAATCTAAATGTTGATTACTTGTTAAGTATTCTTCTAATACTTCTCTACAACTAGTAGCAACTATTTTACTCTTTCCATTCTTTTCAAGTTCCTCTAGTTTAATACCAAATCCACCTTCAAGATTATTATAGTGGAACTTTTGTAAGCCTAGTTTAAATTCATCATCATCTTTAATAGCTTTTCCTTCAAAAGTAAATTTAGTCATTTCATGATTCTTTAAATCATATGTTACATGTAATCCATCAGATAGTTGATAAAATTCTGTATGATCTCCATTAAATGCTTCATCTCTTAACATATATAGTAACATTCTTTTTAATTGTTCACCCGTTACTTTTACTAAATGAATTGAATCATCATATGGGAATACTTCCATTAAATCTTGTACTGTTACTATTGGACCTAGTTTTTCTAATCTAATTGAACCAGAACCAAGTAACATAATATCAAGTCCTAGGCTATTTTTAAGAATGTCAGCAAACAAATCACCTAGTTCAGTTTCTCTATATCTATCAGGGTGTGTTAGCTCTCTATTTAGCCTTGTAATGACTCTTCCATATTTAAGATCAGTTTGTCCTTTATATCCATTTATTAATTCTTCTAACTTTTCATCTCTTGGACATGTCTTGTCATTTATATTTACACATTTCCATTTCCACTTATGAGTACAATTATTTTGAGTATCTATTACTAAATCAAATCTACCTATTTGATCAGTACCTGTACCAGCTTGTACTATTAAAATATTATTTACAACAGCAGGTTCATCAATAAGTGTATGAGAGTGTCCTCCTATTATTACATCTACTCCCCAAGCAGGATCTAAAAGAGCTGCTAATTTCTTATCTTCTTCAAAACCAATATGTGTTAATAAAACAGTATAATCTATATCAGTAGCATTATATGTATTACATATACGCCCTACTTCTTGTACAGCTTCATTTATATCAACAAAAGTTCCAACTAAACCTTCATTCTTAGTATTAGCAAGTACTTCTTCAGTAACTATACCAATAAATAATATTTTCATACCATCTATTTTAACAATATGATATGGTTCAAATAATCTAGAATTATTTGTTTTAATAAATAAGTTAGCATTTATAATTGGAAATCTAGCACACTTTTCTAAAAATAATAAATGAGCTAATCCATAATCAGTTTCATGATTACCTATTGTTACTACATCAGGAGATATCATATTCATAATCTCTATAGTAGATATACCTTTATATTCAGCATCTATTACATTACCTCTAAACATATCTCCAGCAATAGCATATATTACATTATCCTCTTCTTCTCTAACTTTACTAACGTAACCAGATAGTCTAGAAGCACCACCTATTGTTTGTTTTCCATTTTCTTCACTAAAAAAATCACCATGTAAATCATTAGAGTGTAATAATGTTAATTTTTTATATCTTTTCATATAAACCTCCATTAAAAATTATTATATCATCTTTAAGCCTATTAAAAAAGAACTATTAATAGTTCTTTTTTAATATTAACATTAAATCATCATAACTAATTTTATATAAATTATTTTCTATATTTTTAAAACCAATATGTTCAAAAACACTTTTAGATCTTTTATTATTTTTATGTATTGTTAAATAAATATCTTTATTATTATATTTAACTTCTTTTAATAATACTTTTAATAAACCCTTATTTTGATATTCTTTTCTAATTTGAATTTCACTTAACATTAAACCTCTATCTTGATACATATAGTTTATAAAACCAATTAATACATCATTTTCATAACACAGCAAAACATAATAATCTTTTGTGTTTCTAATCATATTTATCCATGGTTCATACTTATCCTTAGAACCATTATTCATACCATTAAATTCATCATAAAAAGATACTAATATATCAAGCATCTCATAACACTTATTCAAAGGTATTTTATTTTCATAACTATATAATTCAAATCTCATAATATCACACCTATTAATACTATAGCCTCTATAATCATAATTAAAGGTATACCTATCACAAAATATAATTTCTTAGTTTTATGTCTAAATACTTTCATACCAACAAATCCAAAATAACTGCCACCTATTAAACATAAGAAAAATAAAGTTGCTTCACTTATTCTATACTTATTTCTAATAGCATAATACTTATCAAGACCAAATGTAATAAAAGAAATTATATTAATAATAATTAAATATGTTATTACATACTTCATTATTTTGATTTATCCTTATTTAAATCTTCGTTATAATCTTTTACTACTAGGTCAATAATTTGTTCTCTTGTTAATTCATATATTCCATTTTCATTTGGTTGTAAATTATATAACTCTATATATTTTTCTAAATTATCAAAAATAAATTCATCTTCAGGATAAAAATTTTCAAGTTGATTTAAATCAAAAACAGGTTCTAAAGTACCATCAGGAAAATTAACATACAACCATCCATCTTCAGATGAACTAAAAAATACTATATCTCTAGCATAACAACTTTGACCATCCATATTTACTACAAGAGGTTTTATGAACTCTATATCCTGTTTAAAAGAATATGTAGTCTTACCTTCTCCATCTTTAGAAGTCATAACTGTGGCATATTCATTCCACTTTACTTTTGTTTCTTTAATTACAGAATTTAAACTACTTAAACCACTCATTATTTCTGAATTATTAAGTATTTTATCCATATATTCAGTTTCTTTATAATCAAGAAAACTTAAGAACATTTTATAGCTTACTTTTGAACTTAAAGGAACAAAATTATCACATGACTTATATAAAACTTTATCATCTTTAATTATTTGATATGTTACCATATTTTCTTCTTTACCAAATTCTATTAAAATACTATCATCTAATTCACCATCATATATAACTTCACCATTAGATAATTTAAATACATTATCATATAAATGATTATTTATCATTCCGCATTCTTCAACTAATGAAGATAAATATTCTTGAGATAATTGTTTACTATCATGATTGCTTAAAAATGTTTGCATTTTTATTGAACCAGAATCAGTTATTTCATATTCAACATATACTTCCCTATTAATTATTAAATAGTTTTCATTACCATTTTCATCTAAATAAGTAACACCTACTGGTCCACGAGCCAAACAAGTTGACTGTACAAAATCATCACTTTGACAATTTTGATTATATTCTATACAACCAGGATTACTAATTTTTTTAACTAAATAATAATTACCATTATAATAAATAATATGACTAACATTTTTTATTATCTTACTATCATTTTCAGTTATATATTTTTTCTCAGTACATATATGTAAATACTCATCTAAAAAATCATCTTTAAGTTCATAAATAACATCTCCATAAATAGTTAGATATCTATGTGATTTATGAAACATATCAATAAATTTTAAATATTGTTCTTGTAATTCCTCTAAAGAAGAACAATTTTCCATCATTACATTGAATATAGCATGGTATATTTTATCTACTTCTTCTGCAGTATAATCATTTATAATATAAATAAAATTAGCATCTAAAATATTCTCTTCACCAATAATTTTTGATAAATATATTTCATCAATAGAAGTACCCATCAAATAATCATCTAATATTCTAATTCTAATATTTTGTGTTAAAGGTATTTTTAAACAATCATCTGTTATATCTCTTAATTCATCACCATAATAATATTTATTATCAGTAGTTCCTATATATAATTGATTATCTTTCATAACAAAGTTATTAATCTTACTTAAAAAATCAAACATATCATTAGATATAAGAGAATTATCTCTTAAATAATTATAATATTTATTACTATACTTTTTACAATACTCATCATTTTTTTTGATTAATTCAATTAAATCTTTTAATGATCCTAATACATTATCTTTATCTATATTTAATATAGCCATTTCATAAAATTGGTCTAACAAATATTCATTATCAAAAATAGATATTTCTTCGTATTCTAAAGAAACATAATTTTTATGATATGCATTATAATAATCGATTATAAAATCTATATCAACATTAGGATATTTTTCTTTCAATTCATCAAATAAAGGATCTAATCCATATTCATCATATATCTTATAACTAAATTTATCAGAGTGCTTTAATAGATAAGTTAGTGCTCTACCCATATCAGAGTTTTGCCCACCATAACCATAAAGAGTATGACCTACACCCAGTTCTCCTTCTCTATCAGTCACCATTTCATATAAAGAACTTCTTCCGGCATTAATATAAATAACTTCACCATTTATAACTCTCCAATAAGTATGCATAACATGGCTTATCTCGTGAGCAAAAAGTCCATCTTTATCACTACTTAGATAAATAGTATTATCACCACTCGCATAGCAGCCATCCAAACTTTCATTAAATTTTTCTTCTAATTCACTAACACTAGCATTTACTATTTTAAGAGTTTTAACATTCTCATAAAAAAGCCTTAAATCCATATCTGGATTTAATTTTAATTTTTCTGTAATAATATTCTTAGTTATTTCTCTTTGTCTTTCATTAAAACTATCATTCTCATCAATAGCTTTAAATAATTCTTCTACACTTATATGTCTATAACCTAAATACTTATTTAATTCACTAACACTTTTTGGTAGAACATGTTTATTTTTTTCTACATTCTCAATTATAACTTTATCATCCTTAATAGAGAAAGCAGGGTTATGTGCAAGAGCATAAGATAGATTTAAAGCATATATTACTGATAATAATAATCCCTTATAACTAACTTTTTCTGGTGGTGATACCCTTTCACCAATTAAAGTACTAGTATCAGATACTACACCATGATCAACATTATAAAGATTAAATAAATATATAAAGTCTTCATAATCAGGATAAACTAACTCATTACCCCTTTGTTCCATAAAAACAAATCTATGTTTTTCATTAACAAAAATAACAAAAGATTTATTGTTATGTTTAATTGTAAATATTTTCTTATACATAAGCTATACTCCTATAACAATTATAGCATAATAAAACAAAATAAAAAAAGAGGATTAATCCTCTTATTTATAAAGATAAAGTTCTTTCTTTTGAAATAGGTTTTACATATTCTATTCCATCTTCTACTACTATTTCACCATTAGGTGGTAATATTGGACCAACTGGTTCCCTTTCATAAAGCCATTTAGCATCTATCTTTGCTCTCAAGCCTTTTTCTTCACAGAAAGACTTCAGTGCATTATATTTTAAAATGTTAGAAATATTTACCATTTCATCTTTTTTCTTTATTCTTACTTTTTCTATTATATTTAATTTCAAGTGATTGAGTTTTTATTTTTTATTGCATTTTCAATAAAATCAGCATATATAAAAACTCGATTGCCATTTTCATATTTCCAAAATTTTTTAAAATCAATTATTTGTTTTTCTGTTTTATTGTTATTTACATTTCCCCTAATCGCAAGGGTAAAACCTTCATAATACTCTTTATATTGATTTAAATAAAGTATATAATACCTATCATTCTTATCATGCTTAATACCCAAGAATTTTTCTTTTAGATCAATATATAAATTTGGATATTTATTCTTTAAATAGCTTGATAATTCATATAAATATTTGTTATATTCAATTATTTTTTTCTTATTATAAACGCAAATAATATATGTGTTATCATTTTGTATTTCTATAATTATTCTATCCTTTGCTGCTTTGAACAATTCTTCAATCAATTCTTTATAGTCTATATTTTTATACTTAAAGCATGGACCTATATAGGTATATCCATTCAAGCTAGTAGGGGCATAGTGAGTTGCTCCATAGCAATATTTATTTAATATTTTATTAATTTCACTTGAATCTACATCTGCTTTTTTAAACATTGATTCCCTTGAATCCATTGAATCAATATCAGTATATCCATCTGACAAACCGGTTTTAACTGCAATTGTAACAAATCCCTCGCTATTATTTTCTCCAATAAACCCATTTAATATTTTCTTCTTACCTACTTCCATAGCCCTCCTTATTTTTATTCAAATAATTCTTTTATAAAATCTGGTGCATTTGCATTAACTATAATAGAACCATCATAATTCATTTGTATTAAGACTTTATCATCTGGTATAGTAGTAACATTACCACCAAACAATGTTAAATATCTTAAATTATTAGCACCTGGGTAATACTTTTTCAAGTATTCATTTTCTATACTATTATAATGCTTAATTTCAACTAATCCTTCATCTAATGTAGAT